>Ga0209344_10002297_pt1 | contig 21688 bp, 18 predicted proteins | sample Cruoilmetagenom6_FD_187293 | JGI IMG/M metagenome (GOLD analysis project Ga0209344, IMG submission 187293) | Oil polluted marine microbial communities from Coal Oil Point, Santa Barbara, California, USA - Santa Barbara Oil Seep Sample 6 (SPAdes)... | ecosystem: Environmental > Aquatic > Marine... | reverse complement strand
AGAATGGTTTGTAGTAATGAACAAAAAAAAGTCCGATATGTACTATCGGACTTTTTAGTTATTTTCTTGTTTTTGCAGGGGTTGGATAGGCCGGGGGGCTCATATCTATTGCTCCTTGGTTTTTGAGCTGCTTTAATAACTCTGCAACGGCACGTTCTAATTGTGGATCGATGCCTTTTGCGAGTGAGGCGGCATCTTGTCGAACTGCAATATCCGGCGGAACACCTTCGTTTTCGGCAACCCATTTCTTATTGATTGGATCAAACACTGCATTATCTGGTGCGGTTAGGGTTCCTCCATCAACCAGTGCGTAGTGAACTGATGATTTTACTAAACCACCCCACGTTCGTGCACCAATTAGTAAACCAGCTTTTTGCTGTCTAAATACCCAAGGAAAGAAATCCCCACCTGATCCAGCGAGTTCGTTAATTAGTAATACTTTGGGACCTAAAATTCCAGCTGGTAGGCGCATGGGTTTGCCGTCTGGGACTTCATTTGTTAATCCCGCACGTAAACTACGTGTCATTAAATCTACCATATAATCATCAAGTAAACCTCCACCATTAAATCGCTCGTCAATTACAGCCCCTAATTTGTCTTGTTGTGCAAAGTAGTAACGGTTAAAGTCTACAAATCCACCCCCGCTAGTATTGGGTACCCATACATAGGCAAGTTTTCCTCCAGATAATTTGTCTACCAAGCGTCGGTTGCTCTCTACCCATTCGCGTTGACGCAATCCGTTTTCATTAAAAATAGGTTCTACGGTTTCTTTTCGTGCACCGCTAAAGGTTGGCTTATCATTTAGGTGTAAAATGGTTTGTTTGCCTGCGGTTCCGTCGAGTAATTCAAAGGGATTCATGGCGGCGGTTAATGGGGTGCCGTTAATTCCAACAATATAATCACCTTCTTTAATTGATAAACCTGGTTGGTCTAGCGGACTTTTAAGTCCGGGATTCCAACTTTCAGTGGTATAAATCTTGGTTATTTTCCATTGGCCTTTGTCAATAGTTAAGTCGGCACCTAATAGGCCCACCTTAGAGCGATCTACTTGCGGAAAGTCTCCTCCGCCCACAAAACTGTGTCCAACAGATAATTCACCATTCATTTGATCAAAGAGGTAGTTTAAATCGTCTCTGTGCTTTACAAAGGGTACAAGGGGGGCGTAACGTTCGTATACTACTTGCCAGTCACGGCCGTGTAAGTTAGCATCATAAAAGTAATCGCGTTCATACCGCCAAGCTTCATCAAACATTTGCTTCCATTCTTCCGCTTTATTAATTTTCATTTGCAGGTTTACCTGTACGGGTTTTCCTTTTTTACCGTCGGGTCCTGCAGTAGAAACAATTTGCCAGTTTCCATTGCGTTGAGCAAGCATTTGCTTTCCGTCAGCAGAAATACTCAATTGTCCAATCCCATCTGCATACGGCTTAGATTCGCCTTCTTTTAAATCAAATTTATGAAGCGTAAGGCCTCTGCCATTTGGAACACTTTCTCCAATAAATACAGTACCTGCTAATCCACTAATCATAAAACGATAGCTACGCACCGGAATTGGAAGTGCTAAGGTTCTACGGTCGATGCGATCAAAATCAATAGTCACTCCCTCGTCTTTTTTCTTGTCGTCATCCGCTTTCGCAGCACTTTTCTTTGACGTTTTCTTATCCTTATCTTCTTCCTCGTCTTTTTTAACGGGTTCTTCGTCACTCTTTAATTTAAATGGGGAGGCACTTTCCTCTTTTAAGTTAATTACATACGCGGCATAACTCGGATCGGCGGTCATTGAACTGGTATTGGCCCATCCTGAACCTAAGGCTACGTTTGTACTGGCTAAAAAGTAGAGTTGTTCTTTATTTCTATCCCAAGCTGGTGAAAATGAATCGGCAAAAGGATCGGTTAAAGCATTAATTTTTTTGGTTTTTACATTCCACACCTTAATCTGTTTAAAGCTATTGGTGCCTGATTTTGCATAGGCAATCCACTGGGAATCTGGTGACCAGGTAATACCTAAACTGCCACGCTCTAAATTATTTCCTCCTACATCAGCGGTTTCTATACTGCCTTTGGCTAAATCTATAACCCTAATGCGAACATCGTCATCAACAAAAGCAATGTACTTTCCATCCGGAGACCAAGTAGGTTCCCAAGCCATTTTTGATTCGCCAATACTGATGTTACGACTGTTGGAAATGCCATCTTGATCTGTAATTTTTAACGCATAGCCCGTGTTATTGCCATCGTCTGAAAACCAAGCAATTTCATTTCCTTTCGGTGACCATATTGGTGCTCTATCGGCTGCTTTTGTATTGGCGCTTATATTTCTTGCGTCACCATCCTTGATAGGAATAGTAAAAATTTCACCCCGCGCCTCGGTTACCGCTCTTTTTCCTGTTGGGGAAAGTGAGATAGATCGCGTGGAGCGACTTACATCAGTCCATTTAGTGGCTGCCCAAGGGAAATCACCTTTAACAGTAATTGATAATTTAGTGAGTTGATTTGAATCAAGCGATAAGAGGTGCAAATAGCCATCGCGTTCAAAAATCAATTTATTTTTATGGCCTGATAACGATTTAACATCCGAACCGGTAAAGGTGGTGAGTTGTTTTAAATCGGTTGTTTTTGGATCATATGACCAGATATTACTCACGCCCGAACGATCAGAAAGAAAATAAATTTGATTGCCTAACCAAATGGGGGCAATGTCTGTGGTTCTGTCGTTTTCTAATAGGGTTTCTTTATTTGTGCTAAGATTTAACACAATAAGCGGAGTGTTTTGTCCCCCACGATATCCGCGCCATTCTTTATCCCAACGATCCATCTTATCAATGACTATTTCTTTACCATTTGGAGCGTAGGATCCATCGGTTGCCCATTGTTCGTGGACGAGGGTGGCTGGGCCTCCATTTACGGGAATGGTGTATAGCCGATTATAGGGTCTTGGTGCCGTATTTCTATTAGAGGTAAAGAGCACATGTTTCCCATCATTGGTCCAACCGCGAACATCTGATGAACTTGGATGCCATGTTAAGCGTTTTGCTTCGCCGCCGTTGATTGACACAACGTAAACCGAATTAGACCCCATTCTATTTGAGGTAAAAGCAATCCATTTTCCATCGGGTGAAAAATGAGGGTTTCGTTCTACTGCAGCGGTACTGGTTAAGCGTCGTGTAATGTCTGGTTCAATATCGGTAATCCAAACATCACCCCCGTAGGTGAATACAATGTGTTGGTCGCTAATGTCTGCTTGTCGTAATAATCGCGTCTCTTGCGTGTAGGCATTGCCAAAAAGTAGGCCTACCAGTAGGGTACATAAAAATTTCATGGAATTAATAATTAGGATTGGATTTTTATTTTTTTTAAAAGTACAACTTTTAGCGAACTTCAAATAAGTTTGTTTACAGGCACTTTTAATAGTTTTAACAAACCCGTGATATTTTGGGCATCAAAGGGGCTTAACGATAAGACGACAAATACTAAAAACGGTTACGAAATTAGATGGAAAAAATGAATTGGTCTCCTGTAAAGGAAGGAAGTAAAGGTCATGCCAAGCTAAATATTTTTTCCATCAACACCCATTTTTCACCTTTTTTAGCGACAGGCAAGGCTTGTTGATATTGCCACATTAAGTTTTCCCAATCGGTCACTACTGGGTTTAATTCATCTAAGGCTTTCTTTTTCTCAAAACTAAAGGTGTGGTCTACCTCCATAATCATAAAGAGCCTGTTGGCAACCGTATAAATTTCAAGTTGCTGGATTCCTGCCGACTTTATACTTTCAATAATTTCTGGCCAGACAGCTTTATGATAGGCCTTATACCGTGCTATTAAATCGGCATCATCAATGAGGTCAAGTGCTAAACAATATCGTTTCATAGGCTTGAGTTAGTAGCAATTAAGCATTTTTATTGTGCACCGAATAGCCATACCAACTGATATAGATAAAACAACATAAGGGTAAGATAAATGAAAAGTTGACTTCAGCGAATCCTAAAATGGTAGTGTCGTTTACTCCTTTACCTCCAACGTCTATGATCATCCCTTGTAGTTTTGGCATTAAGGCACCACCAACAATGGCCATTATTAACCCTGCTGAACCTACTTTAGATTGCTCTTCGGTTAAATCATTTAATGCAATTCCGTAAATGGTAGGGAACATAAGCGACATACAGAATGAAATACCCACTAAACTGTAGAGTCCAACTTCTCCCTGTATTCCAATCGTTCCTGCGGCAAATACGATGGCGAGGACGGCAAAGTACATGAGGAGTTTTCCGGGACTCATAAAACGGAGCAAGTAGGTGCCAACCGCTCGACCAACGGTAAATATTACAAAGGCGCCCATTTGATAGTAGCCCGCTGTAACGCTGTCCATAGCCATGGCTTCTGCATATTGATAAATGTAGGTCCAGCACATAATCTGCGCACCTACATATAACACTTGTGCAAGCACCCCCAACACATAGGTTCTGTTTTTTGCTAAAACTCGAAAGGTATCTCCAATTTTAGGCATGCCTCCTTCATCTTTTGATTGAGGCATTTTACTCACCACAAATAGGATAAAAACACCAATTAAGACCAATCCAAGAATAACATATGGATTGCGAATGACGAGCAGATCGGAAGTTTTGACCAATAGTTTTGAAGCCTCATCAAGGGCACTAAAATCTTCGATATTATCCGATTGTAAATTTTTCAACACAAACTGTTGTGCCACAAATAAGCCGGCAATTAAACCTACGGGATTAAAAGCTTGAGCTAGGTTGAGGCGTTGGGTAGCCGTTTCTTTTGGTCCCATGGCTAATGCGTAAGGATTGGCTGCCGTCTCTAAAAATGCCAAGCCAAAAGTTAAAATATACAAGCCTAAACAGAAAAACCAAAACTGTTCGGTAATGGCTGCAGGATAAAACAGTAAAGCACCCACAGCGTAGAGTCCAAGACCAATTAAAATCCCCACTTTATACGAATACTTCCGCATAAACATCGCGGCGGGTAACGCCATACAAAAATAACCGCCATAAAATGCCATTTGTACCCACGCCGCCTGAGAGTTTGATAACTCAAGTACTTTTTTAAAGGCTTGCACCATGGGGTCAGTAACTGCATTGGCAAATCCCCATAAGGCAAATAACGAGGTAACTAAAATGAAGGGAAGTAAGACCGATTTAGGAACCACGGGGATATGTTTTTTAGTGGGTTGCTTCACGTCGGTTCCGGTTACAGGCTGGTTAAGGTTGTTGTTCATGGTGTTGGTTTATTGGTGTCAGAAAAGTAATTAAGCCGTGTGAAATGACGAAACTTTTTCGACGAATAGTTAAATTGAACGATCTAAATGTACATATCCACCATCTACATTAATTAATTGACCGGTGGTATGACTCGATTTTTCAGAGAGTAAAAAACAAACCATAGCGGCAATTTCATCTGCACTGGTCATGCGATTTCCTAGCGGGATATTTTTGGTAATGGAAGCTAGTTTTTCATCAGGATGCTCAAATTGTTGTACCCATTTTTGATATAATGGCGTAAAACACTCCGCTACAATAACGGCGTTTACACGAATCTCATACGGTAACAATTCAACTGCCCATTCTCGGGTTAATGCATTGCGTCCCCCATTAGCTGCGGCATAGCCTGAAGTATTGCCTTGTCCGGTCTCTGCTGTTTTTGAGCCAATATTTACGATGGCCCCTTTACTTGCCTTTAAAGCGGGGAGTGCATACTGCGCCATGAGGTAATAATGTGTTAAGTTGCGATGTAAGGAGCGAACAAACGCCTCGTGGTTACCATTGGCTAAGCCTACACCATCATTTACCCCAGCATTATTTACAAGTCCGTCAATACGTCCGAAGTGTGCTTGGACTTGCGCAACGGCCAATTTGCATTGGGCAGGGTCTGTTAATTCTGCCACAACACCTAAGGCGTCACCACCTTGGGCTTTAAGTTGGGAGACTACGCTGTTCATGCTCTGGGTATCGCGACTAATAATTGCGGGTATCGCGCCTTCTTGGGCTAAGGCTTGGCTAATGCCTAAGCCAATTCCTTTAGATCCTCCAGTAACAATGACAACCTTCTCTTTTAATTGTAAATTCATGGCAATGGGTTTATAAAAATCAACGGGTCAAGGTATAAAATTTTTCTGCATTTAATCCCATAATCTGGGCTTGAACTTTTTTGGGGTAACGGGTAATAAAGTTGGTAATCAGGCTTAATTGTTCGTTATATCGTGCGGCTAATAAACACACGGGCCAATCTGAGCCGTACACAATTCGATCTGTACCAAAGGCCTCAAACACCACTGTTAAATACGGTTGAAAATCGGACTCCTGCCAATTATCCCAATGCGCTTCCGTCACTAGCCCTGAAATTTTACAGGCTACATTGGGTAAGGTGGCAAGACGGTGTATGTCTGCTTTCCATTGGGTAATTTTACCCGTAGCAACAGGAGGTTTAGCCAGGTGGTTAAGCATGATTTGTAGGGATGGGAAAGTCTTGGCAAATGTTATGGCGGCTGGCAACTGATGCGGGTAGATGAGTAAATCGTAGGGCACATGATACGCAGCGAGGAGCGCAATGCCTCGTCGAAAAGCTGCCCGTTCTAAAAATCCGTCGGGTTCGGCTTGTACAATATGGCGAATTCCGCAAAATTTTGGGCGCCGCACATAATGTTGTAATCGTTTCTCTACTGTAGGTGAACATAAATCGATCCATCCTATTACCCCTTTGATAAATGGGTGTTCTTCGGCTAAGGCTAATAAAAAGTCCGTTTCTTCTTCTGATTGATCGGCTTGTACAGCAATACATCCGTCAAAATCATTTTCTTTTAAACGTGGAGCCAGATCTGAAGGAAGGAAATCACGACGAATTTTCCCCATGTGATTTTCAATCCACGTGTCACGCTGTGGACGGTAGTGCCAAAAGTGTTGATGACTATCAATTTTCATAGAGGTCAAGCCGCTGGGTTTCTTCAAATGTAATCATCCCTTCAATCTTCTCCTAATTTCAACCCCGTTTTCACCTGCAATGTACTGCGATAAAGGGGCGTCTCACACAGCTGTTAAAAAAAAGGGCTGATTTTACAACCAACCCATTGAAACGAAATTTACTAATTCGAAGTATATAATGTATGCCAAAGATAGGGTAGTTTATTAGGAAAGTATACGCACCATTCAACCCTGACTGATACTTTTTTTGCCAAAAGGAGCTAGTTTATATGATAATTGTCTATTTATAACCTATCTTAGTCGTGAAAAATACAATCGGTAGCCGTGAAACTTCATTTAGTTAATAGAAGCAGTTTAAAAAACAATGCCTTTAGTGCAAAATTAAACCGCTATCCCTATTTTTTAAAAACCTGGCATTATCATCCTGAACTCGAATTAGTCAGTGTGATTAAGAGCACCGGCACGCGTTTTATTGGAGACCATATTGGTAAGTTTGAACCGGGAGATTTAGTGCTAATTGGAAAGAATCTCCCCCATATGTGGCATAATGAAGAGGCGTATCTCGACCCAAATTCTACGCTCATGGCTGAGGCCATTGCCGTTCATTTTAGGGAAGATTTTTTAGGAGAAACGTTTTTTAGCCTCCCTGAAATGCGGACAATTAATGGCTTGTTAACAAGGTCAAGACGTGGACTCTACTTTAAAAACATTCCTGCTGATATCTTAGACAGTGTACACGAGGTCTTACTGTTGGAGGGATTTAAAAAAACCATGAGCTTTTTAGCCCTACTAGAGCGCTTGGCCCATCATAAAACGGTTGAATACTTAGCGAGTGAACGCTTTGTGGACTCATTTAAAGGGTCGGCACATCAAAACCTTGTTCAGGTATATGAGCACGTGTATAAAAACTTTGACCAGCCCATAACCTTAAATGAGATTGCGGCACTTGCACACATGAATCCATCTGCCTTTAGTCGTTATTTTAAACGCGTAAATCGCATGACTTTTTCACGGTATTTAAATGAGATTCGTATTGGGTATGCGTGTAAATTACTCCTCGAAGCCAAATATAATATCGCCACCGTGTGTTACGATGCAGGCTTTAATAATATTTCTAACTTTAATCGGCAGTTTAAAGCGATTAAAGGAATGTCTCCTTCTACTTTTATTAAAAAGTACGAAACTGCGGTGCCGTAATCTAGGTTAAATGACAGAGCAAAAAAAGTATCACTGGCGGTCTGTTTTTACGTATATACACGCCCGCTTAATTCCTAATTTTGCCTGAAATATTAGGGGAGTTTATACAGTAATTTTGTACCATACACTTCCTGTATTCCATGAAGACCGAGCCGATATGACGTACAATTCAAAATACCCATCCATTGCGGACTTACGAGCCAAGGCAAAAAAAAGAATGCCAAAATTTGCCTTTGATTATTTAGACGGTGGGTGTAATGAAGATATCAACCTGTATAAAAATACAGCAGATCTTCGCGAGGTAGAATTAATTCCCAATTATTTGTCGCCACATCAAAGTACGAGCTTGAAAACCGCGTTATTTGGTCAAACCTACGACGCTCCTTTTGGTATTGCTCCGGTGGGGCTCCAAGGCCTAATGTGGCCTAATTCTCCTGAGATTTTAGCCAAGGCGGCCCTTGCCCATAACATTCCTTTTATTTTAAGTACCGTTTCAACCAGTAGTATTGAACGAATTGGTGAACTCACCGAAGGAAAAGCTTGGTTTCAATTGTATCATCCTACCGAAGATCGCCTGCGTGATGATCTACTCAAAAGGGCTGAAAATGCGGGGTATAAGGTATTAGTTATCTTATGTGATGTACCTACGTTTGGGTTTAGACCACGGGACATTAAGAACGGACTCGCCATGCCACCAAAAATGTCACTGAATAATTTCGCCCAAATTTTGGCAAAACCACGCTGGGCCTATGAAACCTTAAAGCATGGGCAACCTAGCTTTAAAACCCTATCGCCGTATATGGATAAAAATCTCGATTTAAAGCAGCTGGGTCAGTTTATGGATCAAACATTTACGGGACGTTTAAATGAAGAAAAAATTAGTGCCATTCGAGCACAATGGAAGGGGAAACTAGTCCTAAAAGGTGTTGCTAACTCTGATGACGCGGCCAAAGCTATTCAATTGGGCCTAGACGGAATTATCGTGTCAAATCACGGTGGACGACAATTAGACGCAGGAGAAGCAACCATAAAGCCCCTAACGCGAATTGCAAAAAAATACGGAGATCAACTTACCGTGATGATGGATTCAGGTCTCAGGTCTGGCCCTGATATTGCACGTGGGTTGGCTTCAGGCGCTGCCTATACCTTTATGGGAAGATCATTTATGTACGGGGTGGCTGCCTTGGGTACTAAAGGAGGAGACCATACCATCAGCGTTTTAAAAACACAGCTTCAGCAAGTTATGGAGCAAATTGGTTGTGAAAAGGTAGCAGATTTCCCTAAATTTTTAAAAACTAAACAGTTGTAAGCGGTATGAATAAATCGACACGTATAACCGAGGTCATTGTCAAAGATATTAGGTTTCCCACAAGCCAAACCTTGGACGGCTCAGATGCCATGAATCCAGATCCGGATTATTCTGCTGCCTATGTAATTTTAAAAACAAATCATCCCGATCAATTGGAAGGTCATGGACTCACCTTTACAATCGGTCGTGGAAACGAATTATGTGTTGCCGCTATTCACTCCATAGCCCCCTTGCTGCGTAATAAAATGTTAGATACGTTTACAGCAGATATGGGGGCCTTTTGGAAAATGATTACAGGCGATAGTCAGTTGCGCTGGTTGGGACCAGAAAAAGGGATTATCCATTTGGCCACCGCTGCAGTGGTTAATGCCGTTTGGGATCTCTATGCGAAAGTTGCCAAAAAACCCTTATGGCAACTCATTGCAGAAATGTCACCCGAAGAATTGGTGCGATGTATAGACTTTAGGTATATTACTGATGTCATAACTCCCACGGAAGCCATAGCCTTATTACAAGCTAAAGAAGCGGGAAAGGCGGAACGGATACAAGAGCTCTACGCTAATGGCTATCCGGCCTACACTACTTCTGCAGGATGGTTGGGCTATAGTGATGCAAAGATGCGTCGCTTGTGTAGCGAAGCAAAAGCCGCGGGCTTTACCCATATGAAAATTAAGGTGGGTGCAGATGTAAAAGACGATATGAGAAGAGCGGCCATTATTCGTGAAGAAATAGGGGATGACCTACAACTCATGATGGATGCTAACCAAAAATGGGATGTAGACGAAGCCATAACGAATATGGAAGCCCTAGCAAAATTTAATCCTTATTGGATCGAAGAACCTACCAGTCCCGATGATATTTTAGGCCACGCAAAAATTGCGAAGGCGGTAGCTCCAATTAAAGTAGCCACTGGAGAACATTGCCAAAATAGAGTGATGTTTAAACAATTGATGCAGGCGGGGGCAATAGAAATTTGTCAAATTGATAGTTGTCGTGTTGGCGGCGTTAATGAAATTTTAGCCATCCTGCTGATGGCGGCTAAATTTAATATTCCCGTTTGTCCACATGCCGGTGGAGTGGGCTTATGTGAGTATGTACAACATCTATCTATGATAGATTATATCTGTATTAGCGGTACAAAAGAGGATCGTATTATTGAATACGTAGATCATCTTCACGAACATTTTATAGCGCCAGTTGAATTAAAAAACGGAGCGTATATGCCGCCAAAATTACCTGGCTATAGCATAGAAATTTTTCCAGAAAGCCTAGCGCAGTACACCTATCCTACAGGACCTGTATGGCAAAAAGAATTAACCAAAAGTAAATAACACCATGAAAAAAATCAGTCTAGTCGTACTCCTTGTTCTGCTAAGTCTAGGAAGTAGGGCCCAAGAGAATTACATTCCTTCAGCCGAAAATTTAGCCGCAAGAAAATGGTTTCAAGAGGCAAAATTCGGACTCTTTATTCATTGGGGAGTTTATAGTATTTTAGGCGATGGAGAATGGGTGATGAATAATCAAAACATTGCCATTAACGAATATGAAAAACTCCCATCCTTTTTTAACCCAATTGAATTTGATGCCGATGAATGGGTAAAAATGGCAAAAGATGCAGGAATGAAGTACATCACCATTACCAGTAGGCATCACGACGGATTTTCTATGTTCGACTCGAAGGCTACGGACTATACCATTGTACAAAAAACCCCCTATAAGAAAGACGTCTTAGCAGCCTTAGCCGAGGCGTGTAGAAAAGAAGGTATTAAACTCTTTTTTTACTACTCTCTTTTAGATTGGCATGATGATAACTATTTCCCTAGAGGGCGTACGGGTACTGGTATACCCGGGCGTGGTACTTCAGGGGATTGGAATAAATACATCGACTTTATGAAAGCGCAACTCACCGAGTTATTAACCAATTATGGTGAAATTGCAGGCATTTGGTTTGATGGTCACTGGGATCAAAAAGAATGGGATGGGAAACGCTTTGGAGAACAAAAAATTGATTGGCACTATGATGAATTATATGCCCTAATTCACACGCTTCAACCCCAATGCTTAATTGGCAATAACCACCATATTGCGCCCATACCAGGGGAAGATTTTCAGATGTTTGAAAAAGACCTTCCTGGCAAAAACACCACCGGCTTTGGTACCAGTGAAGGAGATATTGGAAAGCTTCCCACGGAAGTGTGTGAAACCATTAATGGCAATTGGGGATTTAATTTAAAAGATAGAAATCACAAATCTGACCGTGACCTGATTCAATACTTAATCAGAGCAGCTGGATATGGAAGTAACCTCCTCTTAAATGTTGGTCCTATGCCTAATGGTAAAATTCAATCAGAACATGTGGCTTCCTTAAAGCGAATAGGCGATTGGCTCAACATCTATGGAACTACTATTTACAGTACTACGGAAGGCCCCGTGGCGCCAACTGATGATATGGTCTCAACCCAAAAGGGCAAGACCCTGTATTTGCATGTTTTAAATCCAAATAAATCCAGCTTTTTTATTCCTAAATTTAGCCCAAAGATCAAGCAAATTACCTTTTTATCCTCCGGGAAAAAAGTGTCGCATAAAATCGATAACTTCGGGTTTGTGTTCACGGTACCCGAAGAAGAAAAAGATCCTATTGATACCATTATTGAAATAACATTGAAATAAATGCAAAAATCAAATTTTAGTTTAACAAATAAGGTCGCCATCATTACTGGGGGAGCCTCAGGAATTGGGAGAGCCATTGCCCAAAAATTCGCAAGCTGTGGTGCTATTGTCCATATCCTTGAGTTGCATCCCGAAAAGGGAACTGACCTAAAAACAGAACTGATTGAAGCCGGAGGACGCTGTACTATTCACGCGTGTAACGTAGCCAGTGGTTTAGAAGTCAATCGGGTAATAGCAGAAATCATAGAGCATTCTGCGGGTATAGATATCCTTGTCAATAATGCGGGAATTGCCCATGTGGGAAATTTAGAACAGACCAAAGAAGCCGATTTAGATCGACTTTATGAAGTGAATATAAAAGGGGTATATAACTGTATGTTAGCCTGTGTAGAGGCTATGAAAGCGAAGGGTGGTGTTATTTTAAATATGGCTTCTATTGCCTCGCATATAGGTATTGCAGATCGCTTTGCCTATTCTATGACCAAAGGAGCTGTGTTAACCATGACGTATTCAGTGGCAAAAGATTATGTACACTACGGGATTCGCTGTAACAGTATTTCTCCGGCACGGGTACATACCCCTTTTGTGGATGGCTTTATTGCCACCAACTATCCTGGAAAGGAAAAGGAAACCTTTGAAGCCTTATCGAAAACCCAGCCTATTGGCCGTATGGGAACCCCCGAGGAAATAGCCAACTTGGCCCTGTTTTTATGTTCGGATGAAGCAGGATTTATTACCGGAACAGATTACCCTATTGATGGAGGATTTATAACCCTAAACTCATAACCCTTAATCCGTATTATACGATGCTAAAAAAGCTCTCAGTACTGCTATTGGCCTTTTGTTTACAGCTAAACACCTATGCCCAAGAAGATCAGGAAGCCTTGGTCAAAAAGATTAATGAGCGCGGTTATCCCGCCTGGTTTACCGAGGCTAAGCTGGGTATTTTTGTGCATTGGGGATTATATTCTGTTCCTGCCATTGGAAAAAAAGAAGATTACGGCGAATGGTTTTTACGTGGCTTACAGTTACAGGAACCCTTTCGAACTAATTTTATGAAAACACATTACGGAGCAGATTTTACCTATAACGACTTTGCTTCCTTATTTAAAGCAGAATTGTTTGATCCAACCAAATGGGCAGACCTTTTTAAGCAGGCGGGAGCAAAATATGTTGTACTGGTATCAAAACATCACGATGGGTATGCCTTATGGCCCAGTGACTATAGTCGGAATTGGAACAGCGTAGATACAGGTCCTAAGCGAGATATTGTAGGCGAGTTAAGCACGGAAGTACGAAAAAAGGGTCTTAAAATGGGCTTATATTATTCACTCGCTGAATGGAATCACCCATTGCATCGCTGGTATACTGATCCCAATGATAGTATAGGTAGGTATGTAGATGAATATATGATTCCTCAGTTTAAAGAGTTGGTCACCACCTATCGTCCGTCGCTCATTTTTTCTGATGGCGAATGGCTCAATTCGGCGAAACAATGGCATAGCGCTGAACTCATTCAGTGGTATTACGATCTCGTTGGGAAAGAAGCCATTGTTAATAATCGTTGGGGCGGAGGCATAGATGTTGGATTTTTAACTCCCGAGTACAGTGCAGGAATTAAGGTTACCGATCGACCGTGGACGGAGGTACGGGGTATTGGTCGCTCTTTTGGACTTAACCGTAATGAAGATTTGGCGGCTTATGGCACTTCGTCAGCCCTTATTCAACGTTTTGTGCAAACCGTGGCAAATGGAGGTGGTATGATTTTAAATGTAGGCCCCAACGCTGCTGGTCAAATCCCCTTGATTCAGCAAGAACGCTTACTGCAACTTGGCCACTGGTTAAAGATTAATGGTGAAGCTATTTATGGGGCTAAACCAAATATTGTTCAAGAAGAAGAACGGATGATAAGGAAGTCAGGCACGGTAGCAGCAATTGATTTTGATTGGGTGCGTAACAGTCCACTGGAAGGAATCAAAGAAGATGAATTTACGGCAGAATACAAGGGGTATTTGGTGCCAAGTAGTACGGGTAAATTTACTCTTGCCATTAATGCAGATGATGAAGCTGTGGTATACTTAGATGACAAGCTAATTCTAAATCAGAATTACACCATTGAAGCCAATGAAGCAGAGGTCATGGGAGCGAAAACAGGCATGTCTAAAACCACTACAATGGCCTTAAAAAAAGGACAAGGCTATGCCCTAACAATTAAATACAAAGAGCACAAACAAAATGCTTCACTTCAATTTTTGTGGAAGCAAGGAAAAGATTCGTTACACCTTATTTCACCTGAACATTTTTATCAAGATCAGGCCTTAAAGGTGCCTGGATTAAAAGTGACCTACGCAGCAAAGAAAACATATCGCTGTTATACCAAGAATAACGGCAACCTATACGCCATTAATTTTGAATGGCCTGACGAAGAATTGGTTATAACCATGCCAGCTCCTAAGGCAGAAAGTCAAGTACATTTGTTGGGACTAGACCGAGCATTACCATGGACCTATAAAGCGGGAGCAATGCATATAAACACGGGGCAAATTAGGTATGCTGAATTGCCTTCGCATGACGCATGGACCTTTAAGATAAGCCAACAAGAATAATTAAATTGACAATAATACCCTAAAAGAGACTTATGAAATTAATACGATTTGGTGCCGTTGGGGCCGAAAAACCAGGCCTGCAATTAGCTACAGGAAAACGCATTGATTGTAGTGCATTTGGAGAAGATTACGATGAACATTTTTTTGGAACAGAAGGGGTACAGCGTTTGGCAACATGGCTAAAATCAAATGAAAAAAACTGTCCAGAAATTGACGCAAATGTACGCCTAGGAGCCCCTTTAGTACGTCCGTCTAAAATAGTATGTGTGGGGTTAAATTATGCCAAACATGCAGCAGAAAGCGGCATGGATGTGCCCACCGAACCTGTCTTGTTTTTTAAAGCAACCTCAGCTATTGTTGGACCAAATGACGATTTGATTATTCCCAAGGGGAGCACGAAAACCGATTGGGAAGTAGAATTAGCGGTGGTGATTGGTAAAAAAGCATCCTATGTAGCCAAGGAAGATGCGTATGCACATATAGCAGGCTATGTTTTACACAACGATTATAGCGAACGCGCATTTCAACTTGAACGAGAAGGACAATGGGTTAAAGGGAAGAGCTGTGATACCTTTGCGCCACTAGGGCCATTTATTGCTACAACGGATGAAATCAAGAATCCAAATAATTTAGACCTGTGGTTAAAAGTAAACGGAACCCTTTTGCAAGATAGTAACACTAACGATTTTGTGTTTACTGTTGAAGAAGTAGTAAGTTATATTAGTCAGTTTATGACCCTATTACCAGGTGATATTATTTCTACGGGCACCCCTTTTGGGGTAGGATTAGGGCTTACGCCTCCGCGATATTTACACCCTGGTGATGTTGTTGAGTTAGGTATAGAAAGACTAGGAAGCAGTAGGCAAGTGGCCAAAGCCTACCACGAGTAAGCTGCTGCTGCTCACAAAAAAACCCGCCTCGTTTAAGAGGCGGGCGCAAACAACAAAACTCAATCATTATTATAACAATAATAACAATTAAAGATCTTTAGCTACTTGTAGTAATCAGTTGTGCTAACACCGCTTTTATTGTAGCTCTATAATAGTGAATATGGTCCATGACCAATTGTCTATGCTCTTCATGATTGTTTAAATAAAAAGAATCACAGGCCATATCATCGCACTCCCATGCGTTAAGTCGCGCAATTTCATAGCGTGAAAGTTCTTTGAGACATTCGGCATTTTTTGAACTGACTTCGTTTAATTGTTGTACGGTAGCGCGAGATAATTGCAGGTTTTTTGCGAGTTGTAAAAAGGCCTGAATTTCTTCCGTAAAATAATTTAAACTTGCCAGCCAATGTTGAATTTCAACATCATCCTTCTTGAGCATAATCTGATGATCATCTTCATGGGTGTAAAAAAGTTGATTTTTCATATAGATATATTCAAGTTTATTGCTTCGTCCGCTTGTGCTACTTTTTTAATTGAAAAGCGTTGTTTCCCAGAAGGAAATTCCCAGGCTATTTGATCTCCTTCAGCATAACCAATTACAGCAGCCCCCATGGGGGTGAGGATTGAGATTTTATCTTCCTTAACGTTACTCTGTTTTGGTAAGACTAACGTAAAGGTTTTTTCCCAACCCTGTGCTGAGGTAACCGTTATGGTTGAATTGAATCGAACAACATCACTAGGCATTTCTTCCTGATCCATTATTTTGGCACTTTCCAATTCATTTAATAAATTATGTACAGATTTACCAATGAGATTTTCATTGGTAAAACCGCTCACATTCAGTAAGCGCTTTAAGAGAATATATTCCTTTTTTTCAATCAATAAAGTAGTGTATTTCATGGGATTGAGATTTATGGGAAAATTCCGCGTTGCGTATATACTTGTTCAAATCGTTCAATGGCAATGATAAAGGCAGCAGATCTATAGTCAACACCTCGAGCTTCTGCTTTATTTTTAACACGCTCATAGTTATCCTTCATTTTCTTTTCTAGTTTTTCTAGCACTTCATCCAAGGACCAGATTTCACCGTTTCTGTTTTGGAGCCATTCAAAATAGCTGCCAATCACGCCTCCTGAATTACATAAAATATCAGGAATAATATCAATTTCACGTTCACGTAAAATAACTTCGGCGTTTACATCAGTAGGACCGTTGGCACCTTCCGCAATTAATTTGGCTTTGATTAGCGGTGCATTTTCGGCAGTAATCTGATTTCCTAAAGCCGCAGGAATACAGATATCACAATCTATGGCAAAGAAGTCTGCATTATCAACGGCTTGACTCTTAGGGAAATCAACAATGCTACCTGAATGAGAACTACTATAGGCAAATAATTCTTCTACAGCTAAGCCTTTGTCATTTGTAATGGTACCATAGGCATCTTGTACGGCCACTAATTTGGCGCCTTCTTTTTCTAAGAAATGGGAGGCCCAATAGCCAACGTTGCCAAACCCTTGTACAATAAATCGCTTGTCTTTAAGGGATAGCTTTTTGTGTTCTGCCCAGAATTTTATGGTTAAAAACACGCCAAAACCAGTTGCGCGATCTCTTCCTTCTGATCCACCAGCACCAATGGGTTTACCGGTTACTACATGCATATTAGAAGATCTAGCTGCTGGCGGCTTGGTAGACATATAGGTATCTAAAATCCAGGCCATGGTCTGTGCATTGGTATTTACATCTGGCGCAGGAATATCTAATTCAGGGCCAATATTATCGCCTAAGGCATAGGTAAATCTACGTGTAATACGCTCTAATTCTGCTGTTGAGTATTTTGACGGGTCAATTTGAATTCCACCTTTTGCACCTCCATAAGGTAATCCAGCAAGCGATGTTTTCCAGGTCATCCACATCGCCAATGCTCGGGCAGCATCAATATCAACCGTAGGGTGATAACGAAGTCCCCCCTTATAGGGTCCCAGTGAATTGTTGTGTTGTACCCGATACCCAGTAAAAACCTCAACCTCGCCATTATCCATTCTCACGGGGAAATGCACCACCAATTCATTATTGGTTACGGCTAGAATTTTTCTAATGTTTGGGTTGAGGTCGATTAAATCAGCTGCCTGATTAAACTGAGTCATTACATTGTCAAGCATACCCTGCTTGCGATTTTTCTTTTTTGTTGTTGTGATCATTTTTTTTTATTTAATACGTATATAGCTAAGCCCTTAGGCTACTTTCGCTTTTTTTTGAGGCAGTGGTTTTTGAACTGAATCTTCTAATTCATATTCACTACAGGACAGAATATTCCTTTTATCTGTGGTTATAACACAATAGGAGAAATGCGCACAGGTAGAGCAAATGCTTCGTTGATAGGATTGTCTCATCGGTATACTAATTAGATAGAAAACATCCTGTTTTACTATTGGTCTTCGGAAGTATTCCAAAAACGCACAAAACATAGACGTGTTTTCTGATTTACACCTCAAAAGGCAAAGGATATGCCAAGTTGAATGAAAATAATGCAGTGCTATATAACATCAAGAAAATCAGGTGATTAAAATGAATGCTTGCCCGCGATAGGTAAATCTAAATGGGGAGTAATTACGCAGTTGAGTAAAAATCACCCGTTATTCTTTAAGCTTATTGGTCAAAGTTTTACGGTCAATTTCTAAAATGGCTGCGGCCTGCGTTTTATTGCCTTGCGTATAATTCAGCACCCGTTCAATATAGGCTTTTTCCATTGCTTTAAGGGGTTTAAATGGGGCGTCACTAAAATTGATTTGGAATTTTAAATGTGCTGGCAAATGTTGAATATCTAAATGACCATCCGACATAATAACGGCACGTTGAATGGCATTTTCTAATTCCCGGATATTTCCAGGCCATGGATAGCGCTGTAAAACTTGCAGTGCCTTTGGAGAAATCTGGAGTAAACGATCTTTGTATTCGAGTCCGTATTTTTGGATAAACTTAGTTACTAAGAGGGGAATATCTGATTTGCGATTGCGTAGGGGGGGGACTTTAATTTCTACAACGGTTAAGCGGTAATATAGGTCTGCTCTAAAAAGATTAGCTTTAATATCTTCTTGGAGATTGCTATTGGTGGCCGCAATGACCCGTACATCTATTTTTTCAATTTTTCTCGAGCCTATTTTACTGACCTCCTTTTCTTGTAACACCCGTAATAATTTGGTTTGAACGGCTAAGGAAGCAGTGCCAATTTCATCCAAGAAAATGGTACCGTGATTGGCGGCTTGAAAAAAACCGTCCCGCGTTTCATCAGCTCCGGTAAAGGCTCCTTTGGTATATCCAAAGAGTTCCGCTTCTAATAAATTTTCGGGGATGGCGCCACAATTCACAACAATAAATGGAGCTCTAGAATACTTTCCGGTATAGTGAATTGCCCGGGCAACTAGTTCCTTACCTGTTCCACTTTCTCCTTGAATTAATACGGTAGCTTTGTTGTTTTTAACACGTTCAATAATTTCAACCACCTGTTTAAACGCAGGTGAATTACCTATCATCTCACCGTAGACTCCGTTAGCAATAGGCGTACTGCTAGTGGCTGGTGGTGAGCTGGGTTTACAGGTTGTAAAGGATTTATTTACGGCTTGTTTCAATTCAAGTTTAGTAAAAGGCTTTATGAGGTAATTGGTATCACCAGATTTAAGTACGTCAAGTACCCCATCCACAGAGGGATATCCAGTAATGACTAATTTAGGTAGGTTAGGGTAGTGTTCATCTACATAATTGACCAGTTGCAAGCCATCCACTTCCGGCATTTGAATGTCTGTAATCAGCAAATCAATTGTACTATCACTCAATATCTGTAGCGCCTCTTTTACCGAAACGGCTTTAAAGGTATGATAGTTCATCGACTGTAAATGGCGCTGAAGTAATTCTAATATATCAACATCATCATCAACTAATAAAATATTTTCTTTGGCTAAGGTCATAATTAATTTGTTGGAAAATTTAGGGTAAAAATAGCACCTTTTGGTGTATTAGCATGATAGCTTATACCACCTTTATGACTTTTCATTATACCGTGTACTACACTTAAGCCAAGCCCTGAACCGTCGCCCATAGGTTTGGTTGTAAAAAAAGGTTCAAATATCTTGTCGGCTACCTCCGGCGGAATGCCTTTTCCTTGATCTTTAATTTGGATGACAATCTCATCGGATTCCTCCTGCATGGATAGGCTTATATTTCCGCCGATAGGCGAATAGTAAATGGCATTCATAATTAGGTTAAATAAAACCTGGGTAAGTTGAATGGGGTCAGCTTTAAGCTCTAATTTCGCTGCACCGTAGTTTTGGTTAAGACTAATATTTTTTTGGGAGAGCGACGGCCCTAATAATTTGATGACGTCTTCAACGATTGGACGAAGCAGTACTGACTTCATTTGCTGTGGCATCTCACAAGCGAAAAACATTAATTTTTTGACCACTTCACGTGAAAAAATTGCATTTCCTACAATTTTATCCAGATCTCTCAATTGTTTTTCGTCCCTAATGTTGTTTTTTAATAATTCCGCAAAGCCTAAAATATTGGCCAGTGGGGTATTGAGTTCATGTGCTATCCCAGCGGTAATTTCGCCAAGAATATGCAGTCGGTCAGCTCGTTCTACTTGCCGTTTAATGGCCATTTCATTTTCACTGATTTCTTTTTTCTCTAGATGGTTGCCTACAGCCAAAGAGACATTTTTTAGAAGCAATTTTTCCTCTTGTAAAAAATCATCTAAGGTATATCGTGTGGCGGGGTAACTTACTTCAAAATTACCTTTTACTTCATTAAACAATTTAATGTCTTCACAAATGGTGACTAATTTTCCTTTTTGGGGATTGGTAACATGGTGATATGATTCAAAATTTAATACAACTTGTACATCATCAGGAAACGACCAAGCCCGTTGTAAACATCGAATGATGGCTTCAAAGGTTTTGTCGTGTACACTAAAGTCTGAATGCACAATAATAGACGTTACCTCATATAAACAAGTCAATTCTTTAATGCGCTCTTTTAATTTTTTTTCGGTACTGTTCATAGGCCCAAATTAGCTCAATTTTCAGGGGCAAGGTCTAAAATATTTTTAGGATGGCAAAAAAGTTAGTAAGAAAGATGCGGAATGGCTACCCCAAAATTTCACCGCTGTTATTGGTGGTTTGTGCCCCAGATTAACAAAGGCAGAGTACCTCTATACAGACTACAATGAACCTGTTCAACTTGTGTAGGCCCATAGTTTTGTTCGGAAATTTGGCTATGGGTAGTGCAATTAATAGAGTTCTAGGGGTAATTGACTTTGGGTGGATTTACACTGCTTTAATTAATCACACGATGATGTTGCTTTGGTAATTTGATAGGTAAGTTCTTTAACTTCGGCGGGCGTGGTATACTTACTGTAAATTGCTTTGACCTTGTTTTCAATCTCCTCGAGTAAAGCTTGATTTTTCTCTAAGGCGTTAGAATCCTGTGCTAATGCAATGGACTCACAACGTAAGTCGGCTATTTTTTGTGCATCAGATTCTAAGTTTGAACAGCTTACCAGTAGGGGCAAGGCCAATAGACCCATGGCACATAGTTGGAAAAATCTTTTCATGATTTTGTGTTTTTAAATCAACCTACACTATTCGAAGGCAAGTTGAACAAGGTAATTTCAATAAAACGAAACCTTTTGATGGCTACAAATATCAGAAAAATTAATGAAAACGGATAAAAGGAACAATTGGCGCATAAATGCCTCACTTAATTCAGGGTTGCATAAGGTGCGGATACTCAGGAGGAAACGAAGATTTATAGGCCTAACAACCACGTTCGACACGTTGGTTCAGAGAAGTGTATGGCCTTTGTAACTTGTGAAATACGAATTTCTCACTTTTACATTTTACATTAATCTTATTTCATAAAGTGGATTAACTTCGTTGATCCTAATAGCGTTCCGTGTTGAAAATAAACCCAATTCCGGGTTTCGCTCCGGAATGGTTTTATTATGCTTTATAAATTTGGAGATCGAGTGGATTAACTTCGTTGATCCTACTAGTGTTCCGTGTTGAAAATAAACCCAATTCCGGGC
>Ga0209344_10002296_pt1 | contig 21694 bp, 27 predicted proteins | sample Cruoilmetagenom6_FD_187293 | JGI IMG/M metagenome (GOLD analysis project Ga0209344, IMG submission 187293) | Oil polluted marine microbial communities from Coal Oil Point, Santa Barbara, California, USA - Santa Barbara Oil Seep Sample 6 (SPAdes)... | ecosystem: Environmental > Aquatic > Marine... | reverse complement strand
CCTTTTGTTTTTTCCGCGCAATGATTGTTTTCATCTCATACACCACCTGTTCCCACAACTGCCGGCGCGCCATCTGAAAGCGGCCCATGCGGAGCTTTCCGAGGACCCTTCTTATCGGGGTCAGCCGTTAGCCGTGGGTCGCGCACCTCGCGCCATAACAGGTCTTTTTGCCGAAAATTCCTGACCGCCCACTGCCTGTTTGGCACACCGCAGTTAACGAATGCAACTTATCCGGTCGTCTGGTCGGCGATGTCGGTTCGGCGTCCGGTTGCTAATTCGTTCGTCAGTGGAAGGTTGGATAGATTCTGAGGTCAAAGTGCTGGCCCCGTTTTTCAAGCGCGACGCGCGGCGGACACAGGTTCATTTTCCTGCTAGCGCGGGTGATGTCACTTTGGACCAAGTTAAGGCATTCTCTGACTGACCGGTCCTCGCTCGATTTGGGAAGTGTTTCGAGGCATTCGATCAAAATTTCTTCTCGCTTTAAGGTTTTGCAGAGCCGCATTAGGCACTTGAACATGTCGGCCGCCTGATCATCCTTCAATCCAGACAAGTCGATTGCGTTCATCGCCAGCGTACTTCTGGTCTTTTTATAACGCACCCCGGATCGAAGCTCTCCGGGCTTTTTCTGATCTCTGTTCGCCCAGCTACTTTCTACAACTGGCGTTGCGTTGCAGCAGTCATTCAGGTCCGCAAAGTGTTCCATCAATGCTTCCTTTCTTAGGGTTGGGTGAAGCAACGATTAGTAATCACCGGGACAAATGTGGCAAAATATGGGCCCTTTGGGTTTGTCGCCAATCCCAACACAATGGGCGCAATCGGGCCATCACAATTTCCGGCTGCCCGCTGAATTGTGGCAGCGGTTGGGCGCGCCATACTATAGCCTAATACCCCATTAGTATGTGTAATGAAGTTCGTCAGAAAATTGTTGGTGATTCGCACTGGGCAACCGCTTGGTGTTGGAATCAATCTTGGCGAAAGTTTCAGCGCTAATTGTGTTTTTTTACAGGTCCCTTGGTATCCCGCATATTGATCGGTGAAGCGCGTCCAACATTAATGGGCGTTCCCAGAGTTGGAAAACATACAAAGGTAAATAGATCGTTAATTCCCTTCAGATAGGTGGATGCAAAAAGATCACCGACCTCGGACAAGAGGTGGTGTGCTGTCAGTCGCAATGCGAAACGGAAAAGATATTATACGCCGCTCCAAGCGTGTACGTGAACATCACGACCCGAATGCCCGCGCATAATCTTGGTTGCCAATTCCTCTTTTTCAGGCGTGAATGTTCGAACCCAAAGCAATATTCCGCCGTGCTCAATTTGGGTTTGATAATATTCCTTGTGGTGCTGGCCAACTCTGCGCGCCAGAAGCGTGCCAATGACGGCACCCGGACTGCCGCCAATTGCAATCGCGGCAACGGATGCGGCCATTGTGCTGGCCGGTGTCAACAGCGCCGTCAGGGCAATCGCAGAACCAAGGAAGAAAAACCCACCAGTAATTGCGCCTTCCAGTTCACCAATGGCTTCCTCTGAAACAAAAGCCGCGCGGGGCGCAGAGGGGTCATCTTCAAGATCACTGGCGTGCCAAAAGCTGGCCCCAAGCTTTTCCTCAAGCGCTTTCTTTCCGGCCAGAACGCTTATGTCGTAGCGGCTGAACCCCGCGATCATAAGATCATACATGGCGGCCTGAAGTTTCTCGACAGTCTCGAAAACACCGACAGCCTCGGGCACATTGATGTATTTGACCTGTGTAGTGTCAGTTGCATCTGTCATGGTTTGGTTCCTTTTCAGACTGTTCCACTTGGCGGCTATCCGGAAATTCGCCTGACACTACTCGTTTAATTGTCGTGCTTGCATTGACATGGATCAGCCCCGTTTTGTCCGTGTGCAGGAGATAGATAAATTCGCAGAAAGACAGGCGCAAAACTTTGCCAAGATACCGGTTTAATGACTTCGATCAATGTGCCCCTATTGCCAAGACGCTAAGACATTTGAATTCAATTTGATAAGATCTGGCCATGACAGAAGTCCATGACAAGGAAAATGCAGAGGCCGGCGTTGACCCGTCGGGCACTCAGGGAAATCACCACATTGGTGAAATCGTTGCCATCCAGGGGGCGGTGGTCGAGGTTCGGTTCCCGCATCAGGCCCCCACCATCAACACCTGCCTTCTGGCCGGGCCTGATCGCCAGATCGTAATCGAGGTTGCAAGCCTGATCGACCGAAAAACGGTGCGTGGCTTGGTTATGAACCCGATGGAACGCGCGGCGCTGGGAATGGAGGTCGAGGATACCGGCGGACCAATGAAAGCACCCGTGGGCGATGGTGTTCTCGGTCGCATGATCGATGTGTTCGGTAAACCGATCGATGGGCTGGGGCCGCTTAAGAACGTAAACTATGAGCCCATCCACCGCGTGCGAATGGCGCTTACACGGCGCAAACCCGGCGGTGAGATGTTTCAAACCGGGATCAAGGCGATCGACCTTCTGACTCCGATCGAGCGTGGCGGCAAGGCCGGTCTGTTCGGGGGGGCAGGCGTAGGTAAGACCGTCCTGATCACCGAAATCATCCACAACATGGTGGCAGAATACGAAGGTGTCAGCCTTTTTTGTGGTATTGGAGAACGTTGCCGCGAGGCCGAGGAGCTCTATCGCAGTATGGGTGAAACCGGAGTGCTGGAAGGCGCGGTGCTGGTATTTGGCCAGATGAATGAATCGCCCGGGGCAAGATTCCGGGTGGGGCACGTTGCAATGACCATCGCGGAATATTTTCGTGACACGCGTCATCGTGATGTTCTTGTCCTCATCGACAATATTTTCCGGTTTGTGCAGGCAGGCGCCGAGGTATCCGGGCTGCTAGGGCGTATCCCCTCGCGCGTTGGTTACCAGCCGACGCTCGGGTCCGAGCTTGGAAATCTTGAGGAACGGATTTGCAACACTGATGCAGGCGCCATCACTTCCATTCAGGCGGTCTATGTGCCTGCTGACGATTTCACCGATCCAGCCGCGACCCATGTCTTTTCGCATCTCTCAGCATCGGTCGTACTGTCGCGCAAACGCTCCAGCGAAGGGCTCTATCCCGCGATCGACCCGCAAAAATCGAGATCTAAGATGCTCACACCCGGAAGTGTGACCGATCGTCACTATCAGGTGGCGCGCGAGGTTCGGCGCGTCCTTGCGGAATATGAAAGCCTTGAGGATATCATTGCGATGCTTGGCCTGGACGAGCTTTCGGAAGCTGACCGCGAAACGGTTGCGCGAGCCCGCAGACTTGAACGTTTTCTGACCCAACCATTTTTCAGCACCGAGCAGTTCACGGGAAAGCCTGGCCGTTTTGTGCAGCTCGAGCAGACACTCGACGGTTGCGAGGAAATTCTTTCAGGCGCTCTTTCGTCTGTCCCGGAAAGCGCTTTTTATATGATCGGCGACATTGATGAGATCGAAAGAAAAGAACCCTCGCAAAGCGGGGTGACGGCATGAAACTCGTTGTGTTCACACCAGAAGAACGCATTTTCGATGGGGAAGTCACCAAGGTCGTCGCCGAGGCCACCAACGGCTCTTTTGGCATGCTTGAGCGGCATATCGACATTGTGGCCCCTCTCACGGCCGGGATCATCGTCTATGAAGATGGCAATGGCGCAACCGGATACCTTGGCGTGGACGAGGGAATTCTCGTGAAATGCGACAACGTGGTTTCGGTTGCCGTTCGTCGCGCAGTTCTGGGCCGTGACCTTCGAGAGCTTCGCCGGGTCGTGGCCGAAGAATTCCTGACAATTGACGAGCAGGAGCGCGTCGCTCGCAGCGCACTGGCGCGGCTTGAGGCGAGCGTCATACGCGGGATGTTGGATCTGGAGCAGGCTATATGACCGAGCTGACGAACAGCACCGACAAAACGCAAGCGGCCGACGCGATAAATCGCAAAGCCGAGCGAAAGGAAGAGGTGCAGAAGCGTGGCAACAGACGCAGCGTGTGGTTCGGCGTCGGGATGTTCGGCCTGATTGGTTGGGCCGTTGCGGTCCCGACGTTGATCGGCATCGCGCTTGGTGTCTGGCTGGATCGTGTGGTGCCGATGAATTTTCCCTGGACGCTTGCTCTGTTGCTTGCAGGCGCGATGCTCGGATGCCTGAACGCCTGGTGGTGGATAAACAAGGAGAGCGAAGATGACTGACATATGGAATTTCGCCAGCGGGTTGGCGACAGCCCTTGTTGCCGGGGCTGCTTTTGGTGCCCTGTATTTTGCCCTGCTTTGGCATACTACAAAAAGTGTGACAGGGGTGGCGACGGGCGGCGGACCGGGAGCGTTGCGTCTGTTTTTGGGCTTCGTTTTGCGTTTGGCCTTTGCGGGCGGGGCGCTGGTTTTGGCGATCCGGGCCGGAGCGGATGCAGCTCAATTGCTGGCCGCTGTCCTTGGCTTCACGTTTGTCCGTCAGGGCTGGATTCGCTACATTCCAAGACAGGGCTAAGAGATCACCATGGAAATCAGCCCCGACCAGTGGACTCTCTTCTCTATCGGCCCCGTCGGCATCAATGCCACCATCGGCTTTACTTGGGTTGTCATGGCGCTCCTTTTGGTATCGGCTTTGCTTGTTCGCTTGCGTCTGTCGACGACCGGCGAACTAACCCGATGGCAAAACATTTGGGAAGTTGTTGTTTCTACCATGGGCGCGCAAATCCGCGATGTAAGCGGTCAGAACCCGGGCCCATTTCTTCCCTTCGTCGGGACGCTTTTTATCTTTATTGCGGCTTCCAATATCCTGATCATTGTGCCGGGCTACCGGCCGCCTACCGGTTCGCTGTCTACTACGGCAGCGCTGGCGATCTGTGTTCTGATCGCCGTGCCATTTTTCGGAATGCTTGAAAAAGGGTTGCTCGGCTATCTCCGTTCATACATCCAACCATCAGTCCTCATGGCTCCGTTCAACGTGATCGGAGAGGTGTCGCGCACCATTGCACTGGCCGTTCGGCTTTATGGCAACGTGATGAGTGGCACGGTGATCGTTGGTATCCTGATTTCGATCGCACCGTTCTTTTTCCCCATCGTGATGCAGCTTTTGGGCCTGCTGACCGGTCTTATCCAGGCATATATTTTCGCCATCCTTGCGATGGTCTACATCGCGTCCGCGACCCGTGGGCGCACGAATAACAATGAAACGAAAAGGAAAACGCATGATTGATGCAACCTATATTGCAGTGATTTCCATAATTACCGCAGGGCTTACGATCGCAATTGGTTCGATCGGTCCGGCCTTTGGCGAGGCGCGGGCGACCGCGCAGGCGCTTTCGGCCATCGCTCAGCAACCTGATGAAGCGAATGTTATTACACGGACGCTTTTTGTCAGTCTGGCAATGATTGAGTCGACGGCAATCTACTGTTTCGTGGTGGCAATGATCCTGATCTTTGCGAACCCGTTTTGGCAGGCCGCTCTAGAGGCCGGATCCGCCGGGGGCTGAACGTGCAGATAGACTGGATCACTGTTCTTGCTCAAATTGCGAACTTTCTGGTTCTGGTTTGGCTGCTTCGCCGGTTGCTGTACGGTCCGATTACACGTGCCATGGAAGAGCGCGAAAACAGTATTCGCGAACGCTTTTGGGACGCCGAGCAACGTGAGGCAGCCGCAGAAAGTGAACGTGAACGTCTGCAAAGCGAGCTTGAGATACTCAATGACCGCCGTGACCAATTGCTTGTCGACGCACAAGAACAGGCACGACGGCTCCGCCACGACCTTGAAAGTGAGGCGCGCGATGAGGTCGAGGAAAAGCGACAGATGTGGCGTGTCCAATTGCGAAAGGAAGAGTCGGCCTTCCTGCAAGAGCTACGCAAAAATGCAACTAGCCATGTAGAGCGGGTCGCACGCCGTGCGTTGAGTGATTTCGCCGACCTCGAACTTGAGGAGGCCATGGCCGATACATTCATTTCGCAATTGAAAAAACTTGATGCAAAGGCCCTGCGTGCTTTGCGCTCAGAAGCCAAGACGGCGATGGGAAAAATCTCATTGGACAGCGCCTTCGTGCTTGGGCCAACGATCAGAGCAAAGCTGACGCGGGCAATTCATGAGGTCATCCATGCAGAGGCCGGGATCGAATACCAGTGTGACCCGGATTTGATCTGCGGCATCCGGCTGACGGTGCGCGGCCAGACAATTCAGTGGAGTATGGCTGCCTATCTGGATGATTTGGAGGAAGAGACCAAAGGGCTATTCGAGGATGTTGGTGGCGGTGATCGCCCTGGCGGCAGCGCGGACAGGAAGGTAGCAGAGTAACAGATGGGTATTCTCGACAGACTTTCTGACGACATCGCCTCGGATCTGGGCCGCAGCCGTCGCAAACGGCGCCCTATTATCCGAAGCGAACAGATTGCGACTGTCACACGGGTCGGAGCGGGGGTAGCTGAGGTTGAAGGCTTTACCGAACTCAGTGCCGACGAACTTGTTAGTTTTCCCGGCGGACTGTTGGGCGCGGCGACAAACATCACGCCCCAAAAGGCCGGGATAATCCTTTTTGGTGCGGGTGACACTCTGGCCGCCGGAGCAGAGGTCCGGCGAACCGGGCGGATCATTGACACCCCCGTCGGAACCGCGCTTTTGGGACGGGTTGTAGACGCCCTTGGCCGGCCGCTCGACGGTCTTGGCACCATTCATGAAAGTGACAGATGGCCTGCCGAGCGTCCTGCACCCTCAATTCTTGATCGTGCCCCGGTCGAAAAACCGCTCCATACCGGAATAAAGGCGGTGGATGCTGCCATACCCATTGGCCGGGGTCAGCGCGAATTGATCATTGGCGACCGCCAGACCGGAAAGACGGCCATCGCGGTAAGCGCAATTCTCAGTCATCAGGCTGGCGCAGAAGGCAAAAATGCTGCACCGGGCGCTCGCCCGGGAATTTGTGTCTACTGCGCGATCGGACAGCAAGCCTCGAGTGTTGCGCGGGTTATCGAGACACTTCGGCGCGAAGGGGCGATGGAGCGCACAATCGTTGTCGTCGCGGGCAGCGAGGACGCGCCCGGTCTGCAATACGTGGCGCCTTACACGGCGACCAGCATTTGTGAATGGTTCATGCATCGCGGGGAAGATGTGCTGACCGTGTTTGATGACCTAACCCGCCATGCGCGTGCCTATCGCGAGCTGTCCCTTCTGCTGCGCCGGCCGCCGGGGCGTGAAGCCTATCCGGGCGACATTTTTTATATCCATTCGCGACTATTGGAGCGGGCGACCCATCTGCGCGAAGAACTTGGTGGAGGGTCGCTCACTGCGTTGCCGGTTATTGAAACTCAGGCGCAAAATATCTCGGCTTATATCCCCACCAACCTGATCTCGATAACAGACGGACAAATCTATTTATCGCCCGACCTGTTTGAAAAGGGTTTTTTGCCAGCCATTGACATCAGCAAGTCAGTGTCGCGTGTCGGGGCCAAAGCGCAATTGCCGGCATATCGTGCTGTCGCCGGCGATCTGCGCCTGACCTTTGCGCAATACGAGGAACTGGAAGTGTTCTCACGTTTCGGAACGCGGCTTGACGAAGATACACGGCTTAAACTGACGCGGGGCAGGGTGGTGCGCGAAGTGCTGAAACAACGCGAAGATGACCGGGTGTCCCCGCCTGGACAGATCGCAGTGCTTCTGGCGGCCAGTCAGGGCCTTTTGGACGAAGTGCCATTGGGCAGAATGGGCGAGGCGGAACGCACGATCCGGGCAGAGATACAACGCTATCACCCGGAAATTTGCGCACGTATCACGCAGGGGGCGAACTTTGAAAATGCGGATCGCGAGGAATTGATCAAGGCAATGCGCGCTGCGCTTGCCCGTTGGAAATAGGTAGAAACAGGTGGAAACGCTCGAGATACTTCAACGTCGCATCGCCATCAGCCGTGGCCTACAATCGATTGTCCGCACCATGAAGACCCTTTCGGCGGTAACCATCCGGCGCTGCGAACACGCCAGCCAATCCGTGAAATCCTTTGATGAGACGGTCGATCTGGGCCTTCAGGTCGTTTTACGCGACCCGACATTCGCCGGCATGGCTATTCGAGCGTCTGAGAAAGCGGCAGTACGCGGGTCAATTGGCATTATTACTGTCGGCTCGGACCACGGGTTGTGCGGCCGCTACAATAACGTCGTAGCCGAGGCTGCACTGAAAGAAATCGAAAGTTGCCTGCCAGAACAAGTCACTTTGGCTGCCGTCGGCGCACGCACGGCCGACCTGCTGGGAGGGGCCGATCAGCTACCTTCGGTGATATTCGCGACCCCGGGCTCGGTGACGGGAATTAGCGAGACCACTGGTGCAATTCTTTCCCTAATCGATGATTGGCACCACGATCAGGGCATAGAGCGGGTGCGGATAGTGCACAACGTTCAGACCAGCGAAAACCGGGCCCGTCCTGTCGCGATGTCGCTTCTCCCAATTTCACCCGCCTATCTGCGACACCAGGCCGAGCGCCCCTGGCCATCGCGCCGCCTGCCGATTTATCGGGAAGAACGGGACACGATGCTGCAGAGGTTGCTGCGACAGCATGTGTTTGTTCGTGTCTTTCGCGCCATCGCCGAGGCGCAGGTCAGCGAACACGCCTCTCGGCTTTCCTCGATGCAGGCGGCCGAGCGCAGTATCCGCGAACATCTTTCCGAAATGGACGCAGAGTACCGGATGCGCCGTCAGGAAAAGATCACGACTGAACTTTTGGACGTTGTTGCCGGGGCAACCGTTCTGGGCGTTGGCCGGTGATCTGTGTTTGTGCCTGCGTCGCCTTTTTCAGCCAGGGACGCCGAGGATAACATTTCCGATCGGATTAACCTGATTGCGCCGTACGCAGCCGCGCGATGGCCGAGCTCGCAATATTTTCCGCATGCGTCTGCGATGGCTCTATTGCCACAAAGTTCGGAATACCCCCAACCCGCTGTTTCGGTGACAGAATAATAATACCGGCACCATTGTGACCGCGGGTGAAAAGCAGGTCGCAAAACACCGCAATCGGATGTATGAGCCACCAAGCCCGAATGAATGGCCAAAGCTTTGGAATTAGCCTCATTGACGATATCATCAGGGGACGTAATCCGTTAGTTGATAATATGGGAAAAGTTCTAGAATCCATCATTGGGGGATTGTTTGTAACAACGGCAGTTTTTGCTGATTTTTTACAACTGACTCACCCTTACAACTTGAGTTCATGGCTTTTGGAGTTTGGACATTCCTCCAATGTTGGTCATCGTTTTTGTTGGATGTGCATACTTGCTGATCGCAATAGCCGTAAGCGTTCTAATAAGTCGGCTTAAACGATCAGCTACTTGATGGATTTAGACAAGCCCCTCCACCAAGAACGCCTCTGTCTTGAAACCGAACGGTTCTGCAGTGTTTTCTGTGGGTGATTGATTTCAGGTGCTTGGACGTCGCAAAACCCTGTTGCAAAATACTTGCATGAAATTGGGTTAATTTTCTAATACGAGACAAGGCATTCGTGTGCCCAATCTGCAAGAAAGCGCATGTGCATCATGACCCAAAAGCAGAATATCACGCGATTGAAATTGCCTTAGAGCCGATTACGCATCACGAGACTTGGACCAAAATTCCGAATGGAACAGTGTACTTTGTCAAAGACGACTACAGCTTGGAATTCAGCGATCTCTCTGTCGGTTCGCAGCGCAGAAATGCATGAACGAGTGGTGTCAATTGGTGTCTACGAAGCGTAGCGATCCGACCGGGCGGACCATGCTTGCATGCGGGCCTTCGTCGGCGTCTTTTTGATCGACGTTCAACTCTACGGTATCGCCCTGTGCGAGATCTTCGAACCTTGCTTCTATGACGCTGTGTGCATGAAAGTAGATAAGGCGCCCATCCGTCGTTGCGATCTGGCCGTGGTTTCGGTCGTGGTCAATGCTGTCAATTCGACCTTGTAAGGGCGATTCCAGAAAGACGGGGCGCCCTTTATGCTTGTCCTTCCATTTTCGCAATTTGCGCTCCATCGCTTCGAATGTGTCGCGAATTGCAATGGTAATGTCTGTATGGGCTTCGTCATCACCGGGTCGACGATCCAAATGCAGCGTTGAGGCCGGCATTTGCACATCAAGGTCAATAACATACTGCTTGCCCTTGTGCTGTCGCCGGTGCGGGGCGCGTACGCGGACCTGACAGCCGACAATATCAACACTGATCTCTTCCAACTTTGCGATGCGCTCGTGAATGCGCGCCTCAATTGCGTCTGAATGACCGATGTCCTTAAACGTAATCTGTGGGGGGCGTTGCATTTTTTAGTCTCCATGGCGGTTGGTCTGGTATCCCATTTTATGCGCGCGCATCAAACTTGTGATTGAGCGAAGTCAATTGAGCGACGTTTCTTTCTGGATGGCGCTCGGATTCGAGCACGGCAGAATTTCGTCCGGAACAACATTCTGTATATTCGATCCGGTGAAGTCGTTTCGCTTAGCGCCTGCGATTGGATTGTGATTTTCATTGACGAGTTGGCGGGCGCGAATGACAATGCACCACCGTGACAGAGCATTCTAGAACATTAGTAGGCGGTGGCGTCGTTCTTGGGCGCAAGGTTGCCTGCGTAAGCCATTCGTACAAGCATGACAGCGCTGCTAGATCTTGATCTCGGACTGGATGCCGCCGGAATGCTTTGGGCAAGTGCGGTAATTTTTGCAGCTGCGTTCGCGCGTGGTTATTCCGGGTTTGGATTCTCTGCGATCCTGATGGGTGGGCTGGTTTCGTATATTCCGGCATACCAGTTAGTGCCCTTGTCGATTGCACTGGAAGTTATCGCGTCCAGCGGGCAGGCGCGCGGCATTTTTTATCACATTAACAAGCGCTACCTGATTCTGCTGTTGGTTGCCGGTTTCATTGGCAACCCATTTGGCGTTTACTTGCTTGGGGCAATGTCAGAAACGGTCCTGCGGGTGTCAATATATCTGACGATCCTGCTGGCGAGCACAATTCTTCTGCTCGGCACAGGCCGCTCTTGGTCCCCATCCACATCGGTTCTTATTCTCGCCGGGTTGTTGGCAGGTATCGTAAATGGTGCGACCGCGCTAAGCGGGCTGGTTTTGGCGTTGTTTTTCGCCTCGACGGCGGTTCCTTCGGCGACGATGCGTGCAACGATGATCGCATATTTCTTTTTCACGGACATCTGGACTGGTGGATTTCTGGCAGCCGCGGGAAACTTCGAAATCCAAACTATCCAGCGTATTATCGTGGTGCTTCCGATCCTTGGACTTGGCATCTGGCTGGGATCACGAAGGTTCCTGGCGACGCCGCCGGAATCTTTCAGAACCTATGTTCTGTGGATGCTTCTTTGCCTGTGTATCTTCGGCGTCGGCCAGATGGTGTCACAGATCTGAGGTGGCAGGTGTTTTCCAGTCTAGCTATTGGCCGGCAAACCCGGCAAGATAGTCAACTGCGTCGGCGTAACTGCCCATTCGCGCGTAGTCTCGTTCAGGTATTTCAAACCCCAGTTCTTTGCTCAGGGCGGTGACAAGAGTCAGAAAATCCATCGAGTCGATATCAAATTCGTCGCGCAAATCCGCCTTACGGTCGATTTCAGCGACATCTATATCCGGCGCAATTTTGGCAAGTTCGCTTTGAAGCAGGGCCTCGGTTCCAGCTTTTGTCATAGGGTCTCCGGTTTTTGCAGAAGTTTTTCTATTGCGTTCAGAAACAATGCCCCACGGTGGCCATCGCTGACGCGGTGGTCGGCGGCAAGGGTTAGGGTAACGGTCCTTCGTAACGCGATTTTACCACCATACGCCCATGGTCTGTCCATCGGTGTGCCAAACCCCAGAATGGCCACCTGCGGTGGATATATGACACCGAAAAGCTGCTCGACTCCGCGTTCGCCCAGGCTGCTGATCGTGATCGTCGGGTCTGTAAGTTCGCGAGCGCGAAACCTGCCCGCACGAACACGACCGACAAGGTCGCGAAGAGCATTCATCAAGTCGTCAAGCGATTTTTCCTGCGCATCGTGCAGGGCAGGGGCCACCAATCCGCCCCCGCGCAGATTAATGGCCATCCCGATATGTGCCGTTTGGGACGCCACAAAGCGGTTGTCGGAGAAGTGCCCGTTGAATTCGGGATATTTCCTTAGCGCGCGCGAAACAGCCTTGGCAAAGACCGCGCCAAGTAACAGACGATCAGCAGGTGCGCGGTCCGCGTTGATGCCAGAGACAAAGCTCTCTGCGCCGGTGATGTCGACAATATGGGACAGATAGTAATGCGGAATTTCTCGTTTGGACCGGGACATTGCAGCCGCAATCGCGTCTCGCATTGCGAATTTTGAGGTCTCTGTGTCGGGGTCTTTTACAAGCCCTTCCACATCAGCAAGCGAGATTTCCTTGCCGGGTGGCACCGAAATATCTGAAAGGTTGATCTGGTGTTGCTGCGCAAGTCGCCGCGCCGCAGGTGTGGCCTTCAAGCGATGGCCATCCGTTTTAGGCAGAGGAGCGGAAGCAATAATCGCCGGTTTTTCTGGTGGAACGGGTTGTGTGTGAACTTGCGCGGCGCGTGCCTTTTCTGGGGGTATGTCGGCAAGATCGCCGGGGTCTGTACCTTCAGGTGCGATATTGGCAAGTGGTGTGCCGACTGGCACTTTGTCCCCGACTTGGGCCAGGAATTTCCCAAGAACGCCATCTTCAAAAACCTCGATTTCAATCGCGCCCTTTTGTGTCTCGACAACCGCAAGGATGTCCCCGCGGGCCACCGTGTCGCCCGGCGCTTTCAGCCATTCGACCAGTGTACCGGCCGCCATGTCAGCGCCAAGAGACGGCATCAGGAACTGGCTCATGTCTTATGGCCCATCTGTGCCTTGACGGCTGCGACGATCGTCGGCGTTTGCGGGATCGCGGCGGCTTCCATATGGGCCGCATAGGGGATCGGCACTTCGACACTGCACACACGCGCAATCGGTGCATCAAGATCAAAAAAAGCATCTTCGGCAAGCTGCGCACCGATTTCCGCCGCCAGGCTGCCGGTTTTCCAGCCTTCGTCAATGATCAAGGCTCGGTGTGTTTTGGCGACCGAAGCTTTGATTGTGTCCATATCCAGCGGACGCAGGCTGCGCAGGTCGATGACCTCGGCCGAAATTCCGTCGTCCCGAAGTTTGGCCGCGGCCTCAAGCGTTTTGAAAAGGGATCCACCATAGGTAATCAGGGAAACATCGCTCCCTTCACGCCGAACGACAGCGCGATCAATGTCCACGGGTCCGGCGTTGATCGCCAGCGGTCCGGAACGATTGTAGAGCATGACATTCTCGAAGATCAGCACCGGGTCCGGATCTTCCAATGCAGTCCAGAGCATCCCGCGAGCGTCTTCCAGCGTTGCCGGAGCAAGCACTCTCAGACCGGGGATGTGCGCGTACCAGCCTTCCAAACTGTGCGAGTGTTGCGCTGCCAGCTGTTTGCCCGCACCGGTGGCCATGCGGATGACAACTGGCACACCGAATTGGTTGTTGGACATGTGTCGATACGTTGCCGCTGTATTCATGATCTGGTCCAGAGCAAGTAGCGAAAAGTTGACTGTCATCACTTCGACAATCGGACGCATTCCTGCAATTGCTGCCCCGATCCCGGCCCCGGTAAACCCCGATTCAGAAAGTGGTGTATCGCGGATACGCTCTTGGCCAAATTGATCCAGCAGCCCTTTGCTGACCGCATAGCACCCACCGTAGCGGCCTACATCTTCACCCATCAGAAAAACCCGTTCATCGCGGTTCATCGCGTCAACGATCCCTGCTTTGACCGCGTCGCGGTAGGTGGTTTCAGCGGTTTTACCCGCCTTCAACGGAGCCGGGGGCGAAGGGCGTTCAGGTGCCAAAACAAATCGGGTCAAGTATTCAACCGGTTCATCCGTGCCAGCCTCGGCAAAAGCCACGGCCTCGGCGATTTCGGCGTCAACCTCTGCCTTGATGGCCAACACGTCCTCGTCATGCAGCAGACCGGCTTTGTCCAGCCAACGTTGAAATCGTAGTATAGGGCCCTTTTGGCGCCATTCTTCGACTTCATCTTTGGGACGGTATAGCTGGGCATCAAACATTGAGTGGGCCCGAAAACGATAGGTGCGACATTCAAGAAACTGCGGCTTTCCGGTTTGGGCAATTGATGCCAGTGCGCGCCGGGCCGCGACCTCGACCGCAACTACGTCCATTCCATCGACTGCTTCGCTTTCGATGTCATAGCAACGCGCCTTGGCGCTGATATCCGTCTCGGATTCAGAAAGCTCCAGAGCGGTGCCCATGGCGTAACCATTATTTTCGCACACAAACAGCACGGGCAGATTCCACAGCGCCGCAAGGTTCATGCTTTCGTGGAACTCGCCCTCTGCCACAGCCCCTTCGCCAAAGAAGCACACGGTCACCCCATCAGTTTCGCGCATCTTATCGGCCAGCCCCAGCCCGACCGCCAGTGGCATCCCGCCCCCAACAATCGCGTTACCACCATAGAAATTGTGATCCTTACTGAACAGGTGCATCGACCCACCACGCCCGCCAGCGCAGCCTTCGGACTTACCGTACATCTCGGCGAGAATTTTGCTCATGGAAACACCCCGCGCCAGCGCGTGGCCATGTTCGCGATATGTCGCGACGACCCGATCATCTGCCGTGAGCAATGGCAGAATGCCAGCGGCAATTGCTTCCTCGCCGTCATAAAGGTGCAGAAACCCGCGGATTTTCTCCTGAGTATAGTTTTCGGCACATTTGTCTTCGAAACGGCGTATGCGGATCATGTGCTTCAGCAGTTCGCGCACATGCGTTTTGTTCAGGTGCGGTTTCAGGTCTGGTGCGGTCATTGTTCATCGCTTTCAAGTGTTGAAATATCGCCCTCTGGCAAGCCCAGTTCACGCGCTTTCAATAATCGGCGCATTATCTTGCCGCTGCGCGTTTTGGGAAGGTTCGTGCGAAACGCGATTTCTTTCGGGGCAACCGCCGGACCCAGCCGTTTCCTTGCGTGACCGATAAGTTCCAGACGCAATTCTTCAGACGGTTCGACACCAGGCCGCAACGCGACAAAGGCTTTCACGATCTGACCCGCGGTTTCATGGGGAACGCCGATGACGGCGACCTCTGTCACTGCATCATGTTCCATCAAGGCGCTTTCCACCTCGAACGGCCCGATCAGATGACCAGCACTTTTGATAACATCGTCACTGCGCCCGACGAACCAATAATAGCCATCTGCATCGCGCATCGCGAGATCACCACTCAGATACCAGCCATCCCGGAAACATTTTTGATATCGGGCCTCTTCATGAAGATAACCACGCATCATCGATGGCCAGCCCGGGCGCAAAGCCAACTCGCCAATGGCCAGCGGTTTGGTCACCTCATGAGCACCACCTTTGTCAGTCTCGACGATCCCGGCCTCAATACCTGGTAACGGTTTGCCCATGCTTCCGGGCTTAACATCCATTGAGGCGTAGTTGGCAATCATGATGCCGCCGGTTTCGGTTTGCCACCAGTTGTCGTGAAATGGCATTCCGAAAACTTCATTTCCCCAAATCACGGCCTCTGGGTTCAGCGGTTCGCCGACGCTGGCCATAAAACGCAGCGCCGGAAAGTCGTGCTGGCCTGCAATTTCACGCCCGGCCTTCATCAGCATTCGAATTGCAGTCGGGGCGGTATACCATACGTTGACCGCCTCTCTTTCCAAAATGTCATACCAGCGCAGAGCATCGAAATCGGCTTCGTCCACAATCATCGTAACACCGATCACGAGCGGTGCGATAATTCCATAGGATGTTCCGGTGACCCAGCCGGGATCAGCCGTACACCAGTAGACATCGCCGGGACGCAGATCCAAAGCGATGCGCCCTGTGGCTTGATGGGCGACGACAGCTTCATGCACATGCACAACGCCTTTGGGCTTGCCGGTCGTTCCTGAAGTGAAATGCAGCAGCGCCATATCCTCGGGTTGCATCGATTTGGTTTCAAATGTCTCGGACGCGTCGCCCATCAAAGCTGCATAGCTTTGCGTGTTCTCGACCTCCTTGTCGATCACGATAACTTCCGTCAACTTTGGCAAGTTGGCCCTTATTCCTTTGACCTTTCGACGGTAAAGCGAACTCGATGTAATCAGGGCCCTTGCTCCGCCGATCTCCATCCGTGACTGGATAGGTTCCGGGCCAAATGCCGAAAACAGCGGGCAGAACACGCACCCCGCCTTTAAGGTGCCAAGCGCGGCGATGAAAAGCTCTGGTGTGCGTCCCAGAAGTGAATAAACACGATCACCCGTTTCGACATTTGTGGCGCACAGCGAATTGGCGAATTTGTTGGTAAGCCGATCAAGCTCTTCATAGGTGAAATCAATTCTTTTTTCGTCTTTCGAAATCCAGCGAAGCGCGATCTGGGCGCCGCGACCTTGCTGGACGTGTTTCTCGATCGCCTCGTTGGCGATGTTTAATGTGCCGCCGGACATTCCGCTCAAAAGATCGCGTTCAGCGGCCCATGAAAATTCCGTACATGCCGCCGCGTAGTCGGGCATGTTTGCTGTTTTTCGAACCACCTTAGGTTTGCGAATCAGATCATCGGGCATATCAGATTACTCGCTATTGGACCGATCTCGGTTAAGCCTAAACACACACGGATTCACCGCGATGATCTGAATCAATTTGTGCGCCGCTGATTGGCGGTGATGGTCAATCCCCTGAAACAAGTAACGTTTGGCTCGGTCGGATCAAACATCCGCCATTTGACCAGCATCAATGCGGAGAGCTGAAATTTGGTCACCTTACATTCAGGTCAAAAAATGGGAAACCGATGAAACTCTTTGCGCTCGATTCAACGAAAGCGTTCGGCGAACACGTCGCCCAAAATCTGGGAATGCAGCTTTGTTCGCATGAAGAGCGCGAGTTCCCTGATGGTGAGCACAAGGCACGTCCACTCGAGAATGTGCGGGGTCAGGACGCATATGTGATCCAAAGCCTGTACAGCGAGCCAGGACAAAGCGTGAATGACAAGCTTGTGCGCCTGCTGTTTTTCCTTGGTGCACTTCGGGACGCCGGAGCCGTACGGGTTTCGGCGGTGATCCCATATTTCGCTTATGCGCGTAAAGATCGACAAACTAAGGCGCGGGATCCGGTTACCACCCGTTATATGGCCGAGATACTGGAGGCTACCGGTGCTGACGCCATAGTTTCCGCCGACGTGCATAATGTCGTTGCGTTTCAGAACGCGTTTCGCTGTCACGCGTGGCACCTTGATACGCGTCGCCTTTTTGTCAAACATTTGCTTTCGACACTGGGCGATGAAGACCTGATTGTGGCATCGCCCGATCCCGGTGGCATTAAGCGAGCACAGCTTTTTGGAGAAACGCTTGAGGGAGAGATCGGGCGTCCTGTTGGATCGGCCTTCATGGAAAAACGCAGAACCTCGGGTGTTGTTAGCGGAACTCTTTTGGTTGGCGAAGTGGCCGGGACGACAGCGATTATCGTGGATGACATGATTGCATCCGGTGCCACCATGGTGCGCGCCGCCAAGGCGCTGCGGGATCGCGGCGCCAAGGACGTCATTTGTGTGGCGGCACATGGTTTGTTCGTGGGAGAAGCGGACGCGAGTGTGAGGCGCGGTGAGATCGACAGATGGATTATCAGCGACACTGTGCAGCCGTTCCGGTTGCCACCATCGCTGGTTTCGCAGCGTGTGGAAATTGTCAGTGCCGCACCTTTGTTCGCTGCGGCTATAAGTGCCCTTCATCAGAATGAATCGTTGGTGGCATTGCTGGCGGAAAAAACGTGATCATCGCCTTCTCGGCCTCATCCAGATACGCCTTCGCTAAAGGTATCCACTTTTCGGGTGTGCGTGGATTTGGGATCAGCAAGTGTGCCAATGCCTGTCGGGCGCGAAGTGCCGCGCGATATGCCGTGTAGAAAGCGAGCTGATGTCTGGTAGGAGGTGTTCCGAGTTTAGCCGAACATCGGTCGATTAGAATTGGCCCGATCCATGGAGCGCCCAGGACTGCGCATTCCATCGATAAATAGGATAGTTCCTCGAATGGGTCGAGCATGCGCAACTCGCTTCGAAATTCCAGGCAATCAATGATAATCGGTGGATCGCTGAGATGTACGTGTTCGGGACGCAGGTCGCCATGACCGTCGACAATGTGCCCGGCAGTCAGGCGGTCCAACACAATTCCGGGTGCATCCTTCAGCACCCCCTCGAGTTGAGAAACAATATCCAACCCGCGCCCTCTTACGGAATTGAATCGCCATTCCAAAAACACATTTCGGTTGTGTGTTAATTCAAAATTATAGGCCGAAATATGGCTGTCCGGCTCGACATGAACTGGTGGAGCCGAATTGAAAAATTCTGCCAGCCGGTCGGCGATGGCAATAATTGCTGCACGGTCAACGGTGCCCGCCCTGATTGCATTGTCCAGAAACAACCCTTCTGGCAATCGCTGCATTTCCACGAGCCACTCGATGACGCGTCCCGAACCATTGATCGCAAGGGTTGCGTCGGTCTCAATAGTTAATTTTGCGAGGCCGAGATAAACATCTGCCGCCAACCGCTTGTTCAGGCGAACCTCTTGCTTGCAGATGCGAAGTCGTTCAGCAAGCGTTGTGTAGTCCAGGTGCTGATGGTGAATCGGTTTCTTGAATTTGAACACGCGCTCGCCAGCCAAAAACACCCAAGCCATTCGCGTTTCACGCACTTCAACAAAGTCCACGCCGGTGTAAGCCTTGGCAGACGAAAGGAACGCCACCTTGGCGGCCATTGTTGGCACCATCTTGTCTAGGGCGGACTTTGAGGTCATTTCCACAACCTTTTAGATGGTTGGCGTCTTCGGTATATTGATCCTGATCAAGAAGGTTCCTGCCAATCCGATATACAATCTGGATGAGTTCCAGTTGCAGGATAAGTTGGCTATGGCCCTGCCTGCCTTCAAGAAATGCATCGTTTCGATTGGTGACCAGAGGCTTGAGGGAATTCTGCGCGAGCCCGAGAAAGCAAGGGGTCTGGTGATTTTTTCGAATGGTGCGGGCAGTAGCCGGTCGAGTCCTCGCAATAATCATGTGGCAGATCGGCTGGGGCAACATGGGATCGCGACCATGCTGTTTGATTTACTAACAGAGGACGAAGCGAAGGATCGTGCGAATGTGTTCGATATCCCGCGTCTCTGTGGGCGAATAATTGAGGCAATAGACTGGGCGGGCGCGGATGCTGAACAGTCGGGTCGGCGCATCGGCCTTTTCGGGGCAAGCACCGGTGCTGCAGCGGCTTTGGTTGTGCATGATTTCAGTCAATGACGTGAGGCTCTGAGCTATTTAGGTGTTGCAACGGGTTTGAAACCTGACTGAACCCAGATGCGGTTGGCCCCAAATTCGAGAATGATCGCATCCAAGTTTAGTCTGCCGATGGAGGAGAGACCAATGTCAGGTGCCGCATTCTGGATCATCCAAATACCTGGATGGTTATTGTTCATCTATCTTGTTTTTGCCCAATGCACAGCGGCCTTTAGCTACAGACTTGGGGTTCGAATGGGCACCCAGGAACCCGCCACTCAGATCACTGAGGTCGGCGCTGCTTTGTTTTGGGCCTTCGCCTTTGCCGACCTAGTGTTCTATACGCCGCTTTTGGGCCTTGGGTTGATTGGTCATTTGATGGGGTCAGGCTGGTCTGTGCTGGTTCTGGGCGCGGCTCTGGGCGTTACCGTTTACTGGCCGATCGTATCATTGGCAACTGTCGTGGCCTCGCGCAAGGCACCGGGATGGAGCCTGCCCAAAGAAGGGCAGTATTGGATTGTCCTCCCCCTCATCACTTTGTGGGGAATTATTGGTCTGATAATTCTGGCAATCGCACAATGAACACAAAAGCAATTCAATCGGATAGACCGTTCTGGGTAACGCTCGCCCTGTTTCAGGGGATTCTCGCACCAATAATTTTCGCGCTTACCGCCATCGCCGGGGGGGTTGATGCGCCCTGATTACAGCCATGTTTCTCAAGCCATCAGCGAACTGACAGAGGCCGGGGCTGCGGCAGCTTTGGCTGCGGCGGCTCACTCGCCCAAGGTTGTATCTGCAGTGGTGTCGCGCGGCGGACGTCCCGATATGGCAGGCGCCGCGCTGAAGCAGGTGCGCGCGCCGGCGTTGCTTATTGTGGGCGGCGCGGACGGCGTAGTAGTCGGATTGAATGAGGATGCAGCGCGCCTGCTGACGTGCAAGTGGCGCATGGAACAGGTCGTGGATCTGGCCGGTGATTGGTTTGATCATCGTCTTAACCCAAATCAGGATTTAGCAAATGGATAGGTTTAAAGATCGCGTCGCCGCAGGGCAGGCGCTTGCGAAGGCTCTTTCCCAGGAAGAGTATGCTGACCCGGTGGTCTTGGCTCTACCACGGGGCGGCGTCCCCCTTGGTCTTGAAGTGGCCCGCGCGCTTTGTGCTCCACTGGATCTGGTGATGGTTCGCAAGATTGGTGTTCCCCATCAACCGGAACTTGCGGTTGCGGCTGTTGTGAACGGCGCACATCCAGAACTTGTGGTCAACGAAGCGATTGCAGCGCATGCAGGGCTGAGCCGACAAGATCTTGATAGGTTGGCGGAAAAACAGCTTAAGGAAATCAAACGTCGCCGCGCCATCTATCTGGCCAGTAGGGCTTCAACCCCGCTGGAGGGACGAACGGCGATTATTGTGGATGACGGGATTGCGACTGGCGCGACCGTTCGTGCCGCGCTGAAGGCAATACGTCGCCAAAAACCGCTGCGCCTTGTGCTGGCAGTTCCAGTGGCGCCGGCGGACACGTTGTCGGAACTGCGCAGTGATGTAGATGAGATTGTCTGCCTGTCGATGCCGCCCGTCTTTTATGCAATCGGCGCGCATTACGCTGATTTTTCGCAGGTTCCGGATGATGAAGTCGTTCGATTGCTGGCCGAGGCAGCCGATATTCCATCGAACTGTGACAATCAGCGGTAACTTATGAGCTGTGGACGACGCTGCACCCAAAATCTCTGCTGACGGACAGCCTAGGGCGCGCCGAGTACAGGGATTGATGCCTCGACAGGTCTTTCAAATTGTTTGGTATAGCTGACCGTCCATTGGTTTTTGGACGAAAGATGGCCTGAACGAGCACTAGCGGCAGCACGAAAGCGTGACATGTCTACTGTCGCTGGTTGTCGATGGCAATTCCTTCTCCGAAATTGCACAGGCCGAAGGGGTCTCCAAGCGCCGTGTCCAGAATGTGACAAGTGGTATCGGTACTACATTTCGGAGAAGCTGGTAACCGGTGTCACCCGCGCAGTTGAAAAGCAGCGGACATGGCGTGTACCTGCATTGCAGCTGGAAGGCGCAATTTTCGCCGCGGTGCAGAAACGGATCACGAAGCTTTCTGAGGCCGCGAACGTCCAACAGTTTTCTGGAACCGAAACACCGGTACCTGATGCAAAAGAGGCGTTGAACGTGGTTGAACGGGTTCGTATCGCGTCGGGCCAGCTAACGGTCGATCTGGACCTGTCACGGTTTGATGCCGCTCCGGTTACTCATTTAAGCGGCCTTTCTTTCGAAGGCCAAGGGGCTTTTCCAGCCCAGTGCTGAATGCCTCCGTCGTGGATTATAGAAGCCGTTGATGTATTCGAAGATTGCCATTTCAGCTTGCCTGCGGGCTTCCCAGGGCCGCCGCCAGATCGCTAGCGGACTTTTCCAAAATCGTTGATCGCCTGGACAGGGCAGGGACATCCTTTGTGTCAGTGACCCAGTCGTTCAATACGGCCACCAGCATGGGACGGCTGACGCTC
>Ga0209344_10002295_pt1 | contig 21696 bp, 19 predicted proteins | sample Cruoilmetagenom6_FD_187293 | JGI IMG/M metagenome (GOLD analysis project Ga0209344, IMG submission 187293) | Oil polluted marine microbial communities from Coal Oil Point, Santa Barbara, California, USA - Santa Barbara Oil Seep Sample 6 (SPAdes)... | ecosystem: Environmental > Aquatic > Marine... | reverse complement strand
ATTGAGGATCTCATGAATGAAGCTAAAGAACAAGCGTTTAAAAAATTAAAGACCAATGCAAGCAACTTAAAAGCTAATGCTGTCGTAGGAATTAGTGTTGATATAGAAACTGCTGGTGGATCATATTTTTTTGTTTCAGTAACTGGTACAGCTGTTTTGGTAGCTTAGTTATATTTATTTTTTAAATTGTAACATTTTTAGTTTTGTAGCCTCTTAATATCAAATAAGAAACTCATAAATATATATTCAAATGAAAACTATTTTAGCGATAACATTAGTAATGCTAACAACTGTATTAACTGCACAGAATCCAAAAGAAAAAGGTGTTGGTGATTTTTCCGAAATAAAAGTATATGATTTAATAAAAGTTAATTTAATTAAATCTGATGTTGCTAAAGTAGAAATTACAGGAGATGATATTGATGATGTAGAAGTTATTAATAAAAATGGAAAACTAAAAATTAGAATGAAGTTGGATAAATCTTTCAATGGAAACAAAACATTTGTAGCTGTACATTACACTAAATTAAATGTTATTGATAGCAATGAAGGCGCTTTCATCTCTTCAAATGAATTAATTACTCAAAATTATATTAAGCTTAGAGCTCAAGAAGGAGCACGGTTAAAAATTGGTTTAGATGTCGATAAAGTAGATATAAGAGCAGTTACAGGTGGTATTATAGAAACTAGAGGAAAAGCTATATCTCAAGAGATTACTTTAAATACAGGAGGAGTTTATGAAGGTAAATCTTTTGAAACTAAAAATACAACTGTAAATATTAAAGCAGCTGGTGAAGCATCTGTGTTTGCGTCAAAAGTTGTTAATGCTAAGGTATTAGCTGGAGGAAACGTATTTATATATGGAAATCCTGAAAATATCCAAGAAAAAACAACTTTTGGAGGTCGTGTGAAACGAATGAACTAATCCTTATGTGTTTGAGTTGAAGTAAGCATCTTTTTTTATTAGCTTTGTACAAAGCTATTAAACGTATATGATTGATGATATTTTAGCAGCAATTCCTTTCGGAATTATCCTTGCCTTTACTATTGGACCAGTATTTTTTGTACTGCTCGAAACTAGTGCTACTAAAGGATTTAAAAGTGCCTTAATTTTTGATTTAGGTGTTATAGTTGCAGATATTGTTTTCATTCTTTTAGCGTTTTACAGTACCAATAAACTTATTGATAAAATAAAAGATGATCCAAATTTTTTAATTTTTGGAGGTGTACTTTTAGTTGTTTATGGTGTTATTTCGTTTATGAAAACTTCTAAATCATTCCGATCCATTGTAAGAGAATATCACAAGGTAGAGATTCAAAAGAATGTATTTGGTAAACTTTTTGTAAAAGGGTTTTTACTTAATTTTATAAATATAGGTGTGCTTTTGGGTTGGTTAGGTTTTATTGTTATTGGAAGCTCGATTACAACATCTGAGAATGGTGTTACGGTTTTTATTATAACTATGTTAGCCGTTTACTTCTTGACAGATTTAGCTAAAATAGCAGCAGCAAAACGATTAAAAAATAAATTAACACCACGTCTTATCTTCAAAACAAAAAAGATTATTGCCTTAGTGGTTCTAGGTTTTGGTGTTTTATTATTGGTTCAAGGTTTATTTCCTGAAGGAAAAGAACGACTTCAAGAAGAAATAGAGCATCGTTTATAACTTTAAGATGCCTAAAACTGAATATAGAATATACGTCGTTGAATTATCTAAAAGAGTATTTACAGAAAACAGAAAGTTTAGAGAAGCTAATCCACAATTTAACGGTGTTTTAGAATGTCTTTATGTTGGCATGACTAGTAAAACACCAAAAGAACGTTTTCAGCAACATAAAACAGGCTACAGAAATAAAAAAGGGTATAAGCTTTCTTCAAATATTGTAGAGAAATACGGATCGTATTTAAGACCTAGTTTATATAACCATATTCTACCTATACATACTAGAGCAGAAGCCTTAAAGATGGAAGAGACGTTAGCACTTGAGTTGCGAAGACAGCGTTATGCGGTTTGGTTTAATTAAAGATTTTTTCATACTGAAAAGTGTTCAGCATCTCATAATTATTTAAAGTGAACTTATTTTTAGTAATTTATTATAATTACGCTTCACAAGAATTACTATAAAAATTAGAATAAAAAAACCCTCAACAAAAGTTGAAGGTTTTTTGAGGCGTCTAGCGGATTCGAACCGCTGTACAAGGTTTTGCAGACCTCTGCCTAGCCACTCGGCCAAGACGCCTTTTGGTATGTATCCTTTTTAAAAGATACCTCGTTATTTCTAGCGAGACAGCAAATGTAAAAAAAATTACCCTTTTACACTATAAACACTTACTTTTTTCGTCTTTCAGTCATTTTTATCGTTACCAGCTCCACATCACCACCAATTGGAGGATTCAATTTACTAACGCTAATCGTTGCTCTTTTAACTAAATGGTCTTCCTTAAAGATACGTTTTAAAATACGTTTAGCTACAGTTTCTAGCAACTTTGAAGGTTGTTGCATTTCTTCTTTTACAATCTTATTTAAAAGCACATAATCAACAGTGTCGGCTAATTCATCAGTTTTTGCCGAAGTTTTTAAGTGTGCTTTTACGTTTAAGTCAACACGATATTCACTTCCAATTCTAGTTTCCTCTTTTAAGCAACCATGATGTGCATAAACACGTATATTTTCAACTTTAATTATTCCCAAAGCATTCTATTTTAAAGCAAATATATTACACTAATATTTAATAACTTTGCCTATTATTTTAAAAATATGTCTAAAGAAACAAAATCGCTTAATTTTATTGAGCACATCATAGAAGAGGATTTATCTAACGGTTTATCAAAAGATAAGCTTCGTTTTCGTTTTCCTCCTGAACCTAATGGGTATTTACATATTGGTCATACTAAAGCTATTGGAATTAGTTTTGGTTTAGGTGAAACTTATAATGCACCTGTAAACCTGCGTTTTGATGATACTAATCCAGCTAAAGAAGAGCAGGAATATGTTGATGCTATTAAACGTGATATTGAATGGTTAGGTTACAAATGGGCAAATGAATTATACTCTTCAGATTATTTTCAAACCCTTTACGATTGGGCTGTTCAATTAATTAAAGATGGGAAGGCTTATGTCGATTCTCAGTCAAGTCAGGCTATGGCGGAACAAAAAGGTACACCAACGCAATCTGGTGTTGATGGTCCATATCGCAATAGAAGTGTAGAAGAAAACCTCGATTTATTTGAGCGCATGAAAAATGGCGAGTTTGATGAAGGATCGCATATTCTTAGAGCAAAAATAGATATGCAACACCCAAACATGTTGATGCGTGATCCCATAATGTATCGTATTTTAAAGAAACATCATCACAGAACTGGAGATGAATGGTGTATTTATCCAATGTATGATTGGACGCATGGTGAAAGTGATTACATTGAACAAATTTCACATTCATTATGTTCGCTTGAATTTAAGCCTCATAGAGAGCTTTACGATTGGTTTAAGGAACATGTTTACGATTATGCTTCAGAAGCGCTTCCTATGCAACCTAAACAACGTGAATTTGCGCGATTGAATTTGAGTTATACCATAATGAGTAAGCGAAAATTACTCAAGTTAGTAGAAGATGGTTATGTGTCTGGTTGGGACGATCCAAGAATGCCAACAATTTCTGGTCTTCGTCGTCGTGGTTATACACCAAATTCTATTCGTCAATTTATTGAAAAAGTTGGTGTAGCAAAACGTGAAAATGTTATTGATGTATCGCTTTTAGAGTTTTGTGTACGTGAAGATTTAAATCAAACAGCACCAAGAGTAATGGCTGTTTTAGATCCTGTGAAATTAGTAATTACTAATTATCCAGATGATAAAGAGGAATGGTTTGAAGCAGAAAATAATCCTGAAGATGAAAGTGCTGGTTCAAGAAAAGTCCCTTTTTCAAAAGAATTATATATTGAACGTGATGATTTTAAAGAAGAAGCGAGTTCTAAATTTTTCAGATTAAAACTAGGAGGTGAGGTACGTTTAAAAAATGCATACATCATTAAAGCCGAAATCGTTGTTAAAGCTGCTGATGGAACTATTACTGAAATTCATTGCACGTATTCTACAGATACCGAAAAGCGAGTTAAAGGCACCTTACATTGGGTATCTATAAAACATGCTATTAAAGCTGAAGTTAGAGAATATGATAGATTATTTGTTAATGAAGCTCCAGATAGCCATCAAGACAAAGATTTTATGGAATTTATCAATCCTAATTCTTTAAAAATTATTGAAGCATTTGTTGAACCAAGTTTAGCAACTGTTGAGGTTGGAGATTCTTTTCAATTTCAACGTATTGGATATTTTAATGTTGATAATGATTCGACAGCAGAGCATCTAGTATTCAATAAAACGGTTGGATTAAGAGATTCGTGGGCAAAACAAAAGCCAAAACCACAACAAAATCAGAATAAGCCTCAGCAACCACAACAAAAGCGACCAGCAATTGAAGTGATAAAACAACTAGGTAAAAAGTACACAAATTTACCAGAAGCTAAACAAGAAAAGTCTAAAGCTGAAATTTTGAAACTTGCGGAAGAGGTGAGTTATGACGATTTACAACCCTTATTTAATACTGCTGCTAAAAAAGCAGGTACTCGTATTGCAACGATGATTACCTTAAGCGTCTTACTTAAAAATGGTCAAGAACGAAATGAAGATATTGACACTTTTATAGCAAAAGCAAAAGAAGATAAAAATGAAGTATTAGTTGCTGAAGCTAACGCTATTTAAATTTTGAAACATAGTTTTAAGAACCTCAAAGAAATTTACTTTGAGGTTTTTTGTACATTTAACAGACTAACAATAATCAAAATACATCATGGAAATTAATTTTTTAGCAGTGTTAGTTGCTGCAATAGTACCTCTGATTTTGGGTTTTATTTGGTATAATCCAAAAGTTTTAGGAATAATTTGGGTTCGAGAAGCTGAAATGACTGAAGCTAAAATGAAAAGGGGTAATGTACCTGTTATTTTTATTGTCTCTCTAATGTTATCTTTTTTATTAGCATTTTTTGTTCAAACGTTAACAATTCATCAGTTTGGAGCTCTAGGAATGGTTGGAGGAGATTCATCAATTGCAGAACCTTCTTTTGAGGCTTTTATGGCAGATTACGGAAATGCTTTTCGTACTTATAAGCATGGTGCATTACATGGTTTACTTGCTGGATTATTTATGTTTACACCTATCATTGCAATTAATGCAATGTTTGAACGTAAAAGTTGGAAATACATTCTTATAAATGGATTATTTTGGACCGTTGCTTTAACAATTATGGGAGCCATCGTTTGTGGCTGGGTTTAATATTGTAACATTAAAAATATTTGAAAGACTGATAACATAAGTTTTCAGTCTTTTTATTTTATCATATTGACACACTTTAAATTATATCATTCTACAACAGATTTACCTGATTCTTGGGACATGCTTCCTATTCATGATGTGTTTTTAAAAACTCCATTTTTAAAAGCATTAGAGGCTTCTAGTCCTGCTAATATTTCAACCTATTTTTTAGGTGTGTTTAATTCTGAAGTATTGGTTGGTATTGCCATTATTCAGCGTGTAGAAATGTACTTAGATGACGTGTTTAGAGAAACGTCTAATCCATTTTTTAAACGCTGTGGAAAGATTCTAATTTCTAAAATTGTTAAAGGAAATGCTTTAATAGTAGGAAATCTTATGCATACAGGTCAACATGGAATGTATTTTATTTCTGAATGGATCTCTCAAACTGTTTTTTTAGACCAAGTATCACAAGGGTTAAAAACGCTTTCAAAAGTAATTAAAGACAAATTTGACAAGAAAATAAGAATTATAGCCTTCAAAGACTATTTCGAAAATGATGCTTTTCATTTTAATAAAGGGTTCTTCCGAAAAGAAAAATTATACAAAGCTCAGGCGCAACCAAATATGATATTTGAAGTAAAAAAGGAGTGGTCTTCACCTGAGGATTATATTTTAAATTTCAATAAAAAATATAAAAGACGTTACAAAACTGCTCGTAAAAAAAGTCAAGGCATTACATGTGAAGAATTTTGTTTAAATGATGTTGAACATTTTTCAAATGAGATTTATAGCCTGTATGAGAATGTGTCTGATAATGCAGGAATTAATTCCTTTAAACTAGATAAAAATCATTTTTATCAACTTAAAAAAGAACTCAAAAAGAACTTCAAAATATATGGTTATTTTTTGGATGAACAATTAATCGGATTCTATTCCTTTATTGAAAACTACGAAACATTAGAGACTTATTTCTTAGGATATAATCAAGCGCTACAACACCAACATCAAATGTATTTAAATATGTTGTTCGATATGGCTTCATACGGAATTCAACATCAGTTCAAACAAGTTGTTTTTGCTAGAACAGCTATGGAAATTAAGAGCTCAATTGGTGCAAAACCATTCGACATGAATATTTATTTAAAACACACTAATAATATTATTGCTAATACCGTTTTAAAATTGGTTGTAAAATATGCTAATCCAGTAAGAGATTGGGATGAGAGGCATCCGTTTAAAATGTGAAGGCAAAGTTAAAAGCTTAAAATTGCTTTGAGACATCTTTTTTATTACGTATTTTAAGTAAAAGCTGTAATAAAATGAAAAACAATAGCCAAATACTTACTGAAATAGCTGATATAACTCGTGATATTCAAGAGAATTATCCTGAGCTTCAAAAATATTTAGATGAAACAAGAAGTACTTTACCTAAATCTGATGACAAAGAGTCTATGCAGCAAAGTCTTCAGGATTATTTGATTGGTTTAAAAGAAATGGTAAAGAAATATAAAGTAGAACATTAAAAAAGCCTCAAATAACATTTGAGGCTTTAGGTACTTCATGAATAATTTTAATTATTCATTGATTTTCTTTTTAGCATTTTTCATGGCTTCACCAATTTGATTACTTGCAGTAAAACTAGCAACCATATCATTTAGCATCTGACTTCCTGCTTGAGGTGAATTAGGCAATAATATCAAGTTACTATTTGTTTCTTGACCTATAGATTGTAAAGTATCATAATGTTGCGTAACAACGATGAGTGCAGAGGCTTCTTGCGAGTTGATACCTACTTTATTTAAGACTTCTACAGATTCTTCTAAACCACGAGCAATCTCACGACGTTGATCAGCAATCCCTTGGCCTTGTAAACGTTTGCTTTCAGCTTCTGCTTTTGCTTTTTCAACGATTAAGATACGAGCAGCATCACCTTCAAATTGTGCAGCTGTTTTTTCACGATCTGCAGCATTAATTCTATTCATAGCTGCTTTTACTTGAGCATCTGGATCGATATCAGTGACCAAAGTTTTAATAATGTCGTAACCGTATTCCATCATGGCATCGTTTAATTCAGCTTTTACTGCTAATGCAATATCGTCTTTTTTAACAAATACGTCATCTAGTTTCATCTTTGGTACTTCCGCTCTAACCACATCAAAGACATACGATGTAATTTGATCATGAGGATAATCAAGCATATAGAAAGCATCATAAACTTTATTTCGAATCACTTTATATTGAACAGAAACTTTTAAACGAACAAATACATCATCTAAGGTTTTTGTTTCTATAATTACATCTAATTGCTGAATTTTTAAACTTACTTTTCCAGCAATACGATCTACTAAAGGAATTTTAAGCTGTAAACCAGAATGTCTAATGCTCTGAAATTTACCAAAACGCTCAATAATAGCAGAAGTTTGCTGCTTAACAACAAAGAATGACGAAATCAATATGATTAAGCCTAAAAATATAATTGGAACTAAAATAAATTGACCCATAATAAGTTTTTTAAATGTTTAAGAAAATAATCAGTTACTAAATTAAGTTATATTTGTTCAAATCACATATTTTAGAGATGCAAAAAAAACAGTTTATATTATTAGTAGTACTTTGTGTTGCTTTTGTTACAATATCTAACGCGCAACATAAAAGATATACGATTAAAAATGGGTTCGGACTTACTGGAGGATTGACCCAATATGATATTACAACCGATAATTTTAAAACCAAAAGCGGTTCCGGGTTTGTTGGAGGTATAATTGCAACTGTCGATATTCCTCACAAATGGTATACTGTAAGTTATGGTTTTCAATTTTCACAAAACTCCATTGAAATAGAAGGTCGTTCTTTATTATCTCCTTTGAAGGCTGAAATGATTGAGTATGATGTAATGGCTGCACAAGTAACATTTATGCTTCACGTGAAACTAATTAACGATAATCTCACCATAGATTTAGGTCCACAATTGCAATATAATGGTCAGTTAGATCTTAAACATAGTAATCAAGAGAAATTTTTAATTAATGGTTATGATACCTTATTAGCTGAAGATATTAGTGATATTTCTCCTTTTAATGTGAATGGAGTAGTAGGTGCTTCTGCTGGAATAGGTAATTTTAAATTAAGAGCAACTTATAGCTATGGATTTACTAACATCTTAAGAAAACTTAATGATGAAAATTTGACAACAACACCTTCTTCCAAAAAGTTTGAAGGTAACCAAAACATGATAGCCTTTGCATTGATGATTACATTTTAAACAAAAAATTCCCGCAAAGGCAGGAATTTTAATTTAAAATATTAATGGAATTGATACCACTAATTCCTAATTAAGAATTAGCAATTAAATTATCAATTCGTTTTAAGGTTTCAGCTTTTCCAATCATAAAAATAATATCAAAAACATCAGGACCTTGTAAGGCACCAACTAATGCTAATCGCAATGGCATCATTACTTTTCCGAAGCCAATTTCGTTAGTTGTAATCCAACCTTTTATAGTATTTTGTAGGTTTTCAGCTGTAAATTCTTCAACACTATCCACTAAACCTTTCACTTGAGTTAAAATATCAGTAGTACCTTCTTTTATAGATTTTTTAGATGCTTTTTCATCATATTCAGAAGGTGCAACAAAGAAGAAATGACTTAAGTCCCAAAAATCACTAACAAACGTAGCACGTTCTTTAATTAAAGCGACTACCATTTCGATATATTGTGCATCAATGTCTTTTAATTCTGTTTTTGAATTTTGAAATGAAATAGCTAAATCATGATTGTCTTGATTTTGCATATAGTGATGATTAAACCACTTGATTTTATCAGGATCAAATCGCGCTCCAGCTTTATTAACTCGCTCTAAATCAAAAGCACTAATAAGTTCATCTAGATTGAAAATTTCTTGTTCTGTACCAGGATTCCAACCCAAAAACGATAAGAAGTTAATCATTGCTTCAGCAAAATAACCGTCTTCTTTGTAGCCTCGAGAAACATCTCCAGATTTTGGGTCTGTCCATTCTAAAGGAAACACAGGAAATCCTAATTTATCACCATCACGTTTACTTAATTTTCCTTTTCCTGTTGGTTTTAAAATTAATGGTAAATGTGCAAATTCTGGCGCTTCCCAACCAAAAGCTGCGTATAATTGATAGTGTAAAGCTAAACTTGGTAACCATTCTTCACCTCTAATCACATGAGAAATTTCCATTAAATGGTCATCAACAATATTTGCTAAATGATAGGTTGGCATACCATCACTTTTAAACAATACTTTATCATCTAAGATATTGGTATCAATTTTTATATCACCACGAATAATGTCTGTAAGAAATAAAGTTTCATCTTGAGGTGATTTAAATCGAATCACATAATCGTCTTCAGCATCTAATTTCGCATTTACTTCGTCTTCAGAAAGCGATAATGAATTGCTTAACTTTAATCGGTTATGCCAATTGTAGATGAATGTTTTTCCTTTAGCTTCATGATCTTTTCTATGGAAATCTAAAGTTTCAGCGGTATCAAACGCATAATAAGCAAAACCTTTTTCTATTAGTTCATCTGCATATTGTTTGTATAAATACTTACGCTCACTTTGTCTATATGGACCAAATTTTTCGTTTTTGTTTGGTCCTTCATCAAAAGGAATATGACACCAATTCAATGACTCTACGATATAATCTTCTGCACCTTCAACATAGCGATTTTGGTCTGTGTCTTCAATACGTAGCACGAAGGTTCCGTTATGTTTTTTAGCAAATAAATAGTTGAAAAGCGCTGTTCTAACACCTCCAATATGTAAAGGCCCTGTTGGGCTTGGTGCAAATCGCACACGAACGTCTTTGGTCATGGTTTTGTTTTAAGTCCGCAAAGGTATTAAAAATACGTTATTTGACGTATGTTTTCATGTTTGTTGATGCTTTAGATTTGCTTTTATGTTAATTAATACCATAAACACCATGAAACAAATACTACTTTTATTTTTATTAGCACCTTTTATGTTACAAGCTCAATGGATTCAGGTTGGAAGTGATATTGATGGAGAAGTTATAAATGACACTTCGGGATTTGAAATTAGTCTAAACAATGAAGGAAATATAGTTGCCATAGGTTCCTATAGAAATGATGATGGCGGAAGTGATGCTGGACAAGTTAGAGTATATAAAAACAACTCAGGAAGCTGGACACAATTAGGAAACGATATTGAAGGTCAGTCTGATAATGATAATTTGGGCTTTTCTGTAAGTCTAAATGGAACAGGAAGTATAGTTGCTGTTTCATCTCCTGGAAACTCTGATGGAGCTCCATTTGCTGGACAGGTTAAAGTATTACAGTATGATGGTACAGATTGGGTTCAATTGGGTAGCGATATTAATGGTAGTGGGAATGTAAATAATTTTGGATCATCTGTAAGTTTAAATAATGACGGAACTGTTTTGGCTATAGGAGAAATAGGCAATGATACAAATGGTAACAATTCTGGATCAGCAAGTATCTATAATTTTGATGGAACCAATTGGATACAAATGGGACAAAATATTATTGGTGAAGCTTCTGGTGACCAGTTTGGAAGAACCACTAGTTTAAGTGCAGATGGCTCTATTATTGCTGTTGGAGCGATTGAGAATGATGGATTAGTAAATAATGGAGGACATGCAAGGGTTTTTCAATTTAATGGAACAGATTGGCTACAATTAGGAAATGATATTGATGGTGATACTAACAATGGTTATGCAGGATATGCTTTAAGTTTAAGCTCTAATGGGCAAATTTTAGCCGTAGGAGCAGTAAATGATGATGATGGTGGATTAAACTCAGGAAGTGTAACTGTTTATGAGTATAACGGAACAGATTGGAATATGAAAGGAACAAAAGTTTCAGGAGAAGCTGCTTCACTTCAGTCAGGCTATTCTACTAGTTTAAATGGAGATGGGTCAATTTTAGCTATAGGTGATATTGGATCTAATGGTTATGCTGGTCAAGCAAGAATTTTTCAATTTAATGGAACGGATTGGATGCAAATTGGAGCTGGAATTTTAGGTGAAGCAACTAATGACCAATCAGGTTATTCTATTTGTTTAAATGATAGTGGTTCTGTGGTCGCAATTGGAGCTATTAATAATGATGGAAATGGTTCAAATTCAGGACATGTTAGAGTGTTTAATGAACCGTCGTTAACTACTAAAGATTTTACTCTTGAAGGCTTTAATCTATATCCTAATCCTAGTAGTGATTATGTTTATATTCAATTTCATAAATTATTTGAAAACATATCTGTTCAGGCTTTTGATGTCTTAGGAAAAAAAGTAATTCAACAAAAGAATAGAGAGTTGAGTGCTATTAAATTAGATGTTACTCATTTGAAACCTGGACTTTATCTTTTAAATATTAAGACAGAATTAGTTAATAAAACCGTAAAACTAATTATAAAGTAAAGATATTATTTAACCAAAATCATTTCTTTCGGCACACGTTTATTCATAATCCGAAACCATAAAGGCGGAACCATTGCCAATACCATTGACGTTGGATAACCAAATGGCATTTGCGGACTTTCATCATGGCAATCTAATATTTGATACTTTTTTGAAGACTTAAAATGATGATCGCTATGTCTTGTCAATTCGTAAAGCACAATTCTACCAATAATGTGATTAGAATTCCAAGAGTGAATCTCTTTAACGCGTTCGTAACGACCAGATTTCGTTTTGAGTCGCAATAATCCGTAATGTTCGATGTAGTTTACAGATTCAAGCAACAAAATTCCAATAATTGCAGAAGAAAACGCAAATAACAATCCAATGTTTCCGAAGATAATGTACACTCCAATTAAATATCCAATTTGAAGCAAAACGTACCAAAACATGTCATTTTTCATCGAAAAGAAGCTCTTTTTATTATTTTTTAGTAGTTTTTGTTGAATTTTCCATGATTTTAGATATTGTCTAAAAATAGACGTAAACCAAAACGAATAAACACTTTGATTATATCTGGCTGTTGCTGGGTCTTCAGGAGTTGCTGCATGTAAATGGTGCCCAAAATTATGTTCAATATAAAAGTGCATGTATTGAGCTGGTAGAAGTAAAGCCTTACCAATAAAGCGTTCGTTTGTGGTTTGTCTGTGACCAAGTTCATGAGCAACGTTAATGCCATTTACACCTAAAACAATTCCAACAGAAATCATCATTCCTATGAGTTCGTAAGTTTCAATAGACTTGGTTGAAGCTTCATATATTCCGAAGAAAACTAAACCATAAACCACAGGTAAATTTAAGTATAATAACCAATCGAAGATCTTATGCTTTAATTTATGATCTCTGTCTTTAGCAGATAAATTTTTGGTGTCAACAGGAAAAAGTAGTTCTAGAATTGGAATGATTATAAATCCATATAAAGGTGTTAAAAACACTAAACTTCCTTTAAATATCAACCCAATACATGCAACCAATGGAATAGAGAATGCAGCGAGATATCTTAGGTCTTTCATATAAAAGGTATTGTAAGTTGGTCTTTATTTTAACACAACTCCTCGAAATTAACAGAAACTTACCAAATTTAGGCATTTGCAGGTTAAAATAAAATTGTAGTTTAGTGAGTTAAATAGTTAATGTTGAATAATTTCAAGAACATACAGTCTAAATTAGAGCAATTCATTAGAAGATATTACACTAATGAGTTGGTGAAAGGCGCAATTTTGTTTTTCGCTATTGGCTTATTGTATTTGATTGCGACCTTATTAATTGAGTACTTTTTATGGTTGAATCCAACCGCTAGAACGATATTGTTTTGGGTCTTTATCGCTGTTGAATTGGCTTTATTTACTAAATTTATTGCGTTTCCATTAGCAAAATTATTTAAGCTTCAAAAGGGGATTAATTATGAAGAAGCCTCGCAAATTATTGGAAATCATTTTCCAGAGGTTAGTGATAAGTTATTGAATGTACTTCAATTAAATCATAATACGTCACAATCTGAATTACTTGCAGCAAGTATCGAACAGAAATCATCAGAATTAAGTCCGATTCCATTCAAATTAGCCATTAATTTTAATAAGAATACTAAGTATTTAAAATATGCTGCAATTCCAATTGCCATATTATTAATATCCTATTTTTCAGGTAAAATAAATTGGTTTAGTGATAGTTATGAGCGTGTTGTGAATTACCAGACAGCTTATGAGCCACCAGCACCTTTTCAGTTTTTTGTTGTTAATGAGGACATGAATGCTATTGAAAACAAAGAATTTAAACTTATTGTTAATACAGCAGGTGATGTCGTTCCAGAAAATGCTCAAATTCATTATAACGGACAATCATACTTCTTACAGCAGTCTGCTCCAGGACAATTTGAATATCTATTTCCACAATTGAAAGATGCGTTGAGTTTTAATTTATCTGCGAATGAAGTGCGTTCAAAAGAGTATAACATCAATGTCACTAAGGTGCCAACTTTAGTTAATTTTGAAATGGTTTTAGATTATCCTGCTTATACCTTAAAGAAAGATGAGGTTTTAAAAAGTACTGGAAACTCCACAATTCCTGAAGGCACAAATGTGACTTGGAAGGTTTCTACACGATCTACTGATGAGGTAGCGTTGTATGCTAAAGATACGATTAACTTCAACAATTTAACTGAAGGAAAATTTGAAGCTTCAAAACGAATTTTTAACAATACAGATTATAGTATTAGTACAAGTAATGCCAACCTAAAAGATTATGAAAATTTAGCTTTTTCATTAAATGTTATAAAAGATAATTATCCTGAAATCAATCTTAAGATGGAAAAGGATTCTATAGATAATCAAACACTGTATTTTTTCGGACAAGTAAGTGATGATTACGGATTGAGTAAGTTGCAATTGGTGTATTATCCTTCAACCAATCACAATGACAAATCCTTTGAAAAGATTTCTGTTTCTAAATCTAATTTTGATGAATTTGTTAGCGCGTTTCCTAATCAGTTGAATTTAACTGATGGTGTTGATTATGAGTTTTATTTTCAGGTGTTTGACAATGATGCCATTCACAATTATAAAAGCACTAAGAGTACTGTTTATAACTACAGAAAGCTGACACAAGACGAAGAAGAACAAAAACAGCTTCAGGAACAAAACGAAACGATAAAAGATATTGGTAAAACCTTCGATAAATTAAAAGAACAAGATAAGCAGTTAGAGAAACTTTCTAAAACCCAAAAGGAAAAGGAGGAACTCAATTTTAATGATAAAAAGAAGTTTGAAAATTTCTTAAAGCGTCAAAAGGAGCAAGAACAATTGATGCAGAATTTTAATAAAAAGTTGAAAGAAAATCTTGAGGAATTTCAAAAAGAAAATGAAGAGAAAGATCCTTTTAAAGAAGATTTGAAACAACGTCTTAAAGAAAATGAAGAACAACTCAAACAAGATGAAAAGTTGTTAGAGGAACTTGAAAAAATGCAAGAGAAAATTCAAAAAGAAGAGCTTTCTCAAAAACTCGAAGAATTAGCAAAACAGAATAAAAATAAAGAGCGTAGTTTAAAACAACTTCTTGAGTTGACTAAGCGCTATTATGTAGCTAAAAAGGCCGAAAAGCTTCAGCAAGAATTAGAAAAATTAGCCGAAGAACAGGAAAAACTATCAGAAGAAATCGAAGAAAAGAATACCAAAGAAGAACAAGAAAAACTCAATAAGAAGTTTGAAGATTTCCAAAAGGAAATGGATGCGCTTCAAAAAGAAAATAAAGAGCTTAAAAAACCAATGGAGTTACCTCAAGACAAACCTACTGAGGAATCTATTAAGCAAGATCAACAAGAAGCAACAGATGCTTTAGAGCAGAAAGAACAAGAGGCTAAGGATAAACAGGAATCTGGCGAAAAAGGAGAGCAACAAGAAAAACAAGATAAAGAAGAAGGTGATAAGCAGGAAAGTCAACCTCAAGACGCGCAACAAAAAGCTAAAAAGAAACAAAAGAAAGCTGCTCAAAAAATGAAAGAAATGAGTGGTCAAATGGCTCAAATGATGCAAATGGGAGGAGGTGATCAAGCGCAAGAAGACGCAACAATGCTTAGACAAGTTTTAGATAATTTGGTGTTGTTTTCTTTTGATCAAGAAAACTTAATGGATCAATTTAAAAGTATTGAAATCAACCATAATGAATACGGAAAGTTCTTAAGAAAACAGAGCAATTTAAGAGAGCATTTTGAACATGTTGATGATAGCTTATTTGCATTGTCATTAAGACAACCTAAAATATCCGAACAAGTCAATAAACAAATAACAGAAGTGTTTTTTAATATTGATAAGTCACTCGCACAATTATCTGAAAACCGTTTATATCAAGGTGTAGCTGCTCAACAATATACCATTACAGCAACAAACGAGTTAGCGAGTTTCTTGAGTGACATTCTAGATAATATGAATGCGCAAATGAATCCTTCAATGGGTCAAGGAGGTGGAGATATGCAATTACCAGACATCATTATGAGTCAGGAGCAACTCAATGGGCAAATGAAAGATGGTATGAAAAAAAGCCAAGAAGGAAAACCTAAAGAAGGCGAAGGTGAAAAAGAGGGAAAAGGTGAAAAAGAAGGTGATAAGGAAGGTGATGGTAAGAAAGGTAAAAAAGGAGAACAAGGAGAAAGTGGAGAAAATGGAAATTCTCAAGGTGAAGGAGAAGGTAGTAACGAGGACTTAAATGGTGAGTTGTATCGTATTTATCAACAGCAACAACAGTTGCGTCAGGCCTTAGAAAATAAATTAGGAGAACAAGGTAAACAAGGTCAAGGTGCGAAGCTTTTAAAAGATATGGAAGAAGTAGAGTTGGACCTAATTAACAAAGGGTTTACAAATCAGACACTTCAAAAAATGATGGATTTACAACATCAGTTATTGAAAATGGAGAATGCCACGTTTATGCAAGGCGAAGATAATAAACGTAAATCTGAAACCGATAACACAATCTTCAAGAATACAACAAGTAATAAGTTGCCTACAGCAAAAGAATATTTCAATACTACCGAAATTTTAAATAGGCAAGCACTACCTTTGCAGGACGTTTATAAAAAGAAAGTCCAAGAGTATTTTAAAAAAACAAATGATCAGCTTTAATTACGAAACCGATTTTGAATTGCCTTACGAACAAGAATTTATGTCGTGGATTTCTAATGTCATAAAATCAGAATATCACAAGGAAGGTGAGATTAATTACATTTTTTGCGATGATGAATATTTGCATGATATTAATATAAAATACCTTAATCATGATACTTTAACTGATATCATTAGTTTTGATTATTCAGTAGGAAAAGAACTACATGGCGATATTTATATTTCAGTTGAAAGAGTGAAGGATAATGCGAAGGATTTTGAGGTAGATTTCAAAGAAGAACTACGTCGCGTTATGGTTCATGGTGTTCTTCATTATTGTGGATATAAAGATAAGTCAGAAGAAGATAAATCGGTAATGCGCTCTAAGGAAGATTTCTACATTCAACAACTGTCTTAGTATATTAGGATTTAGACGTATATTTGCAAACTTAAAAAATTACAAACCAAATGTTCCACGTGGAACAATATATAAATTATGTTCAACGACGTATATGATGTTATTGTAGTTGGTGCAGGTCATGCTGGTAGTGAAGCTGCTGCTTCTGCGGCTAATATGGGAAGCAAGACTTTACTAATCACAATGAATTTGCAAAACATTGCCCAGATGTCTTGTAATCCTGCTATGGGAGGAATTGCTAAAGGACAAATTGTAAGAGAGATTGATGCTTTAGGTGGTTATAGTGGAATTGTAAGTGATACGTCTGCTATTCAGTTTAAGATGTTGAACAAATCTAAAGGACCAGCAATGTGGAGTCCGAGAGTGCAAAGTGATCGCATGCGTTTTGCTGAAGATTGGAGATTGCTTTTGGAGCAAACTAAAAATCTTGATTTCTATCAGGAAATGGTGTCTGGATTATTAGTAGAAAACCATAAAGTTATTGGTGTTAAAACATCTTTAGGTTTAGAGATTAGATCGAAAACTGTTGTACTTACTAATGGTACTTTTTTAAATGGATTAATTCATATTGGTGATAAAAATTTTGGAGGAGGTAGAGCAGGAGAAAGAGCTGCAACTGGAATTACAGAGCAACTTATAACATTAGGTTTCGAATCTGGGAGAATGAAAACAGGAACACCACCAAGAGTCGATGGACGTTCGTTAGATTATTCTAAAATGATTGAGCAGCCTGGTGATGATCAACCCGAAAAATTTTCATATTTAGAACACATTAAACCTTTAAAAGAACAGCGTTCTTGTCATATGACCTATACAAGTCTTGAAGTTCATGATTTGTTACGTGAAGGCTTTGATCGTTCACCAATGTTTAATGGTCGAATTAAAAGTACAGGACCAAGATATTGTCCTTCAATTGAAGATAAAATTAATCGTTTTGCAGATAAAGATCGTCATCAATTATTTGTAGAACCTGAAGGTTGGAATACTGTTGAAGTGTATGTAAATGGCTTCTCAACATCATTACCAGAAGACGTTCAATTTAAGGCATTGAAATCGGTTGTTGGCTTTGAAAATGTGAAGTTTTTTAGACCAGGTTATGCTATTGAATATGATTATTTTCCGCCAACACAATTAAAACATACCCTAGAAACTAAGCTAGTAGAAGGTTTATTTTTTGCAGGACAAATTAACGGAACTACTGGTTATGAAGAAGCTGCTTCTCAAGGATTAATGGCTGGGATTAATGCTGCTTTAAAAGTTCAAGAAAAAGAAGAGTTTATTTTAAAACGCAATGAAGCTTATATCGGAGTTTTAGTTGATGATTTAATTACTAAAGGAACAGAAGAGCCTTATCGTATGTTTACATCAAGAGCTGAATATAGAACCCTTTTAAGACAAGATAATGCTGATTTTAGGTTAACGCCTAAAGGGTATGATTTAGGTTTAGCAAGTGAAACGCGTTTGCGTCGCATGGAAGAAAAACAAAAACAATCAGCTAATTTTGTTAACTTTTTTAGAGACACTAGTGTCAAACCTGAAGATGCAAATCCAGTTTTAGAAGCTAAAAATTCTGCCTTGGTGAAACAATCTGATAAAATGTTTAAGTTGTTTTCTAGACCAAATATTACTACTGATGATATGCGTCAATTTGAGGCTGTTGAAAATTATATTCAAGAGCATGAATTGGATCGTGAGATCATTGAGCAAACCGAAATTCAAATTAAGTATTCTGGATATATTGAGAAAGAAAAGAATAATGCAGATAAATTGAATCGTTTAGAAGACGTTAAAATACCAAAGAATTTTGATTATGAGAAATTAAAATCTATGAGTACAGAGGCAAAGCAAAAACTAACTAAAATTCAACCTGTAACGATTTCTCAAGCATCTCGAATTTCTGGTGTTTCTCCTGCAGATATTTCAGTTTTATTAGTTTATTTAGGACGATAATTATAAAATTGTTTCACGTGGAACATTAGTTTTAATGAATAATCAATCAACATATTTAAGCGTAAAAGACCACTCTGTTTCCGGCGAAGAATTTCAATTGATTTATAATCGTCAATTGGAAATGTTAGAGACCTTTCCGCAGCCTTCAGAAAAACAATTACCTAAATATTATCAAAGTGAAGACTATATTTCTCATACAGATGCGAAGCGTAATTTGTTTGAGAAAGCATATCATTTTATAAAAACAATTGCTTTAAAACGAAAACTGAAACTTATCAATTCATTTAATATAAAAGAAAAAAATCTCTTAGATGTTGGATGTGGAACTGGGGATTTTTTAAAAGTTGCTAAAGATAATAATTGGAATGTTTTAGGTGTTGAACCAAATTTAGAAGCTAGAACAATTGCGAATAAAAAAACAGAGAATTCAGTTTTTGATATTGAGCAATTATTGAAATTTAAGAAACATAGTTTTGATGTGATTACGCTTTGGCATGTTTTAGAACACCTTTCAAAATTAGAACAACACATTACTATTTTAGAATCACTTTTAAAACCTAATGGACGCTTAGTAATTGCGGTTCCAAATTATAAAAGTTTTGATGCTAATTATTATAAATCGTATTGGGCCGCTTTTGATGTTCCAAGACACTTATGGCATTTTTCACAAAAGTCTATTTCAAAATTGGTGCAACAAAAAGGAATGGATCTTATAAAAACAGAACCAATGATCTTTGATGCATATTATGTATCCTTGCTTTCTGAAAAATATAAAAACGGATTTATGAATCCCGTTAAAGCATTTTGGATAGGATGGCGTTCTAATTTAAAGGCAAAGCGTTCTGGAGAGTTCTCGTCTCTTGTTTACATCATAAAAAAGACCTAAAAACTATTTTTAAGCGATTTAAGAGGTGTTAAGGGTTTGGTTATTGGATTTCTATTGCTTTTTAGTTTTTGTTGAATTAAAACCCCTTTAAGTTGTTAGTTTTTAATAGGTATTATAAATAGAATTATTTAAAATGATATGTATTATTTATAATATTGAATTTTAAAAAATTAATTCATCCACTTTCATACATTTGCAAAAATTAAAATAACATACAATGAAAAAAATATTAGGAGTACTTACACTAGTGCTTGTTTTAACATCTTGTCAAGAGCCACAAAAAATTGCATACATTGATAATGCTAAGGTTGTAAATGAATATCAGAAGAAAGTAGATTTCGAAAAGAAGTTTCAAGTTAAAGTTACAGCATTTAACAAAAAAGCAGATAGTTTAGATAAGGCGATTCAAATGGAGGCGCAATTATTCCAAACCAAAGCAGCAAAAATGTCTCAAAAAGATGCTGAAACTGAATACCAAGCATTACTTCAGAAAAAACAAATGCAAGATTACCAGCTAAAAGCTGAAGAACAAACACTTCAAGGAGAAGGTCAAACAAAGATTGATACACTTATAAAAGAAGTGAAGTCATTTGTTAAAGATTATGGAAAGAAAAATGGATACACTTATATTCTTGGTGCTAATGATGCAGGAAGCGTTATGTATGGAGAAGAATCTAATGATATCACGCAAACGGTTATTGATGCATTAAATTCTGGTGCAAAACAAGAATAATAATTTATTTTACATATTTAATTAAAAGCCGGTTATTATCAATCGGCTTTTTTATGTAATAAACGCGTGAGTTTAATTGAAAGATCTGTTAATATAATTTTAGAATTTCCGTTGCGTTCAATATGATATATAGCATCTTGTAGCTCATTTGAAATGTCCATGATATTATTTCCATGTACGAAAGGTGCAAATTTTTCAAGTTTAAATGAAGTTTTAGGTTCCATGAAAACTAATCCTTCAGCATTGTAATTTAAGAGTAGTGCTTGTCTAAAAAAGTCAAGACAAAAGTTTAAAAATTGCTTTTGTGTTTCACGTCCTGTTTTTGCAATAGTTTCGCTCCATGAAATTAAATCGTGAATAGCACTTTTATTGCCCTTAGCTTTAAAAGCAGATCGAATCCAAAATACAAACCAATCTTCAAACTGAGTGTCTTCACTATCGCTATATACTAAGTCGCAAGCTTTGTTATAATTACCATTAGCTTGATGGGCAATTTTAATAGCATCACCTTCTGGAATTTGATAGTTTTTTATTAATGCGTTTTTAATAACTTCTTCTGCTAAAGGCGGAAAATGTAACACCTGACAACGGGATCTAATTGTGTTGATGATTTGTTCTTCGTCTTCAGCAATGAGAATAAAAATGGTTTTGTTTGGTGGCTCTTCAATGAGTTTTAGAAGCTTGTTTGAAGCTGCTGTATTCATTTTTTCTGCCATCCAAATAAGCATTACTTTATAACCACCTTCATAAGATTTTAATGCTAAACTTTTTACAATATCTTGAGCTTCATCAACACCTATTTGCCCTTGCTTGTTATCTATTCCTAAAATACGATACCAATCAAATAGGTTTCCATAAGGTTGTCTGTCAACAAGTTGTCTCCATTCCTCCATAAAAAATTTAGAGACAGGATGACTTTTTATCTTTTCAGTATTTGCAACAGGAAACACAAAATGTAAATCAGGATGCGATAGGTTTTTAAATTTTAAATTACATGATTCATTACCAGTCGTGTTTTTTCCTTCAGTATTTTTACATAATACGTATTGTGCATAAGCAATAGCCATAGGAAGTGTTCCTGATCCTTCAGGACCAACAAATAGTTGGGCATGTGGAATACGACCATGATCTGCACTTTTTGTGAGGTGGTTTTTAATATGTTCTTGTCCTAAAATTTCTGAAAATAACATGCGGCAAAGATACTTTTTTTAAACTATTAATTTATGCAAACGTTTTCGTAAAAAAACATCTTTTATCAGTGTCTTTTATTGGTTACATTTGTGAAACAATTATCTAAAAGTAGACTTATGAAAACCTTGAACGATTTCAATTTTGA
>Ga0209344_10002294_pt1 | contig 21709 bp, 17 predicted proteins | sample Cruoilmetagenom6_FD_187293 | JGI IMG/M metagenome (GOLD analysis project Ga0209344, IMG submission 187293) | Oil polluted marine microbial communities from Coal Oil Point, Santa Barbara, California, USA - Santa Barbara Oil Seep Sample 6 (SPAdes)... | ecosystem: Environmental > Aquatic > Marine... | reverse complement strand
CACGGCTCATACGATTAAACGCTTCCATCCATGTTTTGAACTCAGTCGCTTTCATGATGTGCACCTCCGTTACCATACTTTATGCCGCTCAGACACTCAATTCAACAGCTAATTGCGACATAGCCTTAAATAAATGCAGTTGTTTTGTGACCAGCATTCATCTGCTTTGATGAGCGAGTATCGCCATATGTTACCAAAGGGACTATTGATGTGAGTGACTTACAAAACGCAAGTAAACCTAAATTAATTTTTCCAACGGATGCGAACGGCAGATTAATCCAGCTGGGCGGCCAGTGGACTCTCCGTACGCTGGCGGCATCTCCTGATCTTCGAGAGTCAATAAAAAAACTGGGCGACGAGAAGGATAAGCAATGGGATATAAGTACGATTGAGCGACTGGACAGCACCGCAGTTTTTTTACTCTGGCAAGCCTGGGGTGAGAAACTGCCTGATGATCTGATCCTGCGACCGGAACAAAGACAGCTATTCGACTATTGGCATAGCAGGCCAATTCCAAAGCCTAATTCGATGGTGTCTGGTTTTGTTGAATTGATACGTCAATGGCAGTCACTAATGCAAGTTTTTTACCATCATATACTCGCTTGGTTTACCTTGTTTGGCCGGTTATTGCTTGATGTTATTTATTTGTTACGGAATCCCCGTTTCATACCATATAAGGAGATATCGCAAACAATATATAAAGCCGGCGTCAGCGCCATGGGGATAACAGCGTTAGTTGGTTTTTTAATTGGTGTATCTATTAGTTATCTGTCTTCATTGCAGCTGCAACAGCTCGGCGCAGAAATTTATATCATTGATTTGCTTGGACTTAGTATCATTCGTGAAATCGGGCCCTTGTTGGCAGCCATTTTGATTGCGGGTCGATCCGGTTCGGCGATGGCCGCCGAGATTGGTATCATGCGTGTCACTCAGGAACTGGATGCGTTGTCAGCAATGGGTATTTCTCATTCGTTGCGGCTGGTTCTGCCGAAAGTTATCGCGTTGTCTCTGGCAGTTCCGCTCTTGATCGTCTGGACAGATACTCTGGCCTTGATCGGCGGCATGATTTCAGCGCAATTGACTTTAGATATCGGTTATCAGCAGTTTTACGAAATTTTACCCAAGGCGGTATCGGTCTCCAATCTTTATATCGGCCTGGCCAAAGGAACCGTATTTGGTATGATGATTGCCATGACTGCCTGTCACTTCGGCTTTTTGATCAAGCCCAATACCGAAAGTCTTGGTCAGGAAACTACGCGTGCGGTGGTAACTTCCATAACTGTAGTGATTATTGTCGATACCGTATTTTCCATTCTATTTAGAAATGTAGGATTTTCATGAAAAATTCTTGTGCGGTAGAACTGAATCACGTATGGACTTATTTTGGCGAGCAATTGATACACCAAGACATCAGCTTCTGCCTTGAACGTGGTGAAATTCTAGGTCTTGTGGGTTTATCCGGTAGCGGCAAAACAACGTTGTTACGCGAAATGGTCGGATTGGAATCGCCCAGCAAAGGAAATCTGAATGTCTTAGGTGAAAGCGCGCAGGAATCCTGCTCAATTGAATGTCGGCAAAAGCGCAACCAGACTGGTGTTTTATTTCAAAACGGAGCTCTATTCAGCGCCTTAAACGTATTTGACAACATTGCCTTCCCGCTGCGAGAGATGGGAATCACTGATGAAAATCTGATTGAACAATTGGTTTGCATGAAGCTGACAATGGTGGGTTTAAACACACATGACGCTATGCAAAAACCATCCGAGCTGTCAGGTGGCATGGTTAAACGGGCGGCAATGGCCCGTGCAATAATTCTTGAGCCTGAATTACTGTTATTGGACGAGCCGACATCCGGCCTTGATCCCATTGCCAGCGAAGATTTTGTCACCTTGCTACGGCAATTGCATCAGGAACTCGGTTTCACTGTGGTTATGGTGACACATGATTTGAATATTTTAAGAGATTTGTGCACAAAAATTGCCGTGTTGGCTGATCATCGATTGGTTGCCTATGACACCCTGGATAAGGTACTTGGCTGCGACCATCCCTTCATTCAGCAGTTTTTTCATAATAACCGCGCACAGCGGGTATTTACTTCATAGGAGGTTGGGTATGGGTAAAGACAGTTATGCGCTGATCACAGGCTTGTTTATGTCCGTGATGATAGCAGGTGTTGTGATTATTATCATTTGGTTGGGAGACGTTCAATCACAAACGAAAACTTATATTGCAGAAACTCGTGAGTCGGTGACCGGGCTTAAGGTCGGCTCAACTGTTTATTATCGGGGTATAGCGGTAGGCAAGGTAAGCGCAGTGCATTTCTCTCCTGACAATCCAGAGATCATCCTTGTGCCAATGGAAATCGAAAGTGATGTTCAACTTAAGCGCGGTGTTTATGCGACATTGGAGCTTCAGGGCGTCACAGGCTTGACGCATATCTCACTCCAGGATAGCGGCAATCAAACTGAGCCGCTGTTAAATAATGATCAGCCTGAAAGCCATATCCCGATCAAACCTTCTTTCATTGAGCGGTTGTCGGTATCCGGAGAGAGTACAGTCAAGGAAACCCGTGAGCTGATACTCAGGCTAAATAAGTTATTGAATGAAAATAATATTCGTCATGCGGAAAGTATCTTGGTCAATATCGAATCCGCTACTGAACGTTTCAATGAAATGCAAGATCAGGCCATCAAAGCCCTGGCACAAGTGCCCACTTTAACAACAGATGCCAGACACACTTTTGCAGAGATAAGCAGCCTGAGTCGTGAAGTCAAACAGTTGAGCAGTAAAGTGCAGCAAGATTTGACAACACTTTCCGACCAATCAAGTGAATTGATACAGACAGGTACCTTAGTGGGGCGGCAACTTTTGCAAGAAACCTTGCCCAAGGTCAATACTTTGATGTTGCAAATGCAAACCACTGCTCGCCGTTTCGATCGCGTTATAGCAACTTTGGAAGCTAATCCACAAGCTTTCTTGCTTGGAGAAAAATCACGGTCGCCAGCCCCTGGCGAATCTGGTTTTAAGGAGCGGAAATGAAACGCTATCTGAAGCATTGCTCAGCAATTATTTTGAGCGCATCAATTTCTGCTTGCAGCATTGGTTCCAAACCAAGCATGCCGATCATTCACGATCTTGGACCTGCTACTCAGCATACATCCAATAATGCCACGATCACGATGGATGCGCCGGTCTGGCTATGGGATGACAGGATACGTTACCGCTTGCTTTACGATGATGCCACCGTCATCCGTTACTATAATAACGATCGTTGGGAAGCTCCGTTACCTGCTTTATTGGAACGCCGATTGATTATCACAGGATTACGACGACCCGTTCACTTACGGGTTCAGCTGACACAATTCGAGCAACAATTTGAGGCGGCGGATATTGCGCATGTAGTAATGACGTTGACGGTCAATATTTTTGCCACCAACAGCGCTGGACTGCAGGGTGAACGTAGATTCAGCCTGGTACAAAAAAATGTTATGCCGAACGCAGCCGGAGCAATAATTGGCTATGGTGCGTTGATCGAACAGGCGCAAACAGAGATTCAATCTTGGCTGAGCACTTTGCCCGATGAACCTTTATAGATCTGATCTCGAAATGCTTGCAATTTCGTACCCATCAGGATTATAAAAGTACCTACAATCGGCTCTGGTTTCAATCGTGGGTTGATAGCGCGTGATCCAGACTGCCATGCGTTGACTTTCATGGCTCACTGATTTCTCAAGGTCACCTTTCACACATCCATTCAGTAATCAACAGATCATTGATCGGATCCACTTGTTCGAAGTTTTCGCATCGAGTGATGTCACCTTTACCACTACATCTTCAAGACGTAATATTTTTTCCATTTACCAAGCTGTAAATTATCGGGCAGCCGCAGCCATTTTTTCCTCTACGGCAAGAAGAAATAAGTTTTGTAAGTGCCGATTCGATGGCCAGCAAATCTGCAAGTTTCTGTTTTACCATGCCAAGCTTTTTTTCGGCCAGCGCCTGTGTTTCCGCGCAGTGTTCACCTTCAGCCAACTGGAGAAGCAAGGTGATTTCTGTCAACGAAAATCCGAGTACCTGGGCGCGCTTGATGAACAGCAAGCGGTTCAGCTCTTCCACACTATAGCGTCGTATTGAACCCGGGCTGCGTTGCGGCGTGTGAAGTAATTTCTCACGCTGGTAATAGCGGATGGTTTCAACGTTAACGCCACCAGCACTGGCCAATTGGCCGATGGTCATTCCCGTTTTTGAATTCAGTGTTTGCAATGTCGTAAAACTAGCTTTGCTCGTTTTCATAAGGCTTGACTACGTAGTTGACTACGGGTTTAAGGTTAGCATGTCTTTAAGAAATGGAGAATTTCATGTCTGGAACGAAAACGGGTCGCGGTGCGCTCTTCGCAGGAGGATTAGCTGCCGTTCTAGCCTCGATCTGCTGCCTTGGGCCGCTGGTACTGATAACACTGGGCTTCAGCGGTGCGTGGATCAGCAACCTGACTACGTTAGAACCTTATCGGCCGATTTTTCTCGGCGCAGCATTGGTAGCACTGTTCTTGGCTTGGCGACGCCTATATTGGCCAGATGCCACATGCAAGCTGGGTGAAGTTTGCGCCTTGCCACATACCAAGCGAATTTACAGAATCACTTTCTGGGTCGTCGCGTTGCTGGTGCTTGTTGCAGTGACCTTCCCCTATATCGCACCATTTTTCTACTAAAGGAGTAATGACATGAACAGTTACACGCAGACAAGCCTTAAAAAAATGGCGCGCAAATTCAATAAATTTTTTCCCATCATTCTCGCTGCAATGCTGACCGCACTGCCCGTTCATCCGGCCTTTGCGGTCAGCAATACGGCCACGTTGGCAGTATCCAACATGACCTGTTCGACATGTCCGATCACCGTAAGAAAGGCACTCTTCGGCGTGTATGGCGTCGAGAAAGTGGCCTTCAATCTCGACAAGAAAGAAGCTGTCGTGACCTTCGACAATGCCCAGACCACCGTCAAGGCACTCGCCAAAGCGACTGAAGACGCGGGCTATCCATCTCGTGTTGTGGGGGGTCATTGATGAAAACGTCCACCTTGTTGAAAACCGGCACGGTCGGAGTGATTATCTCCGCCTTGTGCTGTTTCACGCCCGTGCTGGTGCTCATTTTCGGCGCGGTTGGCCTGGCAGCATGGGTGGGTTATCTCGATTATGTACTGATGCCCGCTCTGCTGTTTTTTGTCGGTTTGATTATTTATGCGGTCACACGTAAATCAAAGGCATCCTGCGCAGAAAATGACAACTCCCACAAATCGAAAGGTCGGTAAATATGAACAACACTACCCTGCATATCACCGGTATGACTTGCGAACATTGCGCGAGATCGGTGGAAAAAGTTCTGTCCGACGTGCTTGGCGTCATCTCTGCGTCCGTTTCCTACTACGATGAACTTGCCAGCGTAGCTGTGCAAAACGCGATCAATCCCGATACGCTGATTCACGCGGTTAAAACCAGTGGCTACACCGCAGAGATCATTGGCACGAGCGACGCAACAGCAGGCAATGCAGTACAGAGCAAACTGCACATCGCCATCATCGGCAGCGGCGGCGCGGCGATGGCGTGCGCGTTGAAGGCGGTCGAACGCGGCGCGCGGGTGACACTGATCGAACGCGGCATCATTGGCGGCACTTGCGTCAACATCGGCTGCGTGCCTTCCAAAATCATGATTCGTGCTGCCCATATCGCTCACCTGCGCACTAGCAGCCCCTTCGATGGCGGCATCTCGGCAGTTGCGCCCACCATCCAGCGCGACTGGCTGCTCGCACAACAACAAACTCGCGTGGACGAACTGCGCCACGCCAAGTACGAAGAGATACTGGAAAGCATCCCGGACATTAATCTGCTGCGCGGCGAGGCCAGTTTCAAGAACGACCACACGCTGATTGTGCATTTGAGCGATGGCAACGAACGCGTAGTGTCATTTGATCGCTGTCTTATCGCTACCGGTGCAAGTGCGGCGGTTCCGCCGTTACCCGGATTGAAAGACACACCTTACTGGACTTCGAACGAAGCACTGGTTAGCCCTGCCATTCCGCCAAGGCTCGCCGTGATTGGTTCGTCGGTGGTTGCGGTGGAACTTGCGCAAGCCTTTGCACGGCTGGGCAGCAAGGTCACGATCCTCGCTCGCAACACGCTGTTCTTCCACGAAGACCCTGCAATCGGCGAAACAGTTACAAAGGCATTTCGTGCGGAGGGTATCGACGTGCTCACACAAACTCAGGCAAGCTCGGTGTCGTTTGTGGATAGCGAATTCGTGCTCGTTACCAACCAAGGCGAATTACGCGCAGATAAATTGCTGGTAGCCACCGGGCGTTCACCTAACACACGCAGCCTTGGCGTGGACAATGCAGGTGTGCCACTCAGCCCACAGGGCAACATTATGATTGACAACCACATGCGCACCAGCGCACCGGGCATTTACGCTGCCGGCGATTGTACCGATCAGCCGCAGTTCGTATATGTCGCGGCAGCGGCGGGTTCGCGTGCGGCGGTTAACATGACCGGCGGCGAGGCCGCCCTCGATCTCACCGCCATGCCTGCCGTGGTGTTTACCGACCCACAGGTGGCGACGGTGGGGCTTTCCGAAGCAGAAGCGCACGACAAAGGTATTGAGACCGTCAGCCGTACACTGTCGCTCGACAATGTGCCGCGCGCACTCGCCAACTTCGATACACGCGGTTTCATAAAACTGGTAGCGGAAGCAGGGAGCCTGCGCCTGCTGGGTGTGCAGGCAGTTACGCCGGAAGCTGGCGAAATCATCCAGACGGCAGCCATCGCCATCCGCGCGCGCATGACGGTGCATGATTTGGCCGACCAGCTCTTTCCCTATCTCACAATGGTTGAGGGGCTGAAACTGTGCGCACAAACTTTTACCAAGGACGTGAAGCAGCTTTCGTGCTGCGCGGGATAGCCGCTCCGAAATAGAGGATGCTCCAGAGATTAGCGTAATGGTGTGCGGAGGCGATCTCCTTGATTATATGTACTGGTCAATCGACTTAACCTTTTATCTCACAATCTGACAGATTGGTACCATCCCGGCAGACGTTTTGGATGATGCAAATAACGGTGGCCATTTCGAACTCAAGCGAGACTCCTTACCAAGTTCGCCGACACCAAGAGCCACACCCTCGTCAGTGAGGTATGCTTCCAATTGTCGGTTATCACCTGCAAATTCATCGGTAGATCACATTGATTATTGATTCCGGCGCAAGCCCCGATGCTGAGGGAGGCAGAATTTGCTTCGGAGAAAGCGGGCAATGATCCTCAATGAGATTCATCAATCTAGCCGGAACCGGTGTTCGAGTTCGATCAGCGAATCGCTTGGTGACGAGCAATTTTTCTCACCTGAATGTGCTTGAGCGCTGGATTTAACGTTCGTCGATTTTTGGAGATGAAGCGAAAAATTCTTGCCATGGCAATGGGCAAGGCGAGGTGTCTATTATGGTTTTGACGATTAAAATCGGGCTGGCATGGTGAAGTGGGGTAAAGTTAATTTGACTTGTACGGTTGAATTTCCTATCCTTCGGCGCCGATTATAACCAGTAGGCAGTAGGTGCATCGTTCGGGGCAATATCTAAGTCAGGCATTCGTCCGGAATTTAGTATGGATGCCCGAGCACTGACTCGGCGCGATCGATTTTGAAGACGACTCGATCAGTGCGATGTCGCTGGCCCACACGCAAATCCGTGACCATCTGCCTGCCGTATTTCTATTCAGCCGCGATTTATTTTTACAATCATCTGTCGGTGCTGTGCGACTGGACAGGCAGTTCAATTTTCTGAATTGAGTTGCGGAGATTCCATCGGTGCCACTGCTTTAGCATTAAGCGCACGAATGTCGTCGTATTGATTCCTTAGCTGCCCTTAACAAGGGCTGATGCCGGTTGGTAAGGCGAGTAAGCCGATTTAACGAGGTTTGAAATCTACCTATGGTTGAGCACAATCTAGTCAGCCTCAGTATCGTCGTCATCCTGGGCATTGCGGCCCAGTGGATGGGATGGCGCATGCGTATCCCGTCGATTCTGCTATTGCTGATATTCGGAATTTTGGCCGGCCCGGTTTTTGGCTGGATTGATCCTGGCGAATTGCTGGGGTCCCTGCTTTATCCTGTGGTGTCACTGGCGGTAGCCATGATCCTGTTTGAAGGCGGGCTGAGCTTATCGGTGAAAGAATTCCGTGCCATCGGCGGAGTGACAGCCTGGTTGATAACTGTGGGTGCGGCCATCACCTGGTTCATCGTCGCCGTCGCAGCACGCTGGATACTGGGACTGGATTGGTCACTGGCGATTTTGCTGGGCGCAGTGCTCGTGGTCACTGGCCCAACGGTGATTGGACCGATGCTGCAGTTTATCCGCCCCACCGGGCAGACGGGTGCCATCCTGAAATGGGAAGGCATCATGATCGACCCGATTGGCGCCATGCTCGCGGTGCTGGTGTTTCAGGTGATTCTGGAATCGGGAGGGACGCAGCCCGAAATGATGGTGATGATCACGGTGCTGAAAACCATCGGAATCGGTACGCTGTCAGGATTGCTGGGCGCATTTATTCTGGGTATTTGTATGAAGCGGAATTACATTCCCGACTATTTGCATAATCCAGTAGCACTCATGTTTGTGGTGGCCTCGTTTACCGGCGCCAATATTCTCCAATCTGAATCGGGCCTGCTGGCAGTCACCATCATGGGGTTTGCGCTGGCCAACCAAAAATCGGTATCTATTCAACATATCGTCGAATTCAAGGAAAACCTGCGGGTATTGTTGATTGCCGGCGTGTTTATTCTGTTGGCGGCGCATCTCAAGCCGGCGGACCTCGATCAGGTCGGCATCGCCAGTTTCGTGTTTCTACTGGTGCTGGTGTTGATTGCGCGACCCGCTTCAGTTTTCGTATCCACCTTTGGAAGCAAGCTTAGCACCAAGGAAAAGCTGTTTTTATCCTGGATGGCCCCGCGTGGAATTGTGGCTGCAGCGGTGGCATCGATATTTGCCCTACGGCTGGAAGAGGTAGGGCTGGCCGGTTCTGAAGTACTGGTGCCGCAGACCTTTTTCGTCATCATCGGTACCGTCGCCCTGTATGGATTGACGGCGCCACTGGTGGCACGGCGGCTAAATTTGGCCAAGGCGCATCCGCAAGGCGTGCTTTTTCTAGGAGGACAACATTGGGTTCGCAAGATGGCCAAAACTTTGCTGGACGAGGGCTATCCGGTGATGCTGGTGGATAACAGTCGACACAATATTTCAGCTGCGCGCAATGCCGGTATCCCGGCTTTCTATGCCAGTATTTTTGCCGATAATGTGCTGGATCGCGTCGAAATCAGCGGAATTGGCAAACTCATGGCCATGACCAACAACGATGATGTTAATTCGCTGGCAACCTTGCACTTTGCCTCGCTGTTTGGTCGCTCGCAAACCTATCAATTGATCCCGGATGACGAAAAGCTGCTTGAGGCCCATTCGCGTCATCTCAGAGGAAATATTCTGTTTGGAAAAGGTATGACACACTCTGCTCTGACAGAATGGTTTACCGATGACGCTGTCATCAAAAAAACCAGATTAAGCGAGGAATACGGTCTGGAAGAATTGAAGACCCAGTATGCAGAGAAAGTGCTACCGCTTTTCCTGATTACGGAAGTTGGTGATCTTCAGATATTTACGGCTGAAGGCACGACCAAACCCCAGGCAGGCCAGACCCTGATCAGCCTGATATTGTCACAACCTGACGTCATCGAGTCTGCGAAAGAGGTCTCGTCAGACAAGACTGGGGACAAGAAAACAGCTTAAAGGGCTGTAAACACGGCACCCTGGAAAGCGATGCCTGTATCTTTGGGTCCTCCAAGACTCAAGCGGATTAGTCCTATATCACGATGTCCAGGCTGGGGCCGAACTTGCATCCACTTCGCCTACGTGGATGCAACCGGAATTTTCAATAGTGTTTAGTAATCCCTGTGCCATGCCTTCAATTCACAGACTCAGGTCGATTCGAAATTTTTCATGGTCTCATGCAATTGTGCTGGAGATTGAATGTCAAATAATGGATCGAATTACTTGATTTATAATAAATTTCTAGACAGCCTCAACTTCAATTTTATAATCGGTATCCTTGCAACCATATACTGATCAAACGACTTTAGCCGTTACTTCATGTTCACGAGAGTAGACCTTGAATAACGTCTGCTCGACAAATACTTCTGAAGAACTTATTCCTATTGTTGCATCTACGCCTCATAGTTAAATTTTGAGACGACAACTTGCCTGAATCAGGGGGCAGCAGTCTCATCGGACTTGTGCAAAAACGTTTGAATGTGGCTCGCTTCGGGAACACAATCTAACCTTACTCATTATGAGTTTCTCTCTCTGTTTTTTCTATAGTTGCACTTAACTTTTGATATACACCGAGTGCCACAATTAAAATAGCGGATGCAATAATAAGCAATGCTGGGTATAGCAAGAGAGTAATATCGTCCGTTCCTGCTTTAAAAATATAAACTAATCCTTCGATGCTAACCGCAATAGTAATAATTACTATTATTTTCGTAATTGTTCTTCTTGCTTCTCCAGGGTCACGAAGCTCTTTATTTAAAAACACTTCTTCTTCCATCATATACTGTGCAACATCAATAATAGCTGCAGATATAATTATTGCACCTACAGACTGAAGCATTAATGGAATAAATTCAGCTCCTCCCCTAATGTTGGCAATAACCTCATAAATAGACCACCCCATAATTGTGAGGGATAGTGCTACAAGAATCAAAGCCGCAAATAACTGAGCTCCAGAAAACATAAAATTAAATATTTTTTTCATGCATTTACCTATATGAGTTTTTCGATTTCACTAAACCACCACCAGCTCTAGCTGGTGGGGTGAATTAACGTAGTCAGAATACTGACGGTTAAAATCATCTAAACCGAACCTGCCTGAACTAAATTTCAATAGAGTTATTGATCCGGCAACAAATTGTTGGGCTTAAGCTGCATACTTTACAGGTGCATGTTCAAGGTAGCTATTTACACGCTCGGGTGATTTCTGTAGCTGTCGTCTTGAGAAGTTGCCACTTTGTTCAGGCAGGTGCCTTGGACGTCGCTGTCTGTTTGAGATCGGCATTCAGCATTACATCTGGATTCAACTCAGGGCTGTAACTCGGCAGATAAAACACTTCAATCTCGTCCTGATGTTTCGCGAGCCATACCTTTACCAGCTTGGCATGATGGACTCGCAAGTTATCCAGAATCAGGAATACCTTGCGCTTGGCATCTTTCACTAATCGCTTCAGAAAGACGATGAGCTGATCTGAATTTAACGCACCGTTCAGCACCATCCACCTGACCTTGCCTTGGTTCGTGACCGTAGAGATCAGTCCCACGTTCTCGCGTTTGCTGTTGACTCGCACCACGGGTGTTTTTCCTTTGGGTGCAAAAGAACGTCCGCGCACGTCATCGCTGCGCAACCCCGTTTCATCTCCCCAGTGGATTTCAGCGCCTTCTGCTTTAGCGCGTTCAGCAATCACCGGATAACTGTGATCGAGCCATGCCTTCACTTCGCCTGGACGTTGCTCGTAAGCTTTCTTTATCGGCTTTTGGGGGGTAAATCCCCAGCGCGCCAAATACGTGCCAACAGTCCGGACAGGCAGTTTTATATTGAATTGTTGATCGATCAATTCCATCACCGCCGTGCGACTCCATAAGGCGTATGGCATCTTTATCTGGTCAGGGGTCTTGTCACGTATCATTTGCTGAACTTCGCGCTCCTGTTCAGCACTCAACCTTCGTCCCACGCCTGCGGAGCGCCCGCGTGCTTTTAATGCAACCCCCGCCCAGCCATCCAGACGATATGCCTTATGCGCAGCGATGACCGTGCCACGCGATAGCTCACATGCCCGTGCAACTTCATTCACCGGCATTCCTTTTTCTCGAAGTTTGACTGCACGCCTGCGCCTTTCGGCTAATGCCTGCATCGAGAGTGTCCTTCCGTCTTGTCGTTCCATGCTCAATCAGACATAAAATCATCAATTAAGTTCGATATTTAATTGCCGAGTCAATAAGCAGCTATGCTTATAATAAAAAATATGAATTACTACAGGAAGGCCAAGCGTATTATATTAGCCTGATTATCTACAAATAATATGATTTGATTTTGAATAGGCCATAAAGATTTAAGGATATAAATGTCCGTTTGAATTTATATACGGGTTTTTTGCAGCTGCAACATTTTATTTTGTACGGCATATTTTATGACCATTTTTCCAGAAAAATTTCAACCACTATGGATTCGCATAACGGTTTTACTTTCAAGTCTAGTTATGACAGCCTGCGCCATGGGGCCGGATTATAAACGCCCATCGATTGACATTAACAAACAGTTTCTGATGGCACAGGAAGAAGGTGAGTCTATTGCCAATCTCCCATGGTGGGAGTTCCTTCAAGATGAAAAATTACAAAAACTGATTAATCAAGCTTTGCTGGATAATAGAGACCTCAAGCGGGCCACTGCCAGTATTGAAGAATTTCAGGCGCGTTTAAAAATAGCACGCATGGATTTTCTTCCTAATATCAATATCAACGCGAATGCGCCCTTTATGGGAACCATGGGCGGGTTTGCACGGCCCGGTTTTCCATCAAGTTATAGTTATTTTGGACAAACAGACCTGAATTGGGAATTGGATATCTGGGGAAAAATCCAGCGCGCCAATGAAGCAGCGCGTGCTGATCTGCTTGCGCGTGAGGAAAATCGCCGCGCAGTTATACTGATGTTGATTAGCTCAGTTGCACAATCCTATTTTGATCTGCTGCAATTTGATAAAAAACGGAATATAGCCCGCCGTGCTTTGTCCTCATGGCAAGAGTCGGTTGCCATTTCCAGCGCACAGCTGAAAGGTGGAGTTATTTCACGCCTTGATCTGGACCAATTCGAAGCCGAACGTGCTAATGCCGTTGCACGTTTGGCTGAATTTGAAAGATTGATCGTACAGAAAGAAAACGAACTCAATGTATTAATTGGAAATAATCCGGCGCCGATTTTACGAGTTGATTCACTGAACGAGCAAAAAATGCCACTTAAAATTCCCGCTGGATTGCCTTCCGAATTGCTACAGCGTCGGCCCGATATTTTGCAGGCTGAACAAACCATGGTGGCTGCAACTGCTCGAATTGGCATGACAAAAGCCATGCGTTTCCCCAGTTTCTCGATCACTGGATTTCTAGGTTTAGCCAGTCCAGCACTGTCAGATCTATTACTTTCCGACAGCAAATTTGGTGTGGGTGGCGCAGGATTAACAGGACCTGTGTTTAACTCGAATAGCCTGGGTTTCGAGCAGCGGGCGGCAGAAGCACAGGCCAGACAAGTCTTGGCAAATTATGAACAAACGATATTAGTAGCATTCAAAGAAGTTGAAGATACCTTAGTCGCTATTCGAACAGCAAACGAACAACGAGAAGCCAGAGAACTACAGGTTAAATCATTGCGATCAGCCTTGCATGTAGCGAGTCTGCGTTACAGAGGTGGACTTACAAGCTATGTGGATGTATTGCTTGCCAAGCGCAATTTGTTCGAAGCGGAGTTTTCACTGACAGATACACATCGCTTACATCTGGTATCAATCGTGCAATTATACAGAGCCTTGGGAGGCGGATGGAACCTCGGCGATGAATCAAATTAGTCATATTATTCATTGGCTTACTTGACATAGTTTCGGGTTTTTTACATCAGAAATAATGGATAACAATTATGATTTACTCCAGTCTGTTACAAGCACAAGTGCAACTAAGTGCCAATCGTATAAAAACATTCATTTGGGCAGTATGCATTGGACTACCCCTAATTCTAGTTAGTGGTTGCTCATCAGATGAACCTACTGATGCACCTGCACAGTTACCGGAAGTTAAGGTTATTACAGTAACTGCTCGAACGGTGCCTGATGAACCTGAATTTATCGGTAAAACTGAGGCTTTTCGCCCCGTAGAAATTCGAGCGCAGGTCTCCGGAATTATTAAAGAAGTTTTTTTTACGGAAGGTCGAAACGTCAAGCAAGGTGACAAGTTATATCTTATCAATCCTGTACCGTTTAGTGCAGTTTATGAAGCCATGAAGGCAAAAGTAACGCAGCAAAAGGCCCGTCTGGTCCAAGTTGAACAAAATCTTGCACGCGTGCGGCCACTGCTCAAACAACAAGCCGTTAGTCAAAAAGATGTTGATGATGCAGTAGCAGAGGTTTTAAGTGCTAAGGCTGCATTAGACGCCGCGCAAAACGATCAAATTAAAGCAAAATTTGATTTAGACAATACATTAATTTATGCCCCCGTAAAGGGGCGAATTGGCCGCAGTAATTTCTACGAGGGTCAATTGATTTCTGCGCAAACCACACTTTTAAACACGATAGATCAACTGGATCCCATGTATGTTACGGTGAATGTACCTGAAAGCTACCTGCTTCGCCGCCGTCGCGAGCTTGCTGAAGACAAGGTTCAACGACCGGATATTTTTCAATTACATGGCGTGATGACTTTTTCGGATGGCAGTGTCTATCCAGAGAAAGGAATTCTGGACTTTGCGGCAGTCACAATAAGCTCTGCGACAGGCATGTTACAAGGACGGTTCAAGTTTTCTAATCCTGAAGGTGATTTTTTACCCGGGCAGTCTTATTTTTATCCTGGACAATTCGTCAAAATTCGCCTGGAGGGAATTATCCGCCCCAATGCAATCCTGATTCCACAACGTGCCGTTCAACAAAGTCCTGCTGGATCGTTCGTTTTTGTTATTGATAAAGAAGATAAAGTTGAATTTCGTTCGGTTAAAGCCAGTACTTGGTATGGAAATGAATGGTTGATTGAAAGCGGCCTTGATTCAGGAGAACGAGTAGTGGTAGAGGGGTTTCATCGGATTCAACCGGGCGCTCAAGTCTCTGCCGTTTCATATGAACAAGCTGCATCCTCGAATAATCATCCAAACAAACAAGCCTCGCAAAAAATACAATGAGTCCCCATTTCTTTATTGATCGTCCCATTTTTGCATCGGTCTTGTCCATCCTTATTGTGGTAGTAGGTTTGGTATCGCTGCAGAACCTACCAGTTGCGCAATTTCCACAAATCACACCGCCTATGGTGCAAATTGAAGCGGATTATCCTGGCGCTAGTGCAGAAGTCGTCGCAGAAGCTGTGGCACGGCCGATTGAGGTGCAGGTCCCGGGTATTGACAATCTACTTTACTATGAATCCACCAGCACGAATGATGGGCATATGACGATGCGACTCACATTCGAAATCGGAACCGATGTAGATATCGCCCAGGTTCAGACACAGAACCGTCAACGCCTTGCTGAGCCTCAACTACCGGATGAGGTGGTTCGCCAAGGTGTGACCGTTAAAAAAATGTCACCAGACCTATTGGCGGTGATCGCAATAAGCTCTACTGACCCTAGGCATGATCCAATTTTTCTTTCAAATTACGCATTAATTCAGGTGCTTGATAATATCAAGCGACTACCGGGTGTCGGTAATGCGGTCATCTTTGGCGCGCAGAATTATGCCATGCGATTGATTCTTGATCCCGTGCGTATGGCGCAACTCAATATCACACCTTCAGAGATTGCTGCTGTCGTACGCGAGCAGAATCGTGATTTTCCAGCGGGTAGGATAGGCCGAGAACCTTCTGCAAAAGGCACAGAGCTTACCATTCCGGTAATAACACAAGGCCGAATGAGTGAAGCGAAAGAATTCGAAGATATGATTGTTCGGGCTAATCCCGATGGTTCCATGATTCGGATGCGAGATGTCGCTCAAGTGGAACTAGGTGCTCAGTCATATGACCTTGAAGGACGGTGGAATGGAAAACCTAATGCTTTTATGTTGACCTTTCTGTCTCCAGGTGCCAATGCTCTCGATACCGTTAAGCTGATACGTCAGGAAATGAATCGACTTGCCGACAATTTTCCGTCAGGTGCATCCTACGATATCCCCTATGACACTACCAAATTTATCGAGGTCTCTATTAATGAGGTTGTAAAAACACTTATTGAAGCAACTTTGTTGGTTATTCTGGTGGTTTTTCTGTTTCTACAAAGTTGGCGAGCAACACTTATTCCAGCCATAGCCGTTCCAATTTCCCTTATTGGAACCTTGGTGGGTATGGATGCACTGGGATTTTCAATCAATACGTTAACTCTTTTCGGTATGGTGCTTGCCATCGGTATCGTGGTGGATGATGCAATCATTGTGGTGGAAAATGTTGAACGACACATCACTAAGGGTGGTCTTTCGCCCAGAGACGCTGCTATCAAAGCAATGAATGAAGTAACCGGGGCTGTGATTGCAAGTGTTTTAGTACTGGCCGCTGTGTTTGTACCCGTCACCTTTTTAGGCGGGATTACTGGAGAGTTGTACAAACAATTTGCCATCACGATTGCACTTTCAGTCACCATTTCCGGATTTGTGGCGTTAACCCTTAGTCCTGCACTGTGTGCATTGGTTCTTAAACCCAGCCACAGCGCTCCCCGGGGATTCTGGAAAATCTTTAATCGCACATTTGAGTGGATACAAACAAGATATGTTGGAACTGTCGGCATTGCCATCAAACGATCCGTGATTGCTTTAGCCGTCTTTGGAGCGCTGTTAGTTGTCATTTTTGGGTTGTTCAGAAGCATTCCAGGCAGCTTTCTTCCAGAAGAAGATCAGGGGTACTTTATTACCATCTTTCAATTACCTGAAGGTTCCTCCAAAGCACGGACTATTGAAGTGGTTAAAAAAATAGAAAATTACTATCTATCAATTCCGTCGATACATTCAACGGATGCTCTAGTTGGACAAAATTTTGTTTTCAATACCAGAGGAACGAATCAAGCAACAATGTTTGTGCCGCTGCGCGATTGGGATGAACGTACAAATGCGAATGAACAGGTGCCGGGGCTTATTGCAGCGGCTTTTCAGGAATTTGCCAAAATCCCCGAAGCGTTGATTCTGGCGTTTAATGCGCCTTCTATTAGAGGGCTTGGTTCCACTGGCGGTTTTTCGCTTCAATTACAAGACCCCAATGGCGGCGATTTTTCTGTGTTCGCTGAAGTCGCTAAGGAATTTTCTGTTAAAGCCGCAGAACATCCTGCAATCGCCTCCGCTAACACCAGCTTTCGTGTAAGTACTCCTCGACTTTTTGCCCAGGTAGACCGGGAACGGGCTAAAGCTTTGGGAGTGCCTATTTCAGAAGTATTCGACACCATGCAAGCTTATTTCGGGAATATGTATATTAACGACTTTGTGAAATTTGGTCGCGTCTACCGTGTTCAAACGGAAGCTTTGCCGGAATATCGATCCAGCCCGAAAGATATTAGTAAGCTTTATGTGCGCGCTCAAAACGGTGCAGAACAAACCATGATTCCTCTGGACTCTATCGTTTCCACAGAATTTAGCAGCAGCCCAGATCCAGTTACTCATTTCAATGGCTTTAATTCTGCACTGGTGATGGGTGCCGCCGCACCAGGCTATAGTTCAGCACAAGCAAGTGAAGCACTAACGCAAATTGCAGATGAAATTCTTATTCCTCGTGGTTTTGCGATTGACTGGAGTGGTATCTCTCTCCAGGAAAAAAAGGCTGAAGGACAATCTATTATGGTGTTTGCTTTCGCGATACTGATGGTTTTTCTGGTGCTGGCCGCTTTATACGAAAGCTGGACTATTCCATTTTCAGTTATTCTTGCAATACCTTTCGGCGTTTTTGGTGCATTGTTAGCAATTTGGGCCCTGGGGCTAAATAACGATATTTATTTTCAAATTGGATTGATAACGTTGATCGGTTTGGCGGCAAAAAATGCAATCTTGATTGTAGAGTTCGCTAATCAACGCTATGTTGCGGGCGCGTCATTGATAGATTCGGCAATTGAAGCAGCTCAACTTCGTTTCCGACCAATTGTTATGACATCATTGGCTTTTATTCTGGGCGTGTTGCCGCTTGTTTTAGCCTCCGGCGCAGGTGCCGCTAGTCGTAATTCAATCGGAACAGGCGTATTTGGAGGCATGCTGGCCGCAACGTTTCTAGCTATCCTTTTCGTGCCGCTATTTTTTGTATTAATTGGTAGGATATCAAAAAAGAAGTGATTATCTGGTCAGGTTCAATGCAGTCAACTTCGTCAATTGATTCACAGTACCAGAATCATTAATTTAACACTGATAAATCCCTAGCTATGCTGGCACCGGCCAGTCGTATTTGCAACCGATTCTCTTTAAATCCGACTGCCAGGCTGTGTGTAATTTTGAAATTCTTTAATACAACAGGATACTTCTTAGAGGCAGACTTATAATGTCCTTATAGATTGTTTATTTCAAATTGGGCGGATTAAATTGGGAAGCTTATTAAATGTTAAAAATTCTTTTGCAAATATTAACCGTTTTTATTTTTGCCACTCCCCTCAATGCCGAAAATCTTTTTCTGCCGAAGGTCGCTAAAGGTTTTAGCATTTCAGTATATGCAGAAATAGAAAACGCAAGACAAATGGCTGTTGCCGAAGATGGCACCTTGTTTGTCGGGACTCGTAATAGCGGCAAAGTATGGGCAGTACAGGATAAAGATAACGATGGTTTTGCAGAAACCAAAACTTTATTGTTGGATTCGCTCAATTTACCAAGTGGTATCGCTTATCTTAAAGGTGATTTGTACATCGCCGAAGTTCATCAAGTTTTACGTCTCGAAAAAATTCTATCTCAATTGGATAAGCAACCCGAGGCAGAAGTTGTATATTCAGATTTGCCTGATAAAAAACATCATGGTTGGAAATTTATAGCTTTTGATGAAAACGATTTCCTGTATATCCCGGTAGGCGCTCCCTGCAATAGTTGCGATCCTGATAACGAACAATTCGCCCACCTGAGAAAAGTAAATCTAACAACAAAACAATGGACGATTATTGCCAAAGGGATACGCAATACAGTGGGATTCGATTGGCACCCAACCACTGGCAAGCTATGGTTCACCGATAACGGTCAAGATTGGATGGGAAACGACAAACCCGCAGACGAACTCAACCGAATAGATAGCAATGGGCAGCATTTTGGATATCCGTTTATACACGGTACAAATACTGCAGACACAAAATTCTATAAACAACGTCCGAAGTTATTAAAAACCAGCCCGCCAGCACTAGAGCTACAGGCTCACGTGGCACCGTTGGGCATTCATTTCTATACTGGAAAAATGTTCCCGAAAAAATATATTAACCAGCTGTTTCTCGCCGAACACGGCTCCTGGAATCGAACCACTAAGGTCGGTTATAAAGTGTTGTTGGTCAATATTGAAAAAGATAAAGTACTTTCGACGGATACTTTTCTTAGTGGATTTTTGGAGAAAGGAAAAGTTTTAGGGCGACCTGTGGCTTTTGCAGAACTTAAAGACGGTTCATTGTTGGTGTCAGATGATTTTGCAGGAAAAATTTATCGAATTACTATTTCTAAAAATCTATAAACTTGTTATATAACGCCCAGCTGAAGGCAAGCGGGAGCGGATTTACCCCTAGAGCGGAAGGATATGTTACCTGCAACATCTGCTTGTTATGAGTCAGTCCCAATTTCACCCCGCCTCTGAAAAACGACAAGCCATATGCATAAGAATGGGCTTAGCAAAAGATTTAAATCTCGGTTTCGCTACCAGGAATTGCGAGCCAGAATCAACATAAATCACTCTTTCGTTATTTTTATATGAGTTCAGCGGAGAGAACACTCTAATATAAACTTGTCTCAATCTGATCTGACAATGCACTTGTCAAAGTGTACGTTACCGATTGTGATATGGGTGTCGAATCCGTCATCAAAGTCTGGAATATGCAACAATACTTTTATTGCTCCATCCGTGGCTTATTAAATATTTTGTCAAAATTTCGCCGGAATGGACCATCTCTTACGGAGGGAGGACAAATCATGGAAAATTCAAATACCAATTACAATTCAAATTTAACCACGGGCGGCACTGATCTTGTTAGTGCTGTGCGTGCGAAATTCCGCTATCTACTGCTGGCCGCATGTACGTTTATGCTACTCGTCTCGTCAGTTGTTGAGGCGCGTCCAGATATTTCGGATACGCTTGCCAAGGGCAGTCAGTGGAATCTTAACGTAGACGGTATAACCGGAATTCTTAAACTGCTGGGAGGGCATGGTGGCATCACCGATGACGGTGGTTGGGAGATGGAAATGGATGTCGAATGGGATGGCAGGCCGGGCAAGTTGAGCGCGACCTCGGACGACTCGAACGGGCTGCAGCGAGTCTCAATGGATCTCAGGCACGACAACACTATGCCGGTGAACTGCACGGGGTATATTGCACTCAGGTCGGACAAGATGATGTCCGGCACCTGCCGCAACGGTGTAGCCAGAGGTGCCTGGTATGCAACTCTGGTACCCGACACCACCTTTGTCCCGTTACCGGCTGTACTCGTGCCTGTAAAACCTGATACCAAAGATCCAAAATCGTCGGCCCGTGTACCGCCCGGACCGAAAATTAAAGCCGGCGTCACGCCGTTTTCGCCAGATTCGAAAGAAAAGGTTAAATTCACAGCTCACGCCAAAGGGCCGACAAGGGTGTTTGCCGTGACTATCTACGTTAATGGCAAGATGGCCAAGTCGTGTCCTATCAGCAGCTGCACGTATGTGGGCGGGCCGTACCCGCCAGGCAAGCTGAACTGGAGCGTTTCTGCCAAAGATCACAATAATCAAAGCTCAAATACCGGCAAAAAAATCTTGAAGATCACCGCCGCCAAGGCTCCAGAACGGACGCAGACTGGGAAGTGCCGGATCTCCGGCAAGGCGACCGGGTCGGGCAAAGATAAGGCCAGTCTATTTACGGTTTTTCTGTCAAAGGGTGGGTCGGTGCAGAAGACCACCAGGTTTAGCTCGTCCGGTAACTACAGCTTTTCCAGACTAGTAGCAGGAACCTACAATGTTTCGCTAGACAGTAAAGCTGACCTCGCGATTTCGCCGCGGCCCAGAAGTCGAACAGTCACTTGCGGCAACAGCGGTACGAAATCAGGGCAGAATTTCGAGTTTCGTTAATCGCGGGTATTTAAAAAATAAAGTACCTTTCTGCTAAACGACATATGCAACGTGTCATCCCGATAATGCGGTTTTAGCATCAGTACCACCTGCCCAGCACCATTGAATGTTAGCGTTCATTAGCAATCGCCAATCGCGTAATGTAATGTAACAGAGCCTGCCCCTGCAGAGACAGAGTTCTCAATTCTTTGCGCTTATTCACCGCAATAATGCACGCCGGCGTGCAGACTAAAACCATACGTATTAAGGTAAAAGCTCACAAAATCTACCCGCGCTCTGCTAAATTTTTGCTACGATTCTTTAAGTCTGACAGGCTACTAGCTATAAATACTGCAACATTACGTGAAAAGAACGGTGGGTGGAGTAAAGGTTGTGATGAGAATGGTGCCAATTGAGGCAGCATTAGTACCAGTGCATCTATATTCGGTCCGATGAACGGGCCAAACATCATTAGCATACTTTTTATAAATTCAAATATCTCAGGGGGTGCGGGGGAAAGTTTAGTGCAAGACAAGTTATGTCAAATGCTTACCTGATTAGTTACATTCCTCAGCTGGGAACAATTTTTTACGTACAGGCTCACGTGGTGAGCTACTGAGTGGCTAATAATAGGCGCATTTACCAAAGGAGATGCGTCATGGCAATGAACCGAGTTCAG
>Ga0209344_10002293_pt1 | contig 21717 bp, 12 predicted proteins | sample Cruoilmetagenom6_FD_187293 | JGI IMG/M metagenome (GOLD analysis project Ga0209344, IMG submission 187293) | Oil polluted marine microbial communities from Coal Oil Point, Santa Barbara, California, USA - Santa Barbara Oil Seep Sample 6 (SPAdes)... | ecosystem: Environmental > Aquatic > Marine... | reverse complement strand
TATTGCTTTGTTATTTTTTACTATCAAAAATAACAAAGCAATAGGCAGTGAAAAATTTAAAGATTATACCTTACAAAAACAAAATTAACACAATAATATAATACTATCATGGCAAAACAAGTAAACAAAATAATAGTCTTAGCAGTTGGAATGGTTTTCAGTTTGTTAAGTTATGGCGGCAATGATAAAATAATGACCTACCTTAATGGTCCGTCTATTGATAATGTGGGCTATCTTAGTATTGCCGATCAACAACACACCGGACTTTATGCTCCACCTGTTACGCCTTCTGTTAAATCAGCTGCTATTTTTGCTATTTTAAAATACGAAGAATCCTTATTTCCCGAATTTGACATGCCTGGCAACCCCATAGGAACAGAATTTAACTTAACAGTGACTTATGACATTACTTTAGTTACAGCAGCCTATTCAACAGTAACGCTGACCAACCAGGTACTTTCCATAGATTATAACATTGATGGAAGCTCTCCTACGTATAAAGACATTGATGTTCAACGCTATTTAGGTTATATGGAAGCAGAAATAAGTGTAACTGCTATTTCGTTTACAACTGATTTAGGAGCAACTGTTGTCACTTCATTTATACCGGAAGACGTTTATTTTGAATTGAGTTCAGAAGTGGAACGCTATTACCCTCTATCTCCCATACCATTAATAACCACAGTATCACCAAATACACATATAATAAACGATGAGGACCCTTTAAAAAATGAATTATTACTTACTTGGGAATACCCGCTAGGAGCAGAAAGTTTTGATTTAGAATGGGTGTTTGTAGATATAAGTGGTGATGCTGCTACTTTAATGAATACAATACAAACATCAACTGCTAATTACGATTGGAAAGAAGCCACACGAATCAATACTACCAATAATTATTATTCAGTTTCTTTGGCATACCCAAGCGGAATGATTGTATATAGAGTTCGCCCTGTAGGTATAGATTTAGTAAATGGAAATTACAATTTAACCACAACAGGTGATTTTACTATCCCGTTTACAGGCACAGTTGCTAATGCACTTACTGCGGGTTATGCTTTTCCTTATATAGGGTTAGATAAAGAAAAAAACTGGACCTATAAAGTAGCTTATGCTGAAGAAGGAAAACGAAAAGAAGGCATTCAGTATTTTGATGGAAGTTCAAGAGTTAGACAAAGTACCACCATCTTAAATACCGATCAAAATGCCATTGTAGCAGAAACCATGTACGATTTTGAAGGACGACCTGCCATTAATACGCTTCCTACTCCCGTACCTTCAAAAGGAATAGGTTTTTATGAGAATGGAACCGCTCCCTTCAATGGAGAATATTATAAAGAAAATTATGATGCAGATGTAAACCATGCTACAACCGGAGGAGGACCCGACCCGATGCCGGCTACCACTCCCGGTAGTGTTAGTTTAACCAGTCAATATTATTCTCAAAACAATACCTCATCATCTTTATACAGAGACTATACAGCCAATGCCAATGAGTTTCCATTTAGCAGAACTACTTATAAAAGAGACGGTACCGATCGAATAACAGAACAGGCTTCTGTAGGCGACCAATTGCAACATGGAACAGTAAATACTACTAAATATTATTACGGCACGCCTGCTGATATGGAAATAGAGCGTCTTTTTGGTAACGAAGTAGGGCCAAGTTCTTTTTATCAAAAAAATATGGTAAAAGACCCTAACGGACAAGTAAACGTTTCTTACTTAGACAAAGAGGGTAGAACCATAGCCACGGCATTAGCAGGAAATACTCCTGATAATTTATTACCCCTAGATTACAAACCGACAGATGTGTTCATTACAAGAAACTTGTTAGCCAACAACAATGTAAACGGAACTACATCTTCCTCTTCTTCAGTACTTACCATATCCACACCTGCTACAAATGTTACTATTAATTATACATTAAGCTCAATGGATTATGTAGAAGCTTGTTTAAATAATTTTACATCAGGAGTTAATCCTTTTGAGTGCACCTATACCTTGGACATTAAAGTGTTAGATGAAAATGGAGTAGACTTAATGATGGTAACAACACCATCACCTTTAACCAATCCATCTCCGGTAGTAATCACTAATCCACTTACACAAGCAGCAATTACTTTTGATTTAGGACCGTTAGAAGTAGGTACTTACACCATTAATAAAACCCTAAAAGTAGATGCTCCAACAACTGCTTCTTATTTATCAGATTTTGAAGAACTCATTAGAGACAATATGACTAATCCGTTACAACAATGTGTACCTTACATTGAGCCAGCTCCTGTTACTTGTGATAACTCTTGTGAAGGAATATGTGCTGAAGCTTTTCGTGAAACCTATTATGATGAAGTATCAGAACAAAATGTTACTGTTTACTATGATGAAGAGGGAAATAGTGAAGATGCTTTAGGAGATCCTTATACTTATACTGATTACTTAGGTTTTGTTGAAGCTTGTGAATTGGAATGCGATGAAGCCTTCATTACCCCTACTAATCTTTGTGAACAACGCCACGAATTAATGAAAAGCCACATGAGTCCGGGAGGACAATATTTTGATAACATACATCAAAAATATCTATTATTACCCGATGGGTCATTGGATTTAGATGCTAATGGAAATCCTCAACCTGCTACTAACCCTACCTATGATATCAATGCTTGGTTAGAAAATAAAGTAGCAACAACAGCTCCTAATGATATTTTTGATTTTAAAACAGGTTCTACAGAATATACCTGGGATGAGATTAGAGCTAACTGGAATCAAGCTCCATGGGAATCAATATACCCTAATTGGTTAGATACTTTTGTAGCACATTACCACCCCGAATATTGTGCCTATAAATACAATTGTTTAGATAGTCTTGTGGTGTATGAGGGAGCGTGTTATGGAGGTCAGTTCAGTTGCAAGATACCAAGAGCCTATATTGCTGACTATGACAAATACATGATGATGGGAGCAGATTTATCACATGTTACAAAGGTAAAAGATGTTATTCCTGGAGGTAATTTAGAATACATGGATTTTTTAAACCCGTTAAAAATTACACAGTTTACTACTAATAACGGTGTTACAGCAGATAATAGCAATTACATGGATGCTACTGATACGCCTTCATCTGGTAATGATTTTTTAATCGACCCTTTATTTAATTCTGCTTTATGTCAAACGTTAAGTTTATCACTTATGTTTATAGACGACCAAGGGACATGTACTGATGCACCTACATGGATAACCAATAAACTAAAAAAATTCATAGAAATAAATGATGGTACAAACCCTGTTTACTTTCATAGCATTTGGTATGTAATGGATGATCCTGCTGATATTGCAGGTACTTCTCCGGCAGGACTTCCTCAATACGTTATAGATTTTTATAAAACAATACATGGTGATGGAACCACCAATTTTCCAGGCATCCTTGATAAAACAGGTGCAGATGTAACCAAACAAAACAAATACCAGTTTTTTAGAGGAGTATATAAATTTTACAGAGATTACATTTTATACAAACAGTTTAAAGATAATCCGGATGCATGTGGATCAGGAAAAGCTTATGAATACTGGAATCCTGATGTGTTAACAGATTTTCCGGCACAAGGGGGAGTATTAGATTATTCGAGTTACAACATGACCCGTGATCATAATTATTCCAGTACATCACCTAGTATTGATGAACATGACTGGTTTACTTTAGTTTGGTACCGTAACCTTGCTTTTGATACCTATAACTCTAATCCGAATACCTCACAGACGCTTCCTGCAGTTACTATAGCTACAGCATCGTGCAATACCGATTGTGAAAACAGTGCTCAAGATTGGTTAAACCAACTTGCCTCCTGCATTGCAGCAGCAAGCTTAACCCCGCAACAAATAGAGGATCTCGAAACAGATTTAATTGCAGTTTGTAAATTTGGTTGTACTTTAAATCCTCCTATTGGTAGCTCCGATGGAGATGGTGGAGTATCAAATACTGGTTCACCAAATTATTTTGAATCTTTCCAACAAGTGATAACATATTACTTGCCTGGTTGCAATACTACTGTGGTTTATCCACCCATATTTCCTACTACAGCAGGCTCTACTACAGAATGTAACTGCACCCAACTTACCGATTATGCAGCAACATTATCCATTACTCCTCCTTTTACTCAAGGTAATTACACCTCTATTGCTAATGCGTTAACTACATTAACAGGCACAACTTACATTGCCGGAGATGTAGAACGTTGGGATAATTTTTGTCGCGATACCGTAGGCGATATGATAGATTTTCCACCTGTTTTAGAATGTATTAACTGTAAATGCGATGCCTTAGCCTTTTTTATTAATACTCGTTTTGACGACCCTGGTGCTTCTATTGATTATGACCCTTATAACCTCGATGCAACCCAAGCGGCTGCAGTAGCTTCTTTAATAAATACAGAATTTGGAACAAGCTATTCAGGAACAGAAATACAAACTTTAATGACCCAATGTACTGCCGATAATGGTGCTCCGCTAAACAATACAGAAAATACCAATTTTGTTGATTTGCCCGACCTCTTCCGTTGTAATGCTAATTTACAAATAACAGACCCCGAAGAGGATTGTGCGGCTGAACTAAATGCCACCAATTTACTCAATTACCTTAACCTGTGGGAACAACAACTAGCTGATACCATAGCAGCTTTTGAAACAGATTATCTTGCTAAATGTATGTTAGCCCTAGGAACAGAAGATAGAGAAGTCTTTACCGCTACCTATCAGCTGAATGAATACATGTACACGCTGTATTACTACGATCAGGCAGGTAACTTAATTAAAACCGTACCACCCGAAGGGGTTATACCCGAATCAACAGATTTAGTAAGCAATGGAGCTTTTTATGACGATATTGATGACCATCGTATCAATCCTTATGATGTTGTTTCCAATCCTTTAGGAACAGAACATCAAAATGTGGAGCATACCCTTATTACTCAGTATAAATACGATAGCTATAATAAACTCATTTGGCAATCTACCCCCGATGGAGGAGTAACCAAATTTTGGTATGATGTATTGGGAAGACAACTATTATCTCAAAATGCCAAGCAAGCAGCCGTTCCCTCTTCCTATGTATATAACTACATTGTTTATGATGCATTAGGCAGAACCACCGAAGTGGGCGAAGTAGAAAGTACGACTGAAATTACAGATGATATCTTGTTGTATTATGAAGAAGAATTTTTACCTTGGTTAAATGGAAAAACAGGGTTAATTACTTCTACTGTTTATCCGGCAACCGTAAAAAAACAAGTAACCAAAACTTTTTACGATGAACCCCTTAATGGCGCTGTGGACGCTTTATTTGCCAATGGCGGACAAAAAGAACTCAGAACTCGGATAACTTCCGTAACCCGTGAAGAAACGTACGATTTAGATGGTAGTGGAGACCCTATTGATGCTACTTATGATTACGGAACGCACTACAGTTATGATATTCACGGAAATGTAAAGGAACTCATTCAGGAAAACAAACACCTTTCCCTTATAGCTTCCGGTTCGGTAGTTAAAAAATTAACTTACGAGTATGATTTAGTGAGCGGAAACGTAAACAAAGTAACCTATCAGCCCGGGAGGTTCGATCAGTTTATTCATCGTTATTATTATGATGCCGATAACCGCATTACCCATGCAGAAACCAGTAAAGACAACCATATTTGGGATACCGATGCCAAGTATTTCTATTACGAGTTTGGTCCATTGGCACGAACAGAAATTGGTGAAAAACAAGTTGCCGGAACCGATTATGCCTACACCTTGCAAGGATGGCTTAAAGGCGTAAACTCCAATACACTTAAAGCCAACAGAGACATAGGCAAAGATGCAGATTTAACAACGAATGGGTTTAACAGTCATTTTGCTACCGATGCCTTTGGTTATAGCTTAGGTTATTTTGATGGAGATTACAATGCCATTAACAATACCATAGCTGCCGGCAATTACTTTTTGGCAGATATATCTGGCTCTAATCTCGAAACGGCAGCCAAATCGCTTTACAATGGCAACATCCGATTAATGACCACCGCATTGCTTGATAACCTTAACAACCTGCTGCCGGTACATGGTGTGGCTTATCGTTACGATCCAGCCAACCGTATTCGCAGTAGCAATGTATTTACAGATGCTACCGTACCTACAGCCAATTCTTTTTTAAGTGCTACCGATAATGGACGTTATCAAACCGAGCACCATTACGATTTAAATGGAAACATTACCGAACTGAAACGAAATAACGATATAGGAGTGGGTGTTGGAACTTTTAACATGGACGATATAAAATATAAATATGCCAATAATGCCAATGGATATTTGGAAGCAGGAAGTACCGGATACCTCTATGCTGATGGATCAGTTTCCACGCCACCTGTTTCACCCAATTTTAGTACTAACAAGTTAACGCAGATTATTGATAACAAGGGAGTGGTGAACACTACTGATATTGGAATTACACAAGCCTCAAACAACTACACCTACGACCCTATAGGACAACTTATAGGCGATGTAAGCGAACAAATAGACCAAATTACTTGGGATACCTACCATAAAGTACAAAAAATACATTATTCCGATTTTGGACATCCCGACCTTGAGTTCAGGTATGATGGAACAGGAAACCGTATTGCCAAAATAGTGAAACCCAAATTGGCGAACAATACGCTAAAACCACAAAATGAGTGGACAACCTATACCTACCAAAGAGATGCCTCAGGAAACATACTGGCAGTATATGAAAATAACATTGATTTCATAAGCGGAAACACCTATAAAAGCACCACCACCTTATCCGAGCGTACCATATACGGCAGTAGCAGATTAGGATTAGACGTACAACCTAAAACTCAGGTTACTTATTTCAATGCCGATTTTTCTTCCGGTCCAATTCCGTTGCCCGGAAATGTAATGGCAACAATAGATCCATCACAACCTGTTTTCTTGAACAGTGATGAAACTATAAGCGTTAGTGTGGATCCCACAGAACCCAGTATTAATGCTACTATAGAAGCCCACTTTGCTGATATATACCTTACCGTGCCTGCAACTGCTAACCCTACCGATTATATTGTAAATAATGGAGCAGTAGAAAACCTTGGTAGCGGATTATTGCGTATATTTGCTGGGAACTATGTAGATATTACCGTGCTGAGCAACAACATGACCATAAACACCTCAGGCTATCCCGGCTCATTTACCTCTTCTTTATCGGTATATTTGCAGGCACCCGGTCCTATAGTAATAGCGCCTAAATTCAACCTTAAAAATAATTATTCGCGTAGCATAGGTACTAAAATTTACGAGAAAAGTAATCATTTAGGAAATGTATCGGTTACCCTTTCCGATAGAAAGTTTCCTATGAAAATAGCTGAGTTGAATTATCATTGGAATTTTGAAAATACCGATGATAGTGAAGTAAATGGTAGTGGTTTAGACCCAGTAACCAATACTGCCACTTATGTTTCAACTGTGGGGTATGATGGTTCGGATGTAATAGAAACCAATACAGGAGATTATGTTGAATTTGCTGATGATGCCAGGTTAGATTTTGGCACAGGAGATTTTACAGTAGCCGTATGGGCTTATAGAGTAAGTCAGCTAACGTGGGGGAATTTTATAGTTAATAAATGGAATACAAGCAATTCTTCAGGAACTAATGAATGGTTATTACACTTTGCAGGAGGTATTTCAGGGACTACATCCGGACCTATTTTTGGTATAGAAAGTGGCACAACCACGTATTATGCAATTTCACCTACGGTTCTAAATACAGGTCAATGGTATTTTATTGTTGGAAAACGAGAAGGAGATAAACTGAAAGTTTATGTTGATGGAGTGTTAAAAGCTACAACGGTATTGCCATCGAGTACAGTTAGTGTTAACAATATATCAGGTAGAGAATTATTAATAGGTAAAAACGATAATGGTCAATATTCTAACATGCAAGTGGATAACCTAATGATATTTGATAACGCATTATCAGATGATCAAATTGCAGAAATGTATTCAGGTAACGTATATGCTTACTACGAACCGGATGTAAAAAGTTACTCCGATTATTATGCATTCGGCTCACTCTTACCAGGACGTAATGCATCAAGCGGAGACTACCGTTATGGCTTTAATGGTATGGAAAAAGATGACGAGATAAAAAGTAGTGGTAATAGCTATGATTTCAATGCTAGAATATATGATAGTAGACTAGGAAGATTTTTGAGCCTTGATCCTTTAGCAAGAGATTATCCTTCGCAAAGTGATTATGCTGCATTTAATGATAATCCAATTATTTTTGTTGATCCTACTGGTAAAGGAGGTGAATTAGTTATTACAGGAGAAAATACAGCAACTTTAGTAATTAATGTTGTTTTATATTCTGATGTTGTTGACAATACACAATTACAAGCTCTACAAGCTTCTACACAAAGTTATATAAAAGAAAATCTGAGTAAAGAATTCACTTTAAAAACAAAAGAAGGAGCTCATCGAGGTCAATATGCTAAAGATTTAAATGTTAAATTTGAAATAAATATTGAAATAAAATCATTTAATGAGGTTACTGGGGCTGAGGGATTGGCGGCAAAGAATAAATCTGCGGCTAATAATTATTATTATGTAGGTAATACAACTAGTGCTGATGGTTCTGGATTTGTTGGAGGTCATCAAGAGGGTAATGCTGGATATGTTTCTTCTGATGCATCTGGAAGAGTTATACCTCATGAAGTAATAAGTAGTTTGAAAATATATAATAGTGGAGAACAAGGAGAGTTTTCAGAATTGCATGGGCATAATGAAGTAACAAGAGAGAGTATTCTGCATGGCTCACCAGTTGATGGGGCTAAGTTTACAGGAGCAGATGCTGCGGCATTGAGTAAGTCTGGTGTAGTGCAACCAACTGGTGCTAGACCGACTCAAATTGGTGATGTAACTAACCAAACATATAGTAATAGTGGTGGAGATACTCCTAAAGCTACTCCAAGCGAAAAAAAATAAAATAAAATGAAAAGTTTTAAGAATATATTATTGATACTAGTATTTTTTACACTCTGTTCTGGTATAAAAGCCCAAATGGATAGTGAGGATAACTATTGTTTAAGAAGTAATTATTTTACGAAGACATTAGAATCTGTAAAATATATAAAAAAATATAATGTCGAAAAGGGAGATACCTCAATGAGAGTTATCAAGGTAAATAAAGGACTGTATAAAACAATGATTCTTCCAAATAATACTGAAAGAATCTATACTTATGATAATAAGAATAGGTTAGTAAAGGTGGAAAGTGTCATTGTCGAAAAAAACAATAAAATAAATGAAGTATGTTCTTGTAATTATGATGATAAAGGAAGATTAAATAGTATTGTTATTGAGGAAAAAACTGAAGGTGAATCTGATAAAATATATAGAGATGATATAATATATTTAAATGGAGTAGATTCAATAAAGTATGTCGGAGAATTTTATTCTATGATAATTAGTAATCAAAAAAAGGAAGGCTATGACTTGAAAACTATTTACGATACTTTAGGTAATGTTAAACTTATCGAAAAATATATTAATGGGAATAAGATTTATTCTCGAAATTTTGATAAGGGGGACGAAACATCTGGAATTTATTATTTGTATGATGAAAAAGGATTATTAAAAACAAAAGTAAATGAAGGCTTTGATTTAAACGAATTTATGACAATTATTGAATATACAAATTATTCATACGATGATGGAAATAAACTAATTGAAGAGAAACAATTTACAGGGAATAGTGAACTTTACTCTATTAGAACGATTTCATATAATGATAAAGGCTTAATTAATAGAGATGTGAAAAAATATATAAAAGACCAAGAACTAATAATTACTTTTTTTGAATATGAATATTGGTAGGGTAGTGGGTAGTGTAGGTACGGTTATCAGGGTAGCGAAAAGGTAGTGTTACTATTTATCTGTTTTTTAAAATTAAAAATGTAAATAGTTGATAATCAAAAATAAATTAAGATAAAAAATTAAAAATGCAGAGGTATAAAAGTAAGGTTGAGGTAAAAAAGATGGTTTATATGGCTTCTAAATCCATTTATATCGTTTAAGTGTTACTTTTTATCAGCTAAAATTCTTTGTGAGTGTTATCATTGTTGTTCTACAGCGAAATAAAAAAATTAAAATTTGCTAAAAAAAGCAAAGAAAAAAGTTGTAAAAAAGGATGTGAAATTGTACATTTGGAGTATAGTTGATGAGGTAAAAAAGTTCTTTAAAAAGATGGTAAATTGGAGTTGGTAGGTGGTAAAGATTAAATGCTTAGCTACAAGCTAAAGCATAACAGTGCGGTGCACATCAGATATGATAAGAGTGGACCACATTCTAGTGAAAACGAATTAATAAGATTACTATTAAAGAATATAAAATAAGAATTTACACTTATGAATATGAAATTGTTAAAGTTATTAGGGGCGTTGCTATTATTGTTTTCTTGTAAGGGTTCTAAGGATTTTTATGGGACATATGAATCTGGGACTTACTCACTTGAGTTAAAAAAAGATTATAGTTTTGTTTATAGAGAAAATAAAGGTCTTTTAAATAGAGTGTCTAATGGTGTTTGGGAAGATGCTACTAATGGTAAAGTCGTATTAAAAAGTGGAATAGATATTAACCAAATTCCCATTTTAGTTTCACATGAACAAGATTTGAGTTTAAGTAAAGGGGTTATTCAATTTACTATTGAAAATCAAGAAAAGCTTGATAAAGATTGTGTTAAAGAGATTAATTTAATTCTTAACGATGATATTGTAATTCCATTAAAAGAATTTGGCACACATACTTTATTAATTGAATATAATGTTAAAACAATTAAAATAGAGTTATTATTAGATGATGTAGTTTTGGTCGGTTCAAATGAAAAACTTACAAGTGCGAGTTATATTATAAGTGAGCCCAATCAAAATAAGATTAGTATTCTTACGTCTTTTACAAATAGCTTATTTAATTACATAACTATTAAATCAGATACAATTGTTATAAAAAAAAATAAAGCAGTATGGCTAAATAATGATAATAAAATATTTGTAAAATAAGTGTTGTGCCTCGGCACTGTTTGTGAGAGCTTGTAGCTTGAACACCGCTGAAAAAAACGAAGGTAGTTGATTTTTGGGGGTAGTGTTCCAGAAATGTTGTTTTAGATAAAACAAGAAGTTAAATTATTGATAATGAATAGATAGAAAATAAAAATAGAAATAAAATAAATGAGGGATAGCATAAAGCTATCCCTTTTTTGTTGTTCATATCGCTTTAAAATCAATATTTGCGTTTAAAGTGTTTCAAAAATGTTGGTAAAAAATGAACTGTAAAACGTGTAATCAAAGATGTATAAAACATGGCAAAACAATAAAAGGAAAGCAAAGGCATTATTGTAAAACATGTAAAAAAACACAACAAGAAAATTATTTATACAAAGCATATAAAAAGGATGTGAACAGCAATCTAGTATCATTACTAAAAGAAGGTTGTGGCATAAGAAGCATATCAAGGTTATTAGCTATTTCTCCAACCACCACAATAAGGAGAATACTTAATATTTCAAATGAAATAAAAAGACCATCAATAGTACGAGGTAAAATATATGAAGTAGATGAATTATGCACATACATAGGCAATAAAAAAAGAAAATGTTGGGTAGCTTATAGTTTAAGGAAGGATACCAAAGAAGTAGTCAATTTTGTAGTAGGAACACGAACAAAACGAACATTACAACAAATTACAAACAGTTTGCTGTTATCAGAAGCAACAACAATCTACACAGATAAGCTGAATATTTACAAAAGCCTGATACCCGTAGGAATTCACTGTAGCAAAAAATACAACATAAATCTCATAGAAAGAAAAAACTTAACCTTAAGAACTCACTTAAAAAGATTAAACAGAAAAACCATTTGTTTTTCAAAAAGCTTATTAATGCTTATCGCATGTCTGAACATCTATTTTTGGGGATAAACTAGCCATGAGAAGATTAATTCAAAATAAACTTAACAGTTCCGAATCCTGTTTGTAGCTTGTAGCTACAAACTGAATTACTTTCCTATTTTTTCAACTAAACCGAATCAACTTTCCTATTTTCACACAATCAATTCCACCTCAATCAACCCAACTTCACCGGCATAATTTTTAGCACTACTATATAAATATTCCTCAGGTTTTTCTACCCAACCCGCTTCTACAGGGTTGTTATGAATGTAGTTCATTTTTTGGTCGGTAAAATGGTTGGTATGTAACTCTATAGGATGGTTACTTTGTTTCCAAAACTGAAATTGTTTATTTCGAGCGTTATTTAAACCTTTACGTTTAAACAAAGCAAGCATCCATTCCTTTCTACTTTCAGGTTCTTCGTGTATAGCTTCAATAATTTTTTTACTCGTGTGCGTTTTAAACTCTTTTATCGTATTGCTTAATTTGCCGTTTTTACTAGAGAGAATACAATGTACATGATTACTCATAATCACATACGAATGAACAACCAATTGTTTTTCCTTTTGGCAATGTTCTAAGCTATCAAGAATGATGCCTTTGTAACGCTTTCTGGTAAAAACATCTATCCAATCAATTACCGTAAATGTGAAAAAATGCTTAGCGTACTGGTCTCTTATTTTATAACCTCCAACCGACATAAGAGTTTTTATTTATCACAAAAAGACTACAGGATTTATTTTTTTAAGCTAATTGGTTTTGTTGTTGTATTTCAAAAAAAAAGTCTTTATTACCGTTGCGGGGTAATAAAGACTTTTTTCATATCATTATAAACTTATTGTTTAATTATCTTTTTTGTTGTCATTCGTTCATTAGAAGTTAATTTTATTAAATAAATACCATTTGGTTGATCAGAAATATCAAAAGTAATTTTAGTATTTACTGATTGGATAGAATATATTAATTCCCCCATCAAATTAAGCACTTCTACATAAATTCCAACAGGATTTTCGGACATTTCTATATTAAATTTACCATTCATACTTGGATTTGGGTAAATATGATAAGCATTACTTATAAAATCTGTTTCTGGTAATTCATTATTTTGTTCAGGTTCGTTTTCTGTTGTTAATCTTTTTGCTCCACCACAACCATCTATAAAAGCATAAAACTCACTACCAAATGCAGCTTTAAAGCCTGGCTGAAGTATAACTTCATAGCCTGCATCATAATCAACAATAGCACCATTAAAAATAGTATTAACTGCCGTAATTTGATTACTAGCTTCAAAATCAAAATTATTACCCGAAATAACATTAATAGTCATATTCCTATTAGGTATACAACAAGGCGTAACACATGAAGCACTAGCTACAGAGTTTCTAATAACATTACCCGGTTGGGGGCCAAACCCTAAATTAAAATTAATACCTGTAGTCCAGTGACAATAACTCATTATAGTTCCTCCCCCTAGAGGCGACCCCGGAACAGGACATGATCCTTCTGTAGAGCCGGCACAACCATCAATGGCAGTACTATTTCCATTCCAAACACAAGCATGTGTATGTCTCGAACCTAATAAATGACCAAATTCATGAGTGATTACCGAAATAGTCCAACTATAATTAGGAAAAGCTGAATATGTAGTATTTATACCTGAAACTGCAAGACTTTGATCAACATTACTATTACATAAACCATTAAACCCAGCAGCTTTACCACCACCAATACCTCTAAAGGTTAAAAGCATTGATAAATCACCATTAATAGAACTCTTTTCATTCTGATATTCAGTTAACAAATCTGATGGATTACCTCCCGAATAAGGATCGCCTCCTATATATATATGAATGTGAGAAATGCGAACTTCAATGTTTTCATTTTGGTATAAAGTAGCAACCACGTTAAAAACACCTTCTACATAATTAATAACATTGGGCACACTTCCTTTGTTAGAATATATATCTTCCTCTGTAGTAAATTCCATTTCTACACAATCACCATTACTAGACTTGTCATTACTAGCTCTTTTAAGTAAAATTCTAGAATCATAAATTAAATCGGGGTCATCAACTGTCTCACAATTAAAGTTTGAGGGCTCTTTCGTTTCAGTATCTTTGTAGATAATATGAATACTACTTTTAGTTAATTTAGCAATATTCACATTCGGCATATCTTTAATGGATACTACACCTGACATTTCATTTTCAAAGAAACTGATAGCGACTAAGCTCTTATCTTCTATACCTCTTATTACACCTCTATAGTGTTTTCGTTTATTTAACTCACCAGTATAAGCTTCTCCTAAATTAATAGAAATATCGTATTGATAAAAAGAAGATTTTACTTCTGCAAGATCTACAATCCAAACATTATTTTTATCATCTACATTTGGAATTTCAATCGTTACAAAGCTTGATGAGCTTGACATCAATTCATTTATAGAATTATTATTATAATTAAAATATTCAACTTTACTTAACTCCTTCTTAACATCATTATTCTCATATGTTTTATTAGGTGTTAAAGGTGGAGATATCCTATGGAAACTCTGGCTTAGTTCTTTTGCAGTTAAAATTTCATTCCAAATAACATTATTGGTTTCTTGTGCATGAATATAATAACAAGAAAAACTAAACACTAGTATAAGTACTATATGGTTTATATTTTTCATAATATCTATTTTTTAAGTTAATAATGTTTATTTTTTAAGAATATCAATTTCTTTTTTTAGTTCAATCACATATAATGTTAATTCTTCAACTTTTTGCAATAGTTTAGCATTCATTTCTCCTAAAGGAATACCCGCTTCCTCAACTTCACTAGCTGATGGCATGTTAGGTAAATGACTGTTTTCTTTAATAAAACATTCTACATCTTCTAAACTCATTAAACCATATTCTTTTTTGAATACAAAATCCGGCCAATTTCCATGAAGTTTTACTACTATTTCTTCAGCAATCATTTTACCTTTTACAGCAAATTTATATCCTTTAGAATCATCTGTTCCAATACTCACATTTCCTTGGTCAGATATAAACATAAAGTAGTTTCCAAAACCATTACTACCAGAGGGTTTCCAGAAATTTAATCCTGAAATTGGTCCATAATTATTATATTCAATTCCCCATTCTCCATATGGAGCACCGGTATTTGTTCCAAATAAAGCAGAAGCATTGTTACCATCTATAAGTGTAAATCCCTCAAGGTGGGCATCTAGTGTTGATCCATTAACATTTTTAACATGAAGTTTAGCATCTGGAGAAGCAGTAGCTATCCCTATATTACCATTGGTCTTTACTACCATTTTTGTTGAGAAACTTGAGCCAAAAGTTTTTTGTCGAATTTCAAAAATATTTTGATTTATAGGAGATATGTTTGGATTAAGAAAAGGAATCGGATAAGTAAGTTTAAAACCGGATTCATCTTCATACATAAAATTAGTATTTAATGAAATATCAAGTTTAGATTTTGGATCCGATAAACCAATTCCCACCTGTCCTTGATTCCAATATAAATCATTAGGTGTAAATGTGCTTACATTAAACTGTGAAAAACAAATAGCACTTGTTGCTAAAATTAAACTTACGGATAGTATCGCTTTTTTCATTTTTTAAAGGTTTTAGTTAGTATTATTATTTATATTTATTACGTAAACTCTAATTAGTTTCAAGTATAAGATTCAAATTTTCTAACTTTAAATTTATATACTTTGAACATTATATGTTTGATTATCTATAAAGTATGATAAATGTACAATGTTTAAAGTAAAAATAAACACATATAAATACTTAGTGTATTAACAAAAAATACTTAGCAATAAAAAGTATAAATACTTATATGTAAATTTTTGATTTATCAAGGTATTTTTTTAAAAATGACCGTTCATTGCTCAAAATCGACCGTTAGTTAGATGGATTTACCATTTTTTTGATTTTAATATCTTTTAGTTTACGTTTGAACTTTATTGTAAACAAATTTTTTTCAAATAGATAGAAAATCAGATAGTGAAGAATAAAGATTATTATATTTTTAGTTTTGGTGTTAAAACACTGTTGTGTTTTTTTCTAATATTCATCTCTTTTGTTGTTTATGGAAATAAAATAATTGAAGATAATGATAAATCATCACCAATAAAAAAAGAAGAAGTAAAGGTTAAAGGAAAAGAGAGTACTTTTAAAAAAGAGTTAAAGAAAATAGAAAAAACCTTATCATTTAAGAATTTTTTCCACCATAGTGATTCCAGTAAATTGGCAAATCAATTTATTCATCAACATCACCAATTAATCAAAGGAAAAAAAGATTATCCTTATAATGTAGACCATGAAAAAATGAAGCTTAAAGTACAGGCTTATAAAGCTTCCACTAAATTTAAGTTAGATTATGAAGTATTTGGGTGGTATCCTAATTGGGAGGGAGATTTGTATAAAAACTTAAATTATTCTTTATTAACTACAATTGCTTATTTTTCATATGAAGTAGACCCTTCTACCGGAAATCCAACAACAATTTATGATTGGGAAACAACACCTTTAATAGATTCTGCAAAAGCGAATGATGTAAAAGTATTGTTAACCGTTACCAATTTTGGGCAATCAAATAATAAAGCTTTTTTAAATAATGATAAAGCTATAAAAAATCTTATTACACAATTAAAAGGATTGCTCAAAAAAAGAGGATCGGATGGTGTATGTCTCGATTTTGAGGGCGTTAATGGGAGTCAGAAAGCTGTTTATGCAAAGTTTATTTCATTGCTCAGTCAAGAGTTAAAAAAAGAAAACTCTAATTACCTCATTTACATAACTGTTCCTAGCGTAGATTGGGCAAAAAGTTTAGATTTTGAAGCCTTAATTCCGGTAGTAGATCAATTTGTGATTATGGGGTATGGATATTATGGTTCCACTAGTAGTGTTGCCGGACCTGTTGCTCCTTCAGAAAGTGGTGAAATTTGGGAACCTTATAATCTATCAACATCAATTGATTATTATTTAGCTAATGCAGTTCCTTCATCTAAGTTAATAATGGCATTACCATACTATGGTGTGATGTGGGATACTAAAACGGGGGATAGAGGAGCAAAAGTTGAAAAATTTATTGGAAATAGAACATATGATTATATAAAAACTAAAGTAGAAGGGAAGGTCGCTCCTGTTCAATACGATACTGTGAGTTATACAGCATGGTGTAGTTATGTGGTAGATGATGGCGATACTCATTATAGACAATGTTGGTTTGATAATGATTCAACAATAGCTGTTAAACTAAATTTAATTAAATACAAGAAGTTAAAGGGGATGGGAATATGGGCTTTAGGCTACGATAAAGGATATTCTAACTTATGGGAAGTAATAGCAGTTAACTTAACTAACACAACGGTAAACTATAATGGAACTGTTACCAATGATGCTGATACTTTAAATAATGATACATCAAGCACAGTTAATAATAGTACTGCAAGTTTCTGGAAAAAGCTAACCGACATTGAAGGAATGTTACAAGAAGTTACAGACTATAAAACAGTATTATTATTTATTATGACATTGGTAGTCCTTTTTGGTGGAGCAGGTTTTGTAATAGCAATGTTCCAACCTGATACCCGAATGTTTTTTTTTAGTAATACAGCTTATAAGATATATTACAGTGCATTTGTTTTATTGTTTTTGTTGGTTGTTTTGAGATGGATAAATATAATTAATGATTTGTCAATAGCTTTAATTTTAGGGTTTATTGTTGGTGCAGTTGCTATTTATTTTATTAACAAGTATATAGAAAAGATAAATAAAGAAATGCCATGAATAGTGCAACAATTGCAAGTCAGAAAGCTGCATTAGCAAAAGAAGAGGGGAAACTGAAAAAATTATTGGCTGCCATAAAAAAGCTTTTTGCAAAAGAATTTTTGTGGGTGCTTTTTGTCTTATTGTTAGGATTACCGTTGGCATTAATAACGACTTATATAACAGAAACATATGCTTCTGAAAAAATATTGAAAATGATAACCCAACTATTAAAAGATAAGCCATTATTTATAGGAGCTTACGCAGTAAGTCTGGCAGGTATTTATTTTACAAGAACAGTTGTGGGAGCAATTAATTTAATGGCAAACAAGCCAAAAAGCTAAAATGATGATATCAAAAGCATTAACATTTGTATCCGACTTTCTTAATCACGAAATTAAGATGTCTTATGGCATTGATGAAGATCGTGTGGTGATAAGTAGTTTGATAAACCCTGATGGAACCATTACGGAAAACATAGAAAATAAAATTGTGATTTCGGTAATTAATTTAGAGCATGAAACAACCGTAAACTCTCAAGGCAATTATGTAAATGGAGGTAATAATAATTTCGGAAAAGTATCACCTCCGGTATATCTAAATATTTACTTACTTATCTCAGCAAATTACGATTCAGGAAACTATATAGAAGCACTGAAAATGCTTTCAACAGTTATTGGAGTATTTCAGGCAAATACTTATTTCACCCAACAGAAAAACCCAACAATGCCATCCCCATTAGAAAAATTAACCTTTGAAATATTCAACTTACCCATTAATGAACTCAGTCATATCTGGAGTGGAATAGGAGCCAAATATGTGCCTTCCATAGTTTATAAAGTAAGGATGATTAGCATAAGAGAAGACTTAATTACGAAAGAAGTTCCGGGATTATCAGGCGTTCAAAATAACCCTCAAGCAAAGACCAGTTAATATGAATTTAAACTATCATAAATGGATGCAGCTGAAAGTAATGAACAATTACTTTACAGAAGGGGTTTGTGCTGATTTTGGGATGATACCCTTTAAAAGTACTTCACGCAATATGAAAAATTATCAGATTTTAATGAAAAAAGAAGTAAGTACTTTTTCATTTTATGCAGGAATAAATATTCAAGAATCATTTGCTATCAATACCAACTTTAATGGATTAACAGATTTTTACTTCCAGCTGGTAAACAAAGATGAACTATTTTTTAACTATACATCCATTCCATTAGTCAATGAACAACAACTTTATTATTTTGAAAATGCTATTAATACCTCTAACCCTCAGTTTTTTCAGAAATCAGCATTCGTAACTCAGCAAGACCTTGTTGGATATAAACCCAAAACATTTAACATACAATTGCCTGATAAAGAAGTGCTTGTTGAAATAAAAACAAACAACAACGAAGTACTTACAACAACAACCATTGATGGCACTAAAGTTAAAAATTACTTAATCAGCTTAAAACAATATGATGATGGCATTTATCAATTATGGATAGATGATCAATTACAACAAACATTTTTTATGTCTGATGAAGCAGTAGCTCAAAACTGTATAGGCATTGTTCGGCTTAATATGCAGGAAATTATTGCTCAATATTCTAGCAATACAGTTTATACCATCAATTTTAATGCACGTTCCGTTTTTTGGGAATATCAGGTAGTAGTTCAAAAAAACAGAAAAATTAAAGTAATCGAAATGAATATATCAGGACTCACTGATGAAAAATATCAGGGACCTGTTGAACAAGAGATAATAGGAGGGCAAACAGCACAAGTATTTACTACGGCTAATCCTTTACCACTACAAAATAAATTAGAAGAAAGTCCCCAGTTACAAGTAACCTATTCCAACGATTTCTCTAACAGAAAAAATCAGATGGAGATTAAGTTGCCTAACCCCAATGCAGAACAAATAAAAAAGTATAATCAAGGAGAGAATGAAGGATCATTCTTCTCATCAACAATAGTGTATGTTTAACCCTTTAATAAATTAAATCTATGAGTACAACTATGAAAACCCCCGGGGTTTATATCCAGGAACTGGATGCCTTTGGGAATGCTGTCGTACCTGTTCCAACTGCCGTACCGGCATTTATTGGATACACAGCACAAACATCTTTCAACGGAAAAAGTCTGTTGAATAAAGCAGTAAAGGTTACTTCGTTAGCCGAGTTTTTAATGATCTTTGGACCTACTGCACCGCAGGTTCAATATAAAATCACTTCAGCCATTTTACCCGAGCGGATAGATAATTTGCAGAAAGTAGTAGATGCAACAGCAAAAATATTAGCTACTGCTAATGAAGCAGTGACAAAAGCTACAGATCCAAAAGCTACACCTCCTAAAACGCCTACACAGGCTCAAACGGATGCAGCAGCAGCGGCAAAAACAGCTAATGATAATGCCACAGCAGCTTTAACTGCAGCTCAGGCTGATCCAAATATTGCCGCTTTATTAGCAGCTCAGGCTGCATTAACTAAAGCTCAAGAGGCAGCTGCGGCAGCAACTCCTCCAACTTTAGCAGATGCAGACGGTAAATTGGCAGCAGCTGTAAAAGCAGCACAAACAACGTTGGATAATATTGCTTTAAATGCAGATTTCTCAACCGGTGGATTTGCTTATAATATTGATACCACTACCGTTAATTACAGAATGTATAGTAGTATCAAATTCTTTTATGAAAATGGAGGAGGAGACTGTTACATAATGAGTATTGGTGCTTACGATTATTCAAAAACTGCCATTACAGATACTACAGACTTCATGAATGCTATTACCTTGTTGAAAAAGGAAACAGAACCTACCATGTTAGTGATTCCTGATTTAGTAGAAATTATGGATCCAACAGCAGATCCTAGTTCTGCCACTTATCTACAAGATAAATATGCGAATGCTTATTCACTTCAAAATGAAATGATTAATCATTGCGGTGAAATGATGAACAGAGTAGCTATCTTAGATATTCCTGGAGGTTACAGTGAACCACTAGTGGGAACAACAAGCGTTCAACAATTTAGAAACAGTGTAGAACCATTAGACCCTAAATTTAATAGTTATGCAGCCGTTTATTACCCTTGGTTACACACTACGGTTTACCAAACATCAGAAATATCTTATCAAAACATCAATAAAGCTTCTTATGGTGTGGTAACGAGTATGCTGAATGTAGAGTTTACGGATAAAAATGGAGTATTAAATGCGGATATGAGTAAAATCATTTCAGCTTTTACATCTGATCCTAAAACAACTCCTCAGCAAACAACCTTAGATAAAGCTGATTTAATACTTCAAAATTTAAGTAAATCTTACCAATTGTTAACAGGAGCAATTATGTCAAATATGAATTTGATGGCTCCGAGTGCAGGTATGGCGGGAATTTATACTTCAGTAGATAACAATGAAGGAGTATGGATAGCACCGGCAAATGTAGGAATACAAAGCACTATTATGCCTGCTATTAAAATTGATCATGCAGCACAAGAAGATTTAAATGTACCAATTAGTGGTAAATCAGTTTGTGCCATCAGAGCATTTACAGGTAGAGGAAACCTTGTTTGGGGTGCCAGAACATTAGATGGAAACTCCAATGATTGGCGTTATGTAAACGTAAGAAGAACATTGATTTACATCGAACAATCAGTACAAGATGCTGCAAAAGCTTATGTATTTGCACCTAACGATGCAGGAACATGGGTAAATGTAAAAAGCATGATTGATAGTTTCTTAACCGGACTTTGGAAACAAGGTGGATTAGTAGGACCTAAGCCCGCTGACGCATTTTCAGTAAGCGTAGGATTAGGAAGTACAATGACCGGAGAAGACATTCTTATGGGAATTATGAGAGTAGCTGTTAAAGTAGCTGTTTCTCATCCTGCAGAATTCATTGAAATTACCTTCCAACAAGAAATGCAAAAAGGATAATCAAATTAATAATTAATTAAATAATATAAATTTTAAAACTATAATATTATGGCAGATG
>Ga0209344_10002291_pt1 | contig 21729 bp, 22 predicted proteins | sample Cruoilmetagenom6_FD_187293 | JGI IMG/M metagenome (GOLD analysis project Ga0209344, IMG submission 187293) | Oil polluted marine microbial communities from Coal Oil Point, Santa Barbara, California, USA - Santa Barbara Oil Seep Sample 6 (SPAdes)... | ecosystem: Environmental > Aquatic > Marine... | reverse complement strand
ACCATCTCCACACCGCCCTCACCCACGCCATCGAGGCCCACGCACCCCACACCCTGCCCCACACGCTACCAAAGGTCGCCCACCAATGACCAACCCCAACGCTTCCAACACCAACGACCCGCTCCAACAACGCCTCGACTTCGCACTCGCCGCCGCCAAAGCATCCTCCCAGATCACCCTCAAATACTTCAACCAATCAAACCTCGACCAATCCACCAAACACGACGGCACCCCCGTCACCATCGCCGACCGCGCCTGCGAATCCGACCTCCGCGACCGCATCGCCGCCGCCTACCCCAAAGACTCCATCCTCGGCGAAGAGTTCCCCTCCAAAAAAGGCACCTCCCCATACGAATGGATCATCGACCCCATCGACGGCACAATCTCCTTCGTCCAAGGAGTGCCACTCTTCGGCACCATGCTCGCCTGCATGAAAGACAACCAGCCCATCCTCGGCGTCATCACCCTCCCCGCACTCAACGAAACCGTCTACGCCGCCAACGGGCTCGGCTGCTGGCACACCAGCCCATTCAACAACAATGATAAAAACAGTGATCACGCTCCGGTCCGCGCCCACGCCTCCACCACCGACCAACTCAACCAATCCCTCATCAACACCACCTCCCTCTCCTACTTCGATACCCCGCAACTCCGCGCCCTCTACGAACAGCTCGACGCCCAAGCCCTCCACACCCGAGGCTGGTCCGACTGCTATGGATTCGTCCTCCTCGCCACGGGCCGCGTCGACGCCATCATCGAACCCGTCCTGAGCATCTGGGACTTCGCAGCCGCCATCCCCATCATCACCGAATCCGGCGCGATCTGGTCAGACCTGGCCGGAAACCCAAACATCGCCTCCAACCAAATGCTCACCGCCAACCCAACCCTCCACACCCAACTCATGGCCCTCATGCCAAAACAGCCCTGATACGCAGCCTTTTGCCCCTTTTCCATCGCCCAGCCACCCGCATTCGCCCAAACCCGTCCCATATTCAAAATTTACCTTGTTATTTGACCCCGACCAAGGCTAAACTCCAGTGCCTCGCCATCCGGCGTTGCAGTCGACGAAGAAGATGCCCGGCTCTCTCTCTCGATCACGAATAGACTCACGGGCATTTTGGATGACAGCAATGCTGAACCTGTATGTAGGGAACCTCCCATACTCAATGAACGACCAGGAACTCAACGATCTCTTCTCGCAGATCGGTGATGTCCAGTCAGCACGCGTGATGAGCGACCGCGAAACCGGCCGCTCACGCGGATTCGGTTTCGTCGAAATGGCAGACACCGACGCCGGACACGAAGCAATCGAAAAACTCAACGGCACCGACTGTGACGGCCGTGCACTCGTAGTCAACGAAGCACGCCCACGCGAAGAACGCCCACGCAGCGGCGGCTTCGGTGGCGGCGGCGGCGGTGGTCGCGGCGGCTACGGTGGTGGCGGCGGCGGTGGCCGTGGCGGCTACGGCGGTGGCGGCGGCGGTGGTAACCGCGGCGGTGGCGGCGGCTACGGCGGCGGCGGTGGCGGCGGTGGCGGCGGTGGCCGTGACAGCGGCGGCTGGTAATCACCAACCACTTGCACACTCCGCGTATAAACAACGAGAACGCAAGAGCCAACACAAACAACACCAAGGCCCGCTGTGAAAACAGTGGGCTTTGTTTTTAGCCCTGATATACACCCATTCCCCTAACGCTTTCTACTTGGCTCACACCGCCCAAAACGATAGAATACACCCCAGACACCAATTAAAGACCACCCTCCCCCGGAGACCCTCAGAGATGACCACCAACACCACCACCCAAGCCAACACCGCCATCTCAGGACCCGGCATCGACCCCTCCACCGGCAAGATCGACCCACACGCCGTCACCATCTCAGGGCTCGCCTTAGACACCGCCTACACCCCCGATGCCCTCCCCGTCTCCCTCCAGAACTTCGAACGCGACATCAACAACCCCGGAGAGTTCCCCTACACCCGCGGGCTCTTCCCCCAAGGCTACCGCACCCGCCTCTGGACCATGCGCCAGTTCGCCGGCTTCGGCTCCGCCGACGACACCAACGAACGCTTCAAGTACATCCTCGCCCAAACCAAAACAAAGACCGCCGCCAACACCGGGCTCTCCACCGCCTTCGACCTCCCCACGCTCATGGGCCGAGACTCCGACGATGTCCTCTCACTGGGCGAAGTCGGCAAGTGCGGCGTCGCCATCGACACCATCGAGGACATGCACCGCCTCTACGCCGACATCCCCATCGACCAAGTCACCGTCTCCCAAACCATCAACGCACCCGCCTGCGTCATCTGGGCCATGTACCTCGCCATGGCCAAGCAACGCAACATCTCCTGGGACACCCTGGGCGGCACACTCCAAAACGACATCCTCAAAGAGTTCCACGCCCAGAACGAGTTCATCTACCCACCAGAAGCCTCCACCAAACTCGTCGTCGACACCATCGAGTTCCAGTCCCAGCATGTCCCCAAATGGAACTCCGTCTCCATCTCCGGCTACCACATCCGCGAAGCCGGATCATCCGCAACCCAAGAGCTCGCCTTCACACTCCGCGACGGCATGGAATATGTAGAAGCCTGCCTCATCCGCGGCCTCGACATCGAAGACTTCGCCCCACGCCTCTCCTTCTTCTTCAACGCACACAACGAGTTCTTCGAAGAAATCGCCAAGCTCCGCGCCGCTCGCAGAATCTGGGCACGCATGATGAAGGACCGCTACGGCGCCAAGAACAAACGCTCATGGTTCATGAAGACCCATGTCCAAACCGCAGGCTGCAGCCTCACCGAGCAACAACCACTCAACAACATCGTCCGCGTCGCCTACCAAGCCATGGCCGGCGTACTCGGCGGCTGCCAATCACTCCACACAGACTCAATGGACGAAACCCTCGGCCTCCCCACAGAACAAGCCGTCACCGTCGCGCTCCGCACCCAACAAATCCTCGCCCATGAAACCGGAGTCACCCGCACCACCGACCCCCTCGGCGGCTCCTACTTCATGGAAGCACTCACCGACAAGGTCGAAGCAGAAGCACTCGCATTCATCGAAGAAATCGACAACATGGGCCGCGGCCCCTGGAAACCAGAACACGCCACCACCTCCACCATCGACGACGGCGGCTGCGTCCAAGGCATCCACAAGGGCTACTTCCGCCGCAAAATCGCCGAAGCATCCTACAGATTCTCAGAAGAATGCGAAGCCGGAGACCGCGTCATCGTCGGCGTCAACGAATATGTCGACCACAACGAAGACCGCCAGATCGACATCCTCACCATCTCCGAAGAAGTCGAAACCGTCCAGGTCCAAACACTCAAAGAGTTCAAAGCCAAACGCGACCAACCCAAGACAGACGCCGCCCTCGAAGCCATCCGAGAAGCCGCCAGAAACAACGAGAATGTCATGCCATCCCTCATCGAAGGCGCCCTCGCCAACTGCACCCTCGGCGAAATGGTCCAAGCCATGGCCGACATCTACGGCCGCTACACCGGCGGCCCAGAATGGTAAGCAAACCGACTACTCCCCCTGAAATACCCACAGTTTTGCTATAATTCCCAAATGCAATACACGAGAACCACCCACACTCGTGTACACTTATTGCAAGGGAGTGATTATGCAAAACTCACACACAAAAAACGCCGGATTGATAACAATAATCGCGATCACAGGACACGCAATGGGCTCGACCACGAGTACCGACGCGATATCCGATCGCGTAACCTACGACAATGCCGGGTTCATCACGGTCGACATATCCGGACTCAGCGCCGCCGATACTTTCGGCGACCCAGACAACAGCTTCATCTCGCTGATCCATCTCCCCAAAGAACCAGACCAACCGACGAGCACAGAGGCAAACGCTCTCATCGGGATCGGGTGGGACCTGTCATTAACGACCGTCGGCACAAGCTGGGCCACGGACACAACCATCAACTTCGGCGGCCTGCTCGATGTCACATTCTCCAAAGACGCATACCCAGTGATAAACCAACACTATTCCTCCCCCGGCATCATCAATCTCGCCGACGCCGGCTACGCACCCATCCACTTCGGCATCGAAGAACACGCCATGCGCATCGAGTTCTTCGAGTCATTCGACGACACCCAAAACATGGCCGAATCATACTTCGAAGAAGGCAGCGTGTTATATCTGAAAACACTCTTCTTCGCAACCGCCACGATCCCAGCACCAACAACAGCACCCCTGCTCGCCCTCGCGGCCCTCGCCGCATCGAAGCGAAAAAGATGACCAATCCACCATCCCCCACAAATAACAACCACCGCCCCACGCCCGCCCGCACCGAAGGCGCCCCCGCCAACTGCACCCTCGGCGAAATGGTCCAAGCCATGGCCGACAGCTACGGCCGCTACACCGGCGGTCCAGAATTGTGATACAATAAGGCCATGTTCTCAAGTGGCACAATCACCGGAGCACTGTCTGATCTAGTCAAATCTCCAATGATTGCTGGATTCGGAGCAGTTGCAAGTACAGCTGTACTAGTTACGGTAACATATTTTCCACAGCTAACAGGCATATCGGACATCCCAAGTGTTTGGAAAGCGACAATTTTCATTACAGCTATAGGTTGTTGGTCTGCACTTATTTTGCATACCGCTATTTGGTGTGTTTGTATCACAGGTGCTAGAAGGCGTAAAATTGAACTTCACACTCGGCTACATCAAGAATTGGATCGGCTAACATGGCCTGAGTTAGTAGTGCTAGCGTACTCTATTCGAAGTGGAGAGCCAACTGTAACCCTGCCAATGCAATCTGCAATTGCTGCAAATTTACTCCAACGCAGATTCATTGGGTATATAAGTGGACCTACCAGCTCCCTGGCAACTAGATTTCGAGTTGCTGATTTTGTTCGCAAGCATCTACCTAGCACCATTGATCAGTTACTGAGTTCTGACCCTGATCTTCGCAAGAATTTGGAATCTGAAATTAATAGATATATCGAATATCTAAAAGACCCTTTGTACCATTACCGCGATTGGTAGTAATCATTCAGCCGCCTACGCTTTCGAATCCTTCACGCCTTACCCAATGACTAATTTCTTCTATTAATGTTAACCCTGTCGCCGGGTGCCCTGCTTACGCCCTGACAAAGTCAGGGTTTAAGCAGGACTCAAATAGACGCCCCCCCCTACCATCCCCCATGCTCAGAATGCTCGTCCAAAACACCGTCCAAGACTACGCCACCTGGCGAGCCGTCTTCGAAGAGAACACCCACACCTTCGCCCCCGCCGGCCTCTCCCTCGAATGGGTCCGCCGCAACCCCGACAACCCCAACGAAGTCTGGTTCTGCCTCCTCGTCCAAGACCGAGCCAAAGCCGAGTCCTACCTCAGCGACCCCGCCCACGCCCAAATCGGCCAACGCGCCACCGTCACCGCCGGCCAAATCACCTACCTCACCGACGACTAAACCCACATCCCCGCCCCCTGCCCGCTCCATCCCGGTGCCACGGGTTGACCGTCCCCGGCAACCCGTGCTCTTGCCCCACCCCCCGGGTGCCATGCTTTGACCCGAAGGGCAAAGCAGGCTCTTGCCCATTCGCCAACACTCACCAATCCAACCCACGCTCCCCTAACCACTCTTGGGCAGGCGTGTAATCCAATCGCGCCGAGCGACGCATCCACCGGACCGCTTCCTTCTCGTCGACCTCAACACTCTCCCCTTCCGCATACATCCAGCCGATATTGTGCATCGCATACATATCACCAAGCTCGGCCGCCTGCTTGTACCAACGCATCGCCTCACCAAAGTCCTGCTCAACCCCAGCCCCGAAGGCATACATCACACCCACATTGAGCATCCCTTGCGCACTCCCCAAATCCGCGGCCGCGCGGAACCACTTCATCTCCAACTCGACATCCGCCTCCACGCCATCCCCCAAATGATACAGGTTCCCAAGGTTCAGACACGAACCCTCATAGCCCAACTCACACGCCCGCGTGTAATACTCAATCGCCTTCTCATAATCCTGATCAACCCCCTCACCCATTTGATACACATACCCAAGATCATGCATCGCCTGCACATCCCCCTGCTCCGCAAGCAAAATCCACCCGGCGACCTCCGGATCAATACGACCAGCCACCTCCGTCGCACCCCGGTCAGCACAACCCGAGCACAAAACACAGCACATCAATCCCAAAATCAGACGCATCACTACCCCTTTGATTGTTTCTATCCACTCAATACCCTGCTCCAACAATACTCCCGGTGCCCTGCTTTGCCCCGAAGGGCTAAGCAGGATTCCCCATCACCCTTCACCAATCCAATCCTCGCTCCTCCAACCACTCTTGAGCAGACGTGTACTCCAACCGCGCCGAACGCCGCATCCATTTGATCGCTTCAGCCTCGTCCACCTCAACACCGAGCCCATCCGCATACATCCAACCGATGTTGCGCATCGCGTACCGACTGCCAAGCTCGGCCGCCATCTTGTACCAACGCATCGCTTCCCGCTGATCCTCCTCAACTCCGAGCCCCATGCCATACGCAACTCCGAGATTGTTCATACCCTGCGCACTCCCCAGGTCGGCCGCCAGCCGAATCCATTTGAGTGAGGCATCAAGGTCTTTATCCACACGCTCTCCTAGATGATACATGCGTCCAAGCTGAACAGCTGATTGCGCATACCCCGCCTCCGCAGCACGCTCATACCACTCAATCGCGATCTGCACATCAGCATCCACGCCATCCCCGTGCTCATAAAAATATCCCATCCAGTACATCGCTTCGGCATCGCCGCCTTCAGCAGCCACTCGCCATTCTTCGAGTTCGCTCAACACGACCGCCCCTTGACTTGATGGCGATCGCTCACAACCAAAGCAAAAAACGATCAGCAAGAGCAACAGCACACGATTGAGAATAAATCGAACCATACCCCACTATATCAAAACCTGACCCGCACCTACACCCCCCGTGCGCAAAATCCATGCGCTCCCAAGCTTCCCACTTGCACCAAGCGGCCGATGTGCGACAATTCCCACATGGAAGACAACAACACAGCACTGACCAACGATTCAACCGACACCCCAACATTAACCAACGCACTCCTCGAAGACCTCCTCGACCCCACCGTCTCCACCCTCGACCTGTGCAACTACCACAACCTCTCCCTCCCCCGCCTCACCCAAATCCTCGACTCGCCCGAGTTCCAAGCCGCCAAGCAATCCATCGCCCGCATCAACCATGAACGCACCGCCCTCACCCACGCCGAATCCACCTTCCACGCCGCCGCCCGCCTGACCGACATCGTCAAGCAACCCCTCGACCACACGAATCCCCACCAAACCGAAACCACACGCAAAGCCGCCGCGAAACTCCTCGCACTCAACCCTAAACTCCGAACATGCTCACCATCCTCTGCGCCATGCAACCCGAAGCCGACGCGATCATCGCCGCCCTCGACCTCACACAAACCAACACCCCCTGGCCGTCCAATCTCCCACCCAAGCTCTGGTCACACCCGGACCACCCCCTCACCCTCGTCACCAACGGCCACGACCCGCGCACCAACGCCAACCTCATCGGCACCACCCCCGCGACCTACGCGACGCAGCTGCTCATCAACCACCTCAACCCATCGTGCCTGCTCATCGCCGGTGCCGCCGGCGGCGATTCCGCGTCCACATCCATCGGGCAAACCTTCCTCATCGACCAAGCCTACCACCACGACCGCCGCATCCCACTCCCCGAGTTCCTCCACTACGCCCACGGCCCCGAACCACTCCATACGCCACCAAGCATCGACCTCCCCACCGCCACCATCTCCACCGGCAACGCCCTCGACACCCTCCCCCACGAACTCGACTTCTTCAATGCCAACAACATCACCGTCAAAGATATGGAGACCGCCTCCATCGCCTGGACCGCCAGCCTCCATCAAACCAAAGCCATCGCCATCCGATCCATCACCGATTTCTACGACCACCCCACCCCCGAAACCCAGTTCCTCAACAACTTCGACCTCGCCCTCACCAACCTCGCCGCCGCCATCAAATCCAACCTCCCCGCCCTGCTCGCCGAGTGTTGCTAAACGATCACAGCTAAAAAAACACCCCCGCCAATCAATGACGGGGGCGTGGAAAGAAACGAACGATCAAATCAATCGTGTCGCAGAACGGATCCCAGATCCATTAGCGACGGCGACGCCCAGCGACCACGCCGCCAAGGCCGAGCAGTGCCAGCGCGCTTGGTGCCGGGACTGAGTTAAGCTCGAAGTTGTGGTTGAAGTCTGGCGCAGCTTCTGCTGTACCAGCGTCACCGATGGTCGCGCCGTTGTTGCCCAGGAACCAGCGGCCGCCAGCGGTCGAACCAGCACCCGAGAGGTTTTCGTCGTCGATCGACATTTCGATGAACCCGGAGTTGGCAACGGTGATCGCCTCGGTGAGGTCGATGGTCCAGATGAAGGTGCCCGCCTGTGTAAGCTGGATACCGAAGCCATCGAGGAAGCCGCCGGTGGCATCGTAGAAGTCAAAGAAGACCACGCCGCCAACCTGATCAACACCACCAACAAAGCGGAACTGGTTGAGAAGGAAATCCCCGCCAGCAACGCCGGTGTAATCAGCGATGCCCGCGGATTCGAGTTCGCCGTCGGCTTCGATGAGGGTGTCGGCGAATGCGACATAGCCGTCAGGGCCGGTTTCCATGTCGGAGTACATCGAGGTCATCGCGCCGCGTGATGACGAGGCCTGTGCGGTGTACATGTTGTAGTTGGAGTGATCGGCACCCTGGAGGGTGACGGGGTTGGCCAAGCCGGCGGATGCCAACATGGCGAGTGAACCGATCGCGGCTGTTTTTGTGAAACTCATTTCTCTTCTCCTTGATTCTAAGCTCTCAACCGCCCGGCACACACAGGTCGTGCGGTCTCTCTAGAGAGGGTCTATACAGGGCAGAACTGCCCGTTTGTATATCCGTTAATGTACCTGTAACTGTTCCTTCGGTGCCATAGAATATCTGATTTGGCCCGAAATACGGGGTTTTCCCCTGGCCCCATACCATTATCGGTGTAAAACTGGGCGCTTTAGCTCAGCGTGTGGCGAGCCAGGCGAGGGTGAGCCAGAGCAGGGCGTGGAGGGCGGCGAAGGCGTAGAGGGTCCACATGTACCTTGGTTTGGAGGTCTTGTGGTTGATGGCGCGGGTGGTGAGCAGAGCGCCGGGCCAGCCGCCGAGGAGTTCGAAGGAATGGAGTGTTTTCTCTTTGATACGCCATCGCCCGCGGACGGCTTGGTGCTTATCCCAGAGGTGCATGGCGGCGCTGAGGATGCTCAGACCGAAGTAGTAGAAGAAGCATATTTTCCAGAGCATGCGTCTTTCCCCTCGGTGATGTCGCGGGCGAGTTGGTCGAGGGCTTGGTCTTCGTTGAAGTGGTCTGTAGTTTGGTCTCCAGGCTGGTCTCCAAACTGGGACTCGCCCCAGAGCATCAGGTTGATCATGGGCCAGGCCATGTGCCAGTAGCGATCCGGATGGGCGCAGACGAGGGCGATGGATTGTTCGGTGAAGAACTCGCGGGCGATCGGAGAGGTGAAGAGCCGATCGGTGAGCGGGCCCATCCAGTGCTGAAAGGGGAGGGGGAAGCTGGCTTTGGGTCGGTTGACGATGGCTTGGGGGAGGTCGCCGGCGAATGCTTGGCGGAGGGCGATCTTGGTCTGCGCACGCTCAAGGTCATCCGGATTGTCGATGTACTTGTGATCCATCGGCAGGGATTGGGCGGCGATGGCGACTTCGATGTCGGCGTAGGGGGTGCGGCCTTCGACGCCGGCGAGCATGGTCGAGGTGTCGAGGCGGGAAAGCAGACTCGGCAGGTTCATCTGGCGTTGGAAGTTGAGGTGGGCTTGCAAAGGAGCGTCGGCTGTTGAGCTGGCTGTTGAAGACTGGGCGGCTTGGGCTCGCGACTCGTTGAAGGTGTTGATGTAGTGGTCGCGGAGGTGCTGATCGCCATCGGCGGCTTGGAACCAGGCGTCGTTGAGGACGGCGGGTTTGAGTTCTTCGGAGATCCATGCGTTGGAGCGGAGGTGGAAGAGGCCGCCGTCGGTGTCTTCGGCGCCGTTCAAACCGGCGAGGTGGGCGGCGGCTTGTTGCATGATGGGGGCGTAGCCCGCGAAGAGTTCGTCGGCGCCTTCGCCCGAGAGTGCCACGATGTGGCCCTGCTGGCGGAGGGCGCGGGCGACTTCATAAATCGCGATTTCATTGGGAGTCGAGAGGGGGACGGCGAGCTGGTTGATCATCCAGGGCCAACGCTGGACGAAGCTCTCTTGGGTGAGTTCGACCTCGGTGTGGTTGGTGCCGAGCTCTTGGGCGAGCTGGGCGGCGAAGGTGAAGTCGTCGGCGAAGCCTTCGGCCTTGGCCCCGGCGCAGTAGGTGTTGAGTTCGCCGAGGGATTGTTTGGCGATCAGGGTGGTGATGGCGGAGTCGAGCCCGCCCGAGAGCAGGGCGCACATGGGGACATCGGTGCGGAGGTGGCGGTGGACTGAGTCCTCGATGGTCTGGCGGAGGGGCTGGGTCGGGGTGCGAGCGGCGCTCGACCACCAGTTGGCGGTGTGGGTGTCGTCTGGTTTATCGAGGTTGATCTGGATCCATTGGCCGGGGGTGAGGGTGGAGATGCCGGCGAACATGGTGCGGGTGCCGAGGGTTGTGCGGATCGAGGAGAGGTAGGCGCTGAGGGTGACGGGGTCGGGTTTGCGGTCGACCATCGGGTGGAGGAGGATGGCGGGGATCTCGGAGGCGACGACTAGCTGGCGGGAGGTGCCGGAACTGGTTTGGGTTTCGGCGATGGTGTGGTAGAGGGGTTTTATGCCTAGGGGGTCGCGGGCGAGGATGGCGGTGTTGGTGTGTGTGTCGAGGAAGAGGAAGCTGTACATGCCTCGGAGTTTGGTGATGGCTTGGGGGCCCCAGGTGATCAGGGCGTGGAGGAGGGTCTCGGTGTCGCAGGCCGAAGTGAAGGTGCGGGCGTCGGCTGCAAGATGGGTAGCAAGCTGTGATCGGAGGTCGTGGTCGTTGTAGAGCTCGCCGTTGTAGGCGAGGATGTAGCGGCCGTCGGGTGATCGCATGGGCTGGTGCCCGGCGGGGGTGGGGTCGATGACGCTGAGGCGTCGGTGGGCGATGGAGCCGACGGGGCCTTCCCAGAGCCCGGCGTCGTCTGGTCCTCGGTGGGCGAGGCGATCGCGCATGGACTCGATGAGTTTGGTGGGAATTGGCGATGGGGTTGCATCGAGATTGAGGATGGAGACGAAGCCGCACATGGGGGTGTGTATCGGCGTGATTGGTCTGATGGGCGTAGTAAATAGGTTGAGGCGTATGGTGTCGGGTATTGGGTGCGAAATGTGGTCAGTTGTGCGGGGTGGCTCTATGATCCGGGCTACTCGGCACTTGGGCGCTCTGCCCCACGCTTGGAGATTTCAATGATGATTCACGGATCGGTGCGTACGCGGCGGACACTCACCTTGGGAAGGGCTGGGCTGGTGCTCGGCGTTGCTGGCTTGGGCGCTGGTTTGGCTGGTGGGCTGGGTGGATGTGATCGTAAGGAGATCCATTCATACCGGGCGACGAAGGATGTGCCGACGGTGGCAGCTACGCCCTCGATGGCGGACAACCCGATGAGCGAAAACATCGCGGCGGCGTCCGCCGAGCACCATGTGGAATGGACGATGCCCGAGGCTTGGGAAGAGTTGCCCAATGTGATCTCGATGCGGCTGGCGACCTTTGGGGCTGGTGGGCTCGAGATCGCGGTGACGGCTTTTCCTGGTGATGTGGGCGGGCTGGTGGCGAATGTGAACCGCTGGCGTGGTCAGGTTGGGCTTGAGCCGGTGGATGAGGCGAGTGTGGAGGCGTCGATCGAGCGGGTGGCGGGGAATGAGCAGCTGACGCCGGTGATTGTTGTGGATGCGACGGGGGCGGCTGGGCGATTGCTGGGAACGATTATTGATGTGGGCGATGGGCATACTTGGTTTGTGAAGACGATCGGGGCGAGCGAGGCGGTCGAAGCGATCAGGGCGGACTTGATCGCGTTCTCGGGCTCGTTCCATCAGCACGATCATTCTTCGCATGCTGCTGAAACAAGCTCGTCTGAACCGAGCCCAGATGGTGCAGGCGGTGGCGATATGGAGCTGACGAGCGGTGCCGATTGGGAAGTGCCTGAAGAGTGGACGATTGATGAGGACGCGAGCCCGATTTTGCTCGGTGCGTTTTTGACCGACAGCGGCGGGCGGGTCACGCTGACGGCGCTTGGTGGTGAGGGCGGCGGGGCGCTGGGGAATATTAATCGGTGGCGTGGGCAGCTCGGGCTCGAAGGAGTGAGCACGCTGGAAGAGCTCTCGCTGCGGAAGGTTGGCGAGCACGGGGTGTTTGTCGATATTGTCTCGCTTGATGGGACACAGGGGATGGCGGCGGCGATCGTGCCTGCGGGTGAGCAGACCGTATTCTTTAAGCTGACGGGGAGTGCGGAAGTGGTCGCGGAAGAGATGGAGCGGTTTGAGGCGTTTATTGGTGCGGGCGGATTGGGAGAAGTTCAATGAACGATCGAATGAAGAAGTTGCTCAAGCCGATCGCGTCGCTCAAGCTCACGGTGGTGATCTTTGCGTTGTCGATTTTCCTGATCTTTGCCGGGACTCTTGCGCAGGTGCATGAGGGGATCTGGACGGTGGTTGATGACTACTTCCGTTCGGTGGTGGTGACGATTGATCTGCAGATCTTTGCGCCTCGCGACACGCTGCGGCTGCCGGGGGCGATTTGGTTTCCTGGCGGGTTGACGCTGGGGGTGATCATGTTTGTGAACTTGGTCGCGGCGCATGCGGTGCGGTTTAAGTTCCAGAAGAAGCGGATCGGGATTATTCTGACGCACTTTGGGGTGATCTTGCTGCTGGTCGGTGAGTTCGTGACGGGGTTTGCGGCCAAAGAGGGGAACATGACCATCCGCGAGGGTGAGACGGTGGACTTTGTGGAGGATATCCGTACCTCGGAGCTTGCAGTCACGGATCGGTCGGGGGCCGAGGATGATCTGGTGGTTGTGGTGCCTGAGCGGATGCTTACAAAGGCTGGGAAGCGGATTGAGCATGAGTTGTTGCCGTTCTCGTTTGAGGTGACGGAGTGGCTGGCGAACTCCACGCTGCTGGGGCCGAACCAGGAGCAGGGTGCGAGGCGGGGGATGGCGGATTCTGGGTCGGCGAGTATGCTCGCGGCGCAGGAGCTGGCAGCGGCCAATGGTGTTGATGGGGCGAATGTGGATGTGCCGACGGCGTATGTGACGCTGTTTACGGATCAGGCGGATGGGGGCGGTCGGATCGGGTCGTATTTGTTCTCGGTGAATCTGCGGCAGCCTCAGGAGGTTGTTGTGGATGGGAAGTCGTATTGGGTGGCGCTGCGGTTTGAGCGTACTTACAAGGATTATGCGATGAAGCTGATCGACTTCAAGCATGACAAGTTTGTGGGGACGCAGGTGGCGCGGAACTATTCGAGTGATCTGCGGTTGATTGATCCGGATCGGAATGTGGACCGCGAGGTGCTGATCTATATGAATCATCCGCTGCGGTATTCTGGGGACACGCTGTATCAGGCATCGTTCTTGACTGATAACTCGGGGACGGTCCTGCAGGTGGTGAAGAATCCGGGGTGGTTGATCCCGTATATCTCTTGCTCGCTGGTGACGCTGGGTATGTTGATTCACTTTGGTGTTCGGATGATGCCGAGCTTGCGTGGGAGATCGTCATGAACAAGTTTCAAAGGTTGCTGCCGTGGATTGTGTTTGTGCTGGCGTTTGTGTACGCGGTGCAGAAGTTTGTGGTGATTGATCGGATTGATGGGGCGTTTGATCTCAACACTTTCAGGGCGTTGCCGGTGTCTGCGGATGGTCGGACGAAGCCGATTGATACGGTGGCGCGGAATAGCTTGATGAAGCTGAGTGGTCGTCAGAGCCTTGAGTTTGCTGGGCGGCAGACGACGGCGACGGAGTGGTATATTGAGGTGATCACTCGGCCTGACCTAGCGGTGACTCGGCGGGTGTTTCGGATTGATCACCCGGATGTGCTTTCGATTCTGGGGTTGAATGAGGCGGATCGGACGCGGTTTAGCTTTGATGAGTTGATGCCTCATCTTGAGGAGATTCATAAGCAGGCCGGGGATGCGTTTGCGCTCAAGAGCAAGGCCCGGGACCCGTTCCAGCGGGCGATTTTGGTGTTGAATCAGCGGATCATGCTGTTTAGTGAGTTGTCACAGCTTCAGAAGCCGTATCTTGTGCCTCCTGCTGGGGGCGGGGGCGACTGGCGGCCGTTTGTTGAGGTGTTGCAGGCGGATGCGGATGATGTGGATGCTCGGGCGCTGCTTGAGCTGTTGCGGGCGTATCGGAGCCAGGGCGGGACGGCGTTTAGTATTGAGCTGGTGGATCACACGCGGGGTGTGCTGGCGGCGGATGCGGCTGATCCGGCGGCCAATGCGCTTGGGGATGTGCTGCGGACTTATGCCGGGGACGATGCGAACCTGGAGACTGATTTTAATGACTGGCTTGTGAGCTATGCGGAGGCGAACCCGGAGAATACTGGGGCGCAGGATGCGGTGAGCCGGCTGGATGCGTATCAGGCGGGGTTGATCGAGTCGTTTAACACGCAGATTGCGGCGTTCTCGGAGAGGATTGATGAGAGGCACCCGGCGATCGCTCGCAAGTCTGGGTATGAGGTGGTGTTTAATCAGGTGCAGCCGTTCATTGCGGCGTCGGGCTTGTATGTCTTGGCGTTCTTGTTTGGGTGCTTTGGTTTGCTGATGACTCAGCAAGAGAAGAAGGACTGGCCCAAGGCCCTGTTCGGCTCGATGACTGCGTTGATTTGGGTTGCGTTCTTGATCCATACGGTCGGGCTTGTGAGCCGGGTGTATTTGCAGGGGCGGCCGCCGGTGACGAATTTGTATTCGTCGGCGGTGTTTATTGGGTGGTTTAGCATCATCATCGGGCTGATCATGGATCGCAAGACGAGCATGGGGCTTGGCGGGATCATGGCGTCGGTGATCGGGTTTGGGACGCTGGTTGTGGCGCAGAACCTGGGGAGCTCTGGCGACACGATGGAGATGATGCAGGCGGTGCTGGATACCAACTTCTGGCTGGCGACGCATGTGGTGGTGGTGACGATCGGGTACTCGGCGACTTTCTTCGGCGGGTTCTTGGCGATCGCGTATGTGCTGCTGGGTGTGTTTACCAAGACGCTCGATCATGAGCGGGGTAAGTCGCTGATCAAGATGGTCTATGGCGTGATCTGCTTTGCCGCGGTGACGAGCTTTGTTGGGACTGTTCTTGGTGGGATCTGGGCCGATCAGTCTTGGGGCCGCTTCTGGGGCTGGGACGCCAAGGAAAACGGCGCGGCGATGATCGTGCTGTGGAACCTGCTGATTTTGCATGCTCGCTGGGGCGGGATGATCAAGGACCGGGGGATTGTGAACCTGGCGATCGTGGGCAACATCATCACGGCGTGGTCTTGGTTTGGGACCAACATGCTTGGTGTTGGGTTGCACTCGTATGGGTTTACCAACTCGGCGGTGTTCTGGATCTTGATCTTTGTGGCCAGCCAGCTGGCGATGATGGGGCTTGGGCTGTTGCCTATGGGGATGTGGCGGAGCGAGTTTAAGCGGGTGAAGAAGATGCCCGCTGCGTGATGGAGTTTCCGGTTGAGTGAGCGTAAATACAAGCCCCCCACTGCTACATGCATTGGGGGGCTTTTCTGTGTTGTTTGATGTGTCGGTTTATTCGTGGCGGAGTGCGACGATGGGGTCGAGGTTGGCGGCTCGCATGGCGGGGTACATGCCGAAGATCACGCCGACGGCGATGCTGATGAAGACGGAGAGGAGGACGCTCCAGAGTGTGATGACGGTGGGCATATCGGCGAACTCGGTGATGAGCCACGGGATGAGGGTGCCGACGCCGATGCCGATGAGGCCGCCGGCGACGGAGAGGACGACGGTCTCGATGAGGAACTGGCCGATGATCTGGTTTCGTCGTGCGCCGATGGCCCGGCGGATGCCGATTTCCTTTGTCCGCTCGGTGACCGAGGCGAGCATGATGTTCATGATGCCGATGCCGCCGATGAGCAGGGAGATGCCGGCGATGGAGCCGAGGACGATGTTGAAGGTGCGCTGGGTGGCTTCGGCCTGGCGGAGGAGGGCGAGGGGGACGCTCATTTTGAAGTCGGCGTCGGGGTGGAAGGTGGTGAGCATGCGTTCGATGGCGGCGGCGGTTGGTTCGACCTGGTCGGTGGATTCGATCTGGACGATGAGTTGGTGGAGCTCGACGAGTTCTCTTGTTTGGGAGCCGCTGGATCGGGTGACGGTGATGTCGCCGAAGCGTTCGATGGCGACGCTGAGGGGGATGTAGGCGTCGATGTCTTGGTCTGGGGTTTGCATGGATCCGGACTGCATGCTTTCGGATTGGATGACGCCGACGACGGTGTAGTAGCCTTGGTTGATTTTGACGGTGGACCCGAGGATGTCTTTGCCGACGAGGAGTCGGCGTGCGCCGTGCTCGGTGAGGACGACGACATTGGCGTTCTCTTGGATATCTCTTTCGAGGAGGACGCGGCCGGCGAGTTTGTTTCGATCCACGAGCTCGAACCAGTCGGGGGTGGTGCCGACGAGTCGGAGCTCGAGGGTTTGTGAGCCGACGCGGCCTTGTCCTCGGATGAGCTTGGCGGGGACGGTGCGTTCGACGGCTTCGTAGCTTTCTTGGATGCGGGCGAGATCGTCGTAGAGGAGGCCGTAGATGTTCATGCGGACGCGCATGGTGCCCGAGCCGGTTTGGGAGGCTGGGGTTTGGGAGGTGATGATGATGTTCTGGCTGCCGAGGCGGCGGATTTGGTCGAGGGCTTGTTTGGATGCGCCTTCGCCGACGGCGAGCATGGCGATGACGGCGCCGACGCCGAAGACCATGCCGAGCATGGTGAGTGCGGACCGCATCTTGTGGAGGAGGAGGGTTTTGATGCCCAGGCGGATGTTGCGGATGAAGCGTGAGGCGATCATGCGTGTGTGCCTTGGGGTCTGGTTGCGGGTCGGGTTGGGTTCTGGTTTTGGGTGAGGGACTCGACCTTGCCGTCGCGCATGACGAGTTGGATTTGGGCGTAGGCGGCGATGTCTGGTTCGTGGGTGACCATGAGGATCGTTTTTCCTTGGTCGTGGAGCTCGGTGAGGAGTGCCATGATGGAGTCGCCGGTGGCGGTGTCGAGGTTGCCTGTGGGTTCGTCGGCGAGTATGACGGAGGGGTTGTTGGTGAGTGCGCGGGCGATGGCGACGCGTTGTTGCTGGCCGCCGGAGAGTTCTGTGGGGCGGTGCCCGAGGCGGTGTTCGAGCCCGACGCGCTCGGCGATGGCGGTTGCGCGCTCGGCGGTTTCTGCGGGATCAATGCCTTGGTAGAACAGGGGGAGCTCGATGTTTTCTTGGACGGTAAGCTGGGGGATGAGGTGGAAGTTTTGGAAGACGAAGCCGAGGTGCTTGAGTCGGAGGTCGGAGAGTTGGTCGTCGCTGGTGCTGGCGATGTCGTGGTTTTCGAAGGTGTACTTGCCTGCGGTTGGGCGGTCGAGGCAGCCGAGGAGGTTGAGCATGGTGCTCTTGCCGGACCCGCTGGGCCCGGAGATGGCCCAGAAGCTGCCGCGCTCGATGTCGAGGTCTACGCCGGCGAGGGCGTGGACATCTTGGTCGCCCATGCGATAGGTCTTCCAGACCTCGCGGAGTTCGATGACATGGTCGGCTTGTTTATTGGATGGCTGCACGCTTGGTTGGCTCAAGGCTTGTTCCTTGAGCGTTGGGGTCTTGTGGATGGGGCGTCGGTGCTGGGTTTTTCGGCTGTGGGTCTGTTCGTGGCGGGCTTGTCTGTGGAGGGTTTGCCTGTGGATGGCTCGCTTGCCGTAGGTGTCTGCGTGCTGGGGCGTTGTGCTCTTTTGCTGCCTTGGTCTTTGGCGAGGGGCGGTGTGAGGAGTACTTTTTCGCCGGCGTTGAGCCCGGAGATGACATGGACGAGCGCGTTGTTGTCGAGCCCGGTTTCGATGTTTCTTGGGGTGGGCTGGCCGTTCTCCATGACATAGACGACGGATTGGCCGTTGCGTCCGACGACGGCTTGCATGGGGACGGCGAGTGCGTCGTCGTGGCTTTCGACGCGGACGATTGCTTGGCAGCTCATACCGGTGCGGAGGTTGGGGTGGACGCCGTCGATCATGATTTGGGTGTCGTAGACCTTGAGGTCTGGGTTCATGAATACGGATTGTGCGTCTGGGAGAGGGGCGAGCTTGGTGACGACGCCGGTGAAAGTTTGGTCGGGGAGTGCGTCCACGCGGAGTTCTGCTCTTTGGCCAATCTTGACTTTGCCGAGGGCGGATTCGTGGACTTGGATGACGACCATCATGGAGTCTGCGGTTGGGAGGTGGATGAGTTCTTGGCGTTCGCGGACTTCTTGTCCTTCGTCGAGGGGTTCGGTGTCGCCGCGCCAGCTGAACTCTGAGCTTGTCGCGTAGACGACCATGCCGTCGGCTGGGGCGTAGAGCTTGGTCTTTGCGAGTTGGTCTTCGATCTTGGCGAGTCGGGTTTTTTGACGGTTGAGCTCGGCTTCGCGGGCCTTTTCGCGGGCTTGGGCCTGGGCGATGTCGCTGGCGGACTCACGGTTGACGCGTTCGAGTGAGAGTGTGGTCTGGGTGATCTCGGATTCGAGCTCGGCGATGCGGCGGGGCTGGGTGTATTCTTTGAGGAGCTTGAGGTTTTCGTTGGCGAGGGCAACTTGGAGCTCGGAGCGCTTCAAGGCGAGTTCGTCGGCGCGGTATTCGGTTTCGGAGAGGTATTGTTCTTCGTAAAGTTTTTTGGACCAGTCGAACTCGTCGGTGGCTCGGCGGAAGTCTTCCTGGGCGAGCTTGACATCGGTGTCGGCTTCCATGAGGGCCTTGGGCCACTCGCCGTCGATGTACTTGGTTTTGTCTTCGATGGCGAACTGGTTGTTGAGCTTGGCTTGGGCGATGTTGCTTTCGGCCTGGATCTTGACGACGGCGAGGTTTTCTTTGGCGGAGATGTAGTCGGCGGCGGTGTTCTCGACCATGATCTGTTGGTCGACGAGGCGGTCGTTGAGTTCGCTTGAGTCGAGCTCGATGAGGAGTTCGCCCTTCTTGACCTGTACGCCTTCGTCGATGACATAGAGGATGGAGGTGCGGCCTTCGACTTCGCTCTTGACGACGAACTGATCGCGGGATTTGATTGTGCCCGACTCGGTGAGGCTGATGGCTAGGGGGGCGCGGGTGACGGTGTAGGTTGGTTGGTTGCTGGCTGAATTTGAGTCGCCCTTGGTGAGCATGGGCACCAGCACGATGGCGACGACCACCAAGATCGCGGCTGGGATGATGAGGGTGCGTGTTTTCATCTTGGATGAACTTGTTGACATGATGGTGTCTTTCTAATCGGGATCAGTTGATGACTGGCTCATCTGCTGTTGTGTCGGCTGGTGTGTCGGGGTTGGGGCGGTTGGCATCGATGGCGGCGCGGAGGGCGGGGATGTCGATGGATTCGGGGTTGAACTCGGTCCAGATGCCGGAATCTGCGACTCGGAGGACGCCCAGGTCGCGTTGGAGCTCGAGCTCGCCGATGCGGTAGTTGACGACGGCGGCGGTGAGTGCGTCTTGTGCGGTGTTGAGGGCGGACTGGGCTTCGAGCAGGTCGCGGATCTCGGCGCGGCCGGCCTGGAGGAAGAGGTCGGTTGAGTCGACCCGGCGCTGGGCGACGCGTACGGCTTCAGCCTGGATTCGGATGGTCTCTCTTGCTTCGAGGAGTTCGCGGAGGACATTGCGGACATCGAACTTGACGGTGTCTTCGACATCTTGGAGTGCACGGACGGTTTGCTCGTAGGCGATTAGGGCGTTTCGATAGCTGTTGCGTTCTGCGGTGCGCTCGAAGGGGAGGTCGATACCCAGGAGGAGGGAGTAGAAGCCGCGATCGGTGCGGAGCTGGGCGTCGTCGCTCCCGGCTGAGGACAATGAGCGGGATTCGCCGAGGGAGGCGGAGCCGAGGAGGGTGATGTCTGCGCGGAGGTTGTCGGCGGCGACGGCGACGCCGCGTTGTGCGTCGATGATCTCCCCTACTGCTACGCGGAGGTCGAGGCGGTTGGTGAGTGCGACGAGGACGGCGTCTTCTTGGTTCATCTCGAAGGGGCCGGCGTCGTCGGAGGATGGTGGGACGAGGACGACGGGGGCGTCGGCGGGTGGGACGGCTTGGTCTTGCTGGGATTGGTTGGCTTCGAGGTACTGGGCGTAGCGCTGGGCATTGAGCAGGCGGTCGAACTCTCCGGGGTTGAGGTTGATCTTGGCGTCGGTCGGGAGCCCGAGGGTGATTTTGTATCGGTCGAGGAGGCGCTCGGCGGCTTGGGTGGCGCTGATCCAGGAGTTGCGGGCGCGGAGTTCGTCTTGCACGGATTGGTCGACTTGGATCTCGGGGAGGCGCCCGGCGTCTGCCAGGCGGCGGGCGCGGCGTGTAGAAGCGACGACGCGTTTGTAGTTCGCTTCGGCGTTTCGTTGGCGGTCGAGCTGCTGGAGGACAGAGAGGTAGTCGCTGGCGATGGAGACGACGAAGGTGCGTTTGAAGCGTTCGAAGTTGTAGATGGCGTAGACGACATCGCGCTGGGCCTGGGTGAGGGGCTCGGTGACGATGAACTTGCTTGAGCCTCGGAGGAGGGGGATGGAGATGCTGGTGTCGAGGCTGATGCCGGTGGAGCCTTCGCCGGAGCCGCTGATGAGCTTGGCGAGGTCGACGGCGAGCATGCCGGTGAATCGTGAGCCGTTGGAGAAGCGTTTGGAGACGCTGAGGGAGTCTTGGTTGACGAAGCCGGTGGTTTCGGTGGAGGTGCCCAGGTTGGTGCTCAGGACGGAGTCGACGACGCCGGCCCAGGTGTTGCGAAACTCGTTGCGTTCGAGGTCGAGGCGGAGTGCGGATTGGAAGACGGATTCTTTTTGGGATTGGTAGAGGCGGGAGTTGGTGGCGGCGATCTGGAGGGCTTCGTCGAGGGAGATGGTTGGTGGGATCGAGTGAGCTGAGGGGCTGTCTGGTTCAGCGGCTGACTCGGCGTAGGTATCGTCTGGCCATTGGTCGATTTTTTCATCATCGGCGGAGCTTGCGCTGGCGCTGGTGCTCATGGGGAGGCTTTGGTCGAGCAGGAGGCGGCGGCGGAGGGTGTCTTTCGCGGGCTCGATGGTGAAGTCGTCGTTTGGGTGCCCCACTGCATCTTGCCAGGTGTCCTTGAGGATTTCGGTGGCGACCTTGTCGGCTTGGTTGCGGTAGGACTCTGGGGATTTGCACCCTGCGAGCGGAATGATCGCGCTGGCGGTGAGGATAACGGCAAGCGATGAGCAGGCTTTTTGAGGCAATGGCATGGGGAGAGATCCACAGGAGAGGGGCGGCCACGACAGTGTCTAGATGGTACAGGTGAGACCTTGCGAAGATGCGTTTTTTTGGTGATAAAGTTGGGTTCTCTGGCCAGGAATGGTGAATGAGCAGGTACGGGCACCAGTCTCAACGCTGCTCGATGGGATTGATTGCCTTTGCGCCGGGATTGGCTGTAAAACTGTTGAAAAACCCGCCCGATCTGTTGGAGATTGGGCGGGTTTCTGATTGAAGATGATTGGTTTTATGTTCGTCGGATTAGAACCCGACGGAATCCTTTGTGCCTTGCTTGGTCATGTCGACGGTTTTGGTCCAGACGCTGCGGCCGGTGGCGACA
>Ga0209344_10002289_pt1 | contig 21733 bp, 24 predicted proteins | sample Cruoilmetagenom6_FD_187293 | JGI IMG/M metagenome (GOLD analysis project Ga0209344, IMG submission 187293) | Oil polluted marine microbial communities from Coal Oil Point, Santa Barbara, California, USA - Santa Barbara Oil Seep Sample 6 (SPAdes)... | ecosystem: Environmental > Aquatic > Marine... | reverse complement strand
ACTTCAGCGCGGCGCGCGTTTCGCCAGGATGCGCTGCAGGGTCCGGCGATGCATGTTCAGGCGCCGGGCCGTTTCCGAGACATTGTGATTGCACAGCTCATAGACGCGCTGGATATGTTCCCAGCGCACCCGGTCCGCCGACATCGGGTTTTCCGGCGGGGCCGGCTTCTCGTCCTTGGTCGCGGTCAGCGCGCGGACAATGTCATCCACGTCGGCCGGCTTCGACAGGTAATCGACGGCGCCGGCCTTCACAGCGGCCACGGCCGTCGCAATCGCGCCATAGCCGGTCAGGATCACGGCGCGCGCGTCCGGGCGATGCTTTTGCAGCACGTCGACCACGTCGAGGCCGCTGCCATCTTCAAGGCGCAGGTCCAGCACGGCGAAGGCGGGCGGGTTCAGCCGGGCAATATCCTTGCCTTCGCTGACTGTCGAAACGGCGGAAACGATGAAGCCGCGCTGGGCCAGGGCCCGCGCCATGCGTTGAACGAACGGGCCGTCATCATCCATCACAAGGCAGGAACGGTCTTCCACATCCTTGAGGCTATCGTGCAGGTTTACAGACACTGGGCGGTCCATGGCCGCATTCCTTCTTGTGATTCCATCTCAATATAGGCCCATTGCACGGCCTAGGCCAATTTAGAAGCCTCTAGCGCTGCTCTTGGCCAGAGAGCCTGCACCACCGCGCCGCGCTTGGGCGGCGTCCGGTTGCGCGTCGCGATGCGTCCGCCCGTGCGTTCGATCAGCGTTTTGGCGATAAAGAAGCCCAGCCCCATGTCGCCCCCGCCCAGCTGGGCTTCGCTGCGCTGGGAGACGTAAGGCTCGCCGAGCTTCGGCATCACTTCAGCCGCAAATCCCGGCCCGTCATCGGTGATCGTGATGATCACCTGGTCGTCCGTCCATGACGCCACAGCCGTGACGCCGGTGTCGGCGAAGCTGACCGCATTCTCGATAAAGGCGCCAAGGGCATGCAGGATTTCCGGGCTGCGATTGAGGACCGGCGCTTTCGGTTCGCCCCGTTCCCCCGGCACCGCGCGCACGATCAAGTCGACGCCCAGCCCCTTGAACGGCGCAGCGGCCTCTTCGACCAGCGCGTCGAGCGGCATCAGCGCATGCACGATATCTGTCGCCTCGCGCGCCTCGCGTATGGTGGCGAGAATCGCGCGGCAGCGGTCTGCCTGCTCGGCGATCAGGCGGATGTCTTCGCTATGGGGGTCGTCCGGCCCGATTTCGGCGAGCAGTTCCTTGGATACGAGGTGAATGGTTGCCAGCGGCGTGCCGAGTTCATGTGTCGTCATCGCCGACATGGCGCCAAGTGCCGACAGCTTCTGTTCGCGCGCCATCACCACGCTGGCCGCATCGAGCGCCCGAACCAGCCTTGCCTCATCCTGGCTGACCCGGACTGCTGACAGGGAAAAGAAGACGAGGCCCACGACGAGCGCCGTGAACTGGCCCCACTGGAAGAGCGGGGGCAGGCTGATCGCCTCACCGCCCACCCAGGGCAAAGGCAGCGAGAAGAACGGCATCATCGCTGCCGATGCGAGCGCCAGGACGGCAATCATTGTCGCGCGGGCCTGCGAAACGGACAGCGCTGCTACGGTCACCGGCGCCAGCAGCAATAGCAGGAAGGGATTGGAAAGGCCGCCGGTCACCGTGATCAGCGCCGCCAGCTGCAGCGTGTCGAAGGCCAGTTGCAGGCTCGCCTCCCAGCCGCGCGTCAGGCGCTGGCTCTGGAAGGCAAAGGCCAGGAACACATTGAGCCAGGCTGATGCGGCAATGATCGCCAGGCACAGCGCCAGCGGCACTTCAAAGCCCAGCACGAAAGCCACGAACAAGACCGCCGCCGATTGCCCGGCCACGGCCAGCCAGCGCAGCGTGATGAATGTGCGCAGCCGCGTCCGCCCCAGCGCTGACTGTGCTGAGCCCAGCCCCTCGGGCGCCAGCGTGAACACGGCGTCGTCCAGCGCGTACCGGGAATCTCGGGTAATATCGTCCATGGACCTGCTTATGCGTCAGCGTGACGCTTGCGCCAAGCACGGCATTCCCGGCATATCGAAACCATGTTCCCTTTCCGCACCCTCCTCGTCGCGATCGGCACCCTTGCCGCCACCGCCTGCTCCCCCTCGGCACCCCCGTCCGACACCGCTGCCGCACCCGCAGCGCCCCGCTCCGGCGGGGCCAAATCCGGCTGCCTCAGCCGGTCCTATCCGGAGATCGGCGGGCCCATCTCGCTCGTCTCGCACACCGGTGAAGCCGTCACGGAGGACACGTTCAAGGGGCGTCCGACCTTGATTTATTTCGGATTTACCTATTGCCCGGACGTCTGCCCGATGACGCTGGTCAGCATCGCGCGCGCCTACAAGATGCTGCCCGAAGGCATCGAGCCGCCGCAAACGCTCCTGATCTCGGTCGATCCCGAGCGCGACACGCCCGAAGCCCTGACCCAATACGTAACAACCGCTGCGTTTCCCGATAATCTGGTCGGCTTGACGGGCACCAGGGAACAGGTCCGCGCGGCAGCCGATTCCTTCATCGCCGACTATTCGCGCATCGACGATGACAGCAGCTCAGCTGGCTACACGATGGACCATACGAGCCTGCTCTATCTGATGGATGCAGACTGGAAGCTGAAGACCTTCTTCACCCACGAGGACACGAGCGAGACGATCGCCGCATGCCTCGCCGAAGTGCTGGAAGAGTAGCAGCGAAAGCCTATTCGGCCGTCCAACCGCCATCGATCGAGAGTTCTGCGCCATTGATCTGGTCGGCGTCCGGCGAGCAGAGGAAGGCGGCAAAGCCCGCGATCTGCTCCACGGTGACGAATTCCTTGGTCGGCTGGGCCTCGAGGATCACGTCTTCAATCACCTGTTCCCGGGTCATCCCGCGCGCCTTGGCCGTATCGGCAATCTGGCCGTCAACAAGCGGCGTATGGACATAGCCGGGGCAGATCAGGTTGCAGCGCACGCCATGTTTCGCCCCTTCGAGGGCTGTCACCTTGGTCAGGCCGGCCAGGCCGTGCTTGGCGGTGACATAGGCTGACTTGAAAGGGGAGGCGACCTTGGCATGGGCGCTGCCCGTGTTGAGGATCCGTCCCCAGCCCTTTTCCTTCATCCCGGGAAGGGCCATGCGAGTCGTGTGGAACGCCGCTGTCAAGTTCAGCGCGATGATGAGATCCCACTTGGCGACCGGAAAATCCTCGATTGGCGCAACATATTGGACGCCGGCATTGTTGACGAGAATGTCGGCCCCGCCGAAATCGCGGGCGACATAGCCCATCATGCCCTCGATCGCGTCCGGGTTGGTGAGATCGGCACCCGAATATCCGACCTTTACCCCGAATTCCCGTTCCAGGCCGGCTCGCTCCGCTTCAATTGCGGCTTCGTCCCCAAACCCGTTGAGCACGATATTGCTTCCTTCGCGTGCCAGGCGGGTCGCAATCGCCATTCCGATACCGCTCGTCGAGCCGGTGACGAGTGCAGTTTTTCCGCTCAGCATGATGATGTCTCCTTGAGGCGCAGGCGCGCTGTGTTTAGGGATAAGGGCGGCCTCGGGAGGGCCTCGGACAATATGTGTTCAGGATAGGCGGGTTCAATGGACGGTGAAATTGGTGCTTTTGTAGAGGCGTTTCCGCGCTTTCTGATCTGGACTGCATCTGCGGGTGGTATGCTGGTTGTCGCAAGCACTATCTACGTATTGCTGACGCCATGGAAAGAACTTGCACTGGTAAAGGGCGGCAACGCCTCGGCGGGCCTCGCTCTGGCAGGCGCCATCACCGGACTCGCCATACCCATCGCGTCGACACTGGCATCGAGCGTGTCCCTGTTCGACCTCCTGATATGGGGCGTCATCGCCCTGTTGCTCCAGTTGATCGTATACCGGCTCGTGGACGTGTTGCTGCGCGACATTCCGCAGCGGATCGAGCAGGATCAGGCAGGCGCGGCGATCGTGCTGATTGCCGCAAAGATTTCGTCGGCGCTGATTCTGGCGGCTGGCTTGTGGGACCCGGCCCTGCAAAGGTTTTGAGTTGAGGAGACGCACACGCAGATGAGGTCGTTTGATTGGGTCCTTTACCTTGTGGTGTTCAGCGCCGTTGTCTGGACGTTGTTTGCCAATGAGCACAATGCGGATGCCCCTGAATCGCCTCCGACAGTGCTCGAGTCGGACGGCCCGACATTGCCGCCGCCCTCCATCCTCGACGAGCAGATACTGGTCCAGGTTGATTCCCCGAAGGATGGCATAGGCACGGCTTTTGCCGTCAATAATTCCGGTGACTGGATGACGGCACGTCATGTCGTTGAAGGCTGCAACAGCGTTGGCCTTCTGGTGGCGCCTGACCAATATGTCCCGGTCGCGCGCGTGACCGTTGATCCCGACCATGACCTCGCGCTCATTTCGACGGGCCGCAGCCCGGCCTCCGTGAAGCTCGCCCTTCAAGCGCCTCTGCGTGTCGGCGACGAGGGCTATCATGTCGGCTATCCGCAGGGACGGCCGGGCGAAGTCGCAACCAGGCTCCTGTCGCGATCCAAGCTGATCACGCGCGGGCGCCGCGATGGCGCAGAGCCGATCCTCGCCTGGGCCGAAATCGGCCGTACCCAGGGCCTTACCGGCACGCTTGGCGGTATTTCGGGCGGTCCCGTCTTCGACAAGGATGGCGGCGTACGCGGCGTCATCGTTGCTGAAAGCCCGCGCCGCGGCCGGATATACACGGCCGCGCCGTCCTCCATCGAAGCCTTCCTCACCAGTCTCGACGTTTCGACCGTGGAAGGCCCGCATGAGGCGTTCACGGTAAACACTTACGGACCGCAATCCGACAATGCCCGGCGTCGACTGCAAGTGGTCAAGGTTGCCTGCCAGGTGAAACCATGACCGATTTTGCCGCTCGCCTCGCCAATGCGGCCCGCACGCTGGGCCCGCTCTGCGTGGGAATTGACCCGCATGCCGGACGCGTGCCCGCCCTGTTCGGCGGTGACACGCCGGACGGGCTGGCGCGCTGGGGCGAAGCCATTGTCGGACAGGTTGTCGGCCGGGCCGGGATTATCAAGCCGCAAGTCGGCCTGTTCGAGCGGCTCGGGCCTGACGGCATGTACGCACTGCAACGCGTGTGCGAAGCGGCGCGCGATGCGGGCCTGATCGTGATCGCGGATGCCAAGCGCGGCGATATCGGATCGACGGCAGAGGGGTATGCACAGGCCTATCTCGGCAAGGCCGCCCCGTTTCCCTGCGATGCGGTCACCGTAAACCCTTATATGGGCGTCGACACGCTGGAGCCCTTCCTGTCGGCGGCGGAATCGCATGGCAAGGGCGTGGTCGTCCTGGCGCGCACGTCCAATCCCGGATCGGCGGATTTCCAGACGCAGGACATGGGCGGTGCGCCGCTCTATGCGCGTGTCGTGGAGGCTTTGCAGCCCGCGATCCAACGTCTTGAAGGGGCGGACGGCTGGTCGAGCCTCATGCTCGTCGCCGGCGCAACCGGGCCGGATGAGGCGCGCAAGCTGCGGCAGCTGGCACCGAAATGCCTGTTCCTCGTGCCCGGCTACGGCGCGCAGGGAAGTGGCGCGAAGGATGCCCTCGCGGGCTTTGTCAGGCGCGGCAACCATCTTGAGGGCGGCGTGGTGAATGCCTCCCGGTCCGTGACCTTCCCGGACGCCGCCGCATCGGCAGGCAGTCTCTCTGAATGGCAGTCAGCCATTGCGCAGGCGATCGACGCCGCGCAGGCCGATCTCACCGCGCTCAGCGGGGTCGCCGCGCATTCCGGCACATTGGCGGGCAACTGACCTCGCGAGAGACCTCGACAATCGCTGTCGAAGGGCTAGCATAATCGCCAAACATCAAAAACGGCACCAGACCGCCATGCTCAAACCGAGGGGAGACATCAGGCCATGACTCATTGGCGTTCATTCATCATGGCGGGGGGCGCACTGGCGCTGCTCGCGGGCTGTGCCCCGAAAGAGAAGGCCGAAGTGGCCGAAAAGCCGGTCGAAGCCGCCTTCGCCGCCGTCGATACAAATCGTATCGAGACGGCCAGTGGCGGCGCCGAATGGCTGACCTATGGCGGCACCTATGATGAGCAGCGCTTCTCGACGCTGACGGGAATCAATACCGACAATGTCGGCCGCCTCGGCGTTGCCTGGACGCACGATCTCGACACCAATCGCGGCGTCGAAGCGACGCCAATCGTTGTCGACGGCGTGATGTATGTCACGTCGGCCTGGTCCGTGGTCTACGCGCTCGATGCCAAAACAGGCGACGCGCTGTGGACCTATGACCCGGATGTCGACCGCGCCGTCGGCGTGAAGGCCTGCTGCGACGTGGTCAACCGCGGTGTCGCGGTCCTCGACGGCAAGGTCTATGTCGGCGTGATAGACGGCCGTCTCGAGGCGTTGAATGCGAAAACCGGCGAACGCATCTGGAGCACAGTGACCGTCGATCAGGCCAAGCCCTACACGATCACCGGCGCCCCGCGCGTGGTGAACGGCAAGGTTCTGATCGGCAATGGCGGCGCCGAACTGGGCGTGCGCGGTTACCTGACAGCCTATGATTCCGAGACCGGCAAGAAGCTCTGGCGCTTCTACACGGTGCCGAACCCGAAAAAGCAGCCTGACCACGAAGCTTCGGACAAGGCCTTCGAAACCATCGGCAATGTCACCTGGGGTGACGAGGGCGCATGGGTCACCGATGGCGGCGGCGGCACGGTCTGGGATTCCATCGTCTATGACACGGTCAACGACCAGATCATTTTCGGCGTCGGCAACGGATCGCCATGGAACCGCACGTTCCGCGATCCCGCTGGCGGCGACAACCTGTTCCTTTCCTCGATCGTCGCGGTCGATGCCGATACAGGCGAGTACAAGTGGCACTTCCAGACCACGCCCGGCGACAATTGGGACTATACGGCCACCCAGTCGATCATCCTGGCAGACCTGCCGCTCGGCGAGGATGGCGCGCCGCGCCGCGTCGCCATGCAGGCGCCCAAGAACGGGTTCTTCTATGTCCTCGATGCCGCCACGGGCGAATACCTGTCAGGCGATGCGTTTGTTCCGCTGAACTGGGCAACCGGTCTCGACGAGAATGGCCGCCCGATGGAAGTGGCTGCAGCCCGCTATGGCAAGGAGCCTCACCAGCAGCTTCCCGGGGCGCTAGGCGCGCATAACTGGCAGCCGATGGCCTACAGCCCCGAATCCGGTCTGGCCTATATCCCGGCCCAGGAAATTCCGCAGACCTACGCCGAAGACCCCCGCTTCGGCACCAAGACGATCGGCTGGAACACCGGCGCCGACTTCTCTTCGGGCATCCCGCCGATTGCGCCGCCTGATGTCGCCAAATTCCTCCGCTCAACCCTCAAGGGCCGGCTGATCGCGTGGGATCCGGTCAAGCAGGAACCCCGCTGGACCGTGGAACATGAGAACGCCTGGAATGGCGGTGTCCTGTCGACGGCGGGCAATCTCGTCTTCCAGGGCAAGCTGAATGGCGACTTTGTCGCCTACAATGCCGAAACCGGAGAGAAACTGTGGAGCCAGAACGTCAAGTCGGGCGCCGCATCGGGGCCCGGCACCTATCTCATCGATGGCGAGCAATACGTGACCATCACGACCGGCTGGGGCAGTGCTTTCGCCCTCACCGCCGGTTACGCCTATGATGAGGCGGTGCCATCCACGGTCGGCAAGGTTGTCACATTCAAGATCGGGGGCACAGGCCTTATCGCCGACGCTGATTTCACCCCGATCGAGCGGACCGCCAAGGCCGATTCCTTTGGTGACGAAGCGATGATCGCGCAAGGCGCTGTTGCCTTCTCGCGCAATTGCATGGTCTGCCATGGCGCACTGGCGGCCAGTTCCGGCGTGCTGCCGGATCTGCGCTGGTCGGCGATCACCGGCAATGCCGAAGCCTGGAAGGGCGTCGTCACCGACGGCAACCTCGCGGCCAATGGCATGGTCTCGTTCGCCGAATTCCTGACACCTGAGGAAACCGAAGCGATCCGCGCCTATGTCCTCGCGCAGGCCCATGCCAGCGCAGACCAGGCAGGCGGCGACCAGTAACGCGTCGGATGCATTGTGTGTGGCGCGTCCCTGCGGGGCGCGCTACACTTTTTCCATGCAGTTCCTTGTCGCTATTCTCGGTATCCTCGTTGCCATCGGCGTCTGGTCGTGGCGCCTGCGCATGGCCCGCGATGGTGCGCGCGAAGCGGCCAATCTGGCGCGATCCGCCGCCAACCTGCCGCGTCGCCTTGCCTTCAAGTACCGGGCCGGCCGCAATGGCCTCGACCTGATCGACGATCCCCGTGAGGCCGCCGCCATCATGATGATGGAAGTCGCCCGCGCCCGCGGCGGGCCCCTGACCGAACGGCAAAACGACGCCATCAGTGACGAGATCATGCGCCATTTCAGCTTCTCTCAGGACGAGGCCCATGAACTGGTCGCGCATGCGGCCTGGGTCACGAACAAGGCGCCGCTGCCGCAGGAAACCATGCGCCGGCTTAGCCAGAAGATTGTCGGCGACCGCTATCTCGGCCCCAAGGAAGTGGTCGATCTCGACGGCATGCTGGAAGCGGTCTCCGAGGCGGAAGGCACGCCCACACGCGACCAGCTGGCGCTGCTGCAAGTGTATCGCGACCGCGCCGGCCTGAAGATATGAGCGCCGCACCCGTTGTGCTCTGGCAGGTCCGAGGCTAGGCCCCCCCGCATGACCGAGACCCTGCCAGCCGCCTATCGCGCCCGCGTTCGCAACGATAGCTGGAACAATTATTCCGTGCTGCGCCATGGCGCCTTCGACGGCATGCTGGTGACGTCGAAGAATTCCGGCACGCACTGGCTGAAATACATGCTGGCCATTGCGATTGCCGACACGCACGGGATCGAGCGCCCAAAATACTTCTCCGAGAATGCCGTGCGCCCCTATATCGGCTGGCCGAAGGACAAGCCGACATTCCCGGCCATCCCGCGCCTGGCTTTCAGCCATACCATTCCCCACCGCCTGGCCGACTGGGGCTGGGCCCGGCGCGCGGCTCACCTGCCACCCTATGTGCTCGCCGTCCGCCATCCGATGGCCATTCTCGCCAGCCACCATGCCAAATGGGAATATGACATCAAGGTCGACTGGCTGACCTATCTGAAAGGCGATCCGGGCGGGAAGACATACCGCTGCGACATTTACTGGCTCGCCCGGTTCTGGAACCGCTGGGGCGACGTCTGCGCCGGGGCGCCGGGCCGGATTCTCACCGTCCATTACGAAGACACGCTCAAGGATGCCCGCGCTGTTTTGGAGGCTGTGGCCGCGCACTGGTCACTCGACCTGACGCCCGCTTCGATCGACGCGGCGCTTGCGGCGGGCACGAAGGACGAAATGGCAAAGCATACCGACCCGGACGCCGAACCGAACGTGCTGCAGAATCGCAAGACGGCGCTCGCCGACCTGTTCACGGGCGAGGCGATGGACCTGTACCGGACACAGGTGAAAGCCCTGTTCCGGCACGATCTCGGCTACGACCTGCTCAGCCTTCCGGCTTGAGAGACCCGCTGGACCGGCCATCCGGGCCATACTTGATCCACCAGGGTTCGGCCTTTGCCTGTTCTTCCAGCACGCGGAATTTCGCATCGCCCAGCACGGCGCCGGCATAGGCTTGCGCGGGGTCGCTGAGCGGAAGGCCATAGGTGCGGAAACGGGTCACGACGGGCGTATAGAACGCGTCGGCGGCGCTCCACTGGCCGAACAGGAACGGCCCGCCCTTGCCGAAGCGTTCGCGCAATTCGCACCAGAGGCCGTCAATCCGCGCCACGTCTGCGGCGAGGTCCGGGGTCATCTCCGGCGCGGCATGACGGCTCCGGATATCCATCGGGCAGAGGCGGCGCAGGGCCGGAAAGCCGGCATGCATTTCCGACGCGGCAGCGCGGGCGATTGCGCGCGCGTCGGCATCCTCGGGCCAGACTTGCCTGGGCGCGGCCCATTCGGCGATCCATTCGGTGATCGCAAGGCTTTCCCACACGGTCTGGCCGTCCCAGATCAGCAGCGGCACCTTGGCGGTCGGGCTGATCTCTTTCAGTTTCGCGTTCGTGTCGGGGAAATCCAGCGGCACGATCACTTCCTCCACCGGCAGGCCGACATGACGCGCGACCAGCAGGGGCCTGATCGACCAGCTGGAATAGTTCAGGTTGCCGAGGACGAGCTGTTTCATGCCGGCTTGCCATCCCCGATGGACCAGCGGGTCTCATGAATATCGACCCGCTCGAAAACGCCGGCCTTGGAATAAGGGTCGTCAGCTGAAAGGGCCTTGGCGGCGGCGAGGCTGTCGGCCTGTACCAGGAAGACCGATCCGATCATCGTCTCGCCGTCATCCGCGAGCAGCGGTCCGGCCATGCGGACCGCGTCCCCCTGGCCCACGGCCCATTCGAGGTGCGCCGGGCGGGCCTTGGCACGCAGCGCAGCGCCGCCATCTTGTCGGTCGAGACAGTGAAGGCAGAACAATGGCATGAGCGTCTCCTCGGGGCCGGTTGAGTGTCCCGTCCGCTATGGCATACTGCTTGCGAGCTTTCCACTGCCACGCAGATCAGGCGAATGTGAACTGAATGAATCATTGATCCTTCAGGAATTGATAGTATGGTTTTCGCATGAATGACACGACCGATACACGCGAGCAGATCCTGAATGCCGCCATGGAGCGCATCCATCACTATGGCTATGGCAAGACGACCATGTCGGAGATTGCCCGCGACTGCAGCATGTCGGCCGGCAATATCTACCGCTTCTTCGCCTCGAAGATCGACATTGCCGAAGCCATGGCGCGCAAGTTCAACGCCAAGGTCTTCGAGGATTATGCCGCGATTGCCCGCAAGAAAACATCAGCGTCTTCAAGGCTTCGCGAGTTTTTCGAGATGAGTCTCGAGCGCACGTTCAAGGCGATCGAGGAAGACGCCAAGATTCTCGAGGTCGCCAGTGTCCTCAAGGAGGAACGTCCGCTCTATTTCAACGAGCATATGGCCCAGGAACGCGTTTACCTGGTGCAGATTCTGAATGACGGCATCCAGGCCGGTGAATTCCGCGCGCTCGAGCGCCCCGAGGAAACGGCCGAATTCATGCAGTCTGCGTTGATGAAATTCCGCTTTCCACAGCTCTTCTCGGCGCTGTCCCTGTCCAAGCTTCAGCGGGAACTGGGCGGTGTTCTCGATCTTTTGCTGGCCTCGCTATCGTGTGGCGCCCGTACGCCGGATCGTTAACAAAAACTAAACGTTGAATAAAAACGAAATTGTTCATTGATTATTTTTCAGGACCTGCTATATCAGGGTCATGGAAGACTATGGTGCCTTCCAAAAGACCCCTTGAAGAGCAATCCAATGACCCTCTCGAAAACTGAAGCCCGCCAATCCCTCTCTGCCCTGATCGCAGCCGTGCCCCTCGCTGTCGCCATCTTCGCAGCCACGCTCGCCCTTGCTGAATTTGCAGTTTAGTGACGCCTGATCAGGCCTTGGCGCCCTTGAGCCCCGTGGCATAAGCCGGATCCAGCGTCGCAGACGCTTCATCCAGCGGCCACCGGGGTCTCGCCCCGGCGCCAAGGTCCCCGGTCGCGTCGATCAGCCCGGCGGCCATCCGCTCGGCCCCGACAAGCGCGATCATTGCCGCATTGTCCGTGCAGTGCCGCAAAGGCGGCGCGACAAGCTGCCCCCCGACGGCCACCGCTTCCGCTTCGAGCGCCGCGCGAATTGCCTGATTGGAGGCAACGCCGCCCGCCACGACGAAACGGATCGTTTCCCCTTCACCCGGATCAAACCCCTCGAGTGCGCGCTGCGCCTTGCCTGCCAGCACGTCGCAGACGGCTGCCTGGAAACTGGCGCACAGGTCAGCGAGGCGCTGCTCTGTGAGGGGTTCTTCTGCGGCGGTGCGGGCAACAGCGGTCTTCAGGCCCGCAAAGCTCATGTCGAGGCCGGGCCGGTTCATCAGCGGACGCGGGAAGCTGAAAGCCTTGGGGTCGCCGGATTTCGCCAGCCGTTCCACCGCCGGGCCGCCCGGAAAGCCAAGGCCCAGCACTTTGGCCGTCTTGTCGAACGCTTCGCCCACCGCATCGTCAATCGTCGAACCGAGGCGCGTGTAATCGCCCAGCCCGCGCACCTCGAGGAATTGGCAATGCCCGCCTGACACCAGCAGCAGCAAATAAGGGAAGGGGCAATCGCCGCCGAGCCTTGGGCTCAGCGCATGCCCTTCAAGATGATTGACCGCGATGAACGGCTTTCCCGCCGCCTGCGCAATCGCCTTGCCCGTCATCATGCCCACCAGCACGCCGCCGATCAGGCCGGGGCCGGACGTCGCCGCGACACCGTCGAGGTCTGGATAGGAAAGACCCGCATCCTTCATCGCGGCGGCCACCGTCTTGTCGGCAATCTCCGCATGCGCCCGCGCCGCAATCTCCGGCACCACGCCCTGATAGGGCGCATGCTCTTCCAGCTGCGTATGGATCACGTCCGCCAGCAGCGTCACGCGCCCATACTCCAGCCGCAGCACAGCAGCCGCGGTCTCGTCGCAGGACGATTCAATACCGAGAAGGGTAAGCGCGCGGGTCATGCGGGGCATGTAGGCCCGGACGGGCGGATTGGGAAGCCCGCGCCCGCCCTTCGACTTCGCTCAGGGTGAGCGCTCTTCTCAACACGACCCCTCATCCCCAACCCTTCTCCCAAGGGAGAGGGGCGCCTCTCCACCCCCTTGTCCGCCCCATACGCCACCTGCGCTATAATCCCCGGCATGAGCCATCCGCCCGACATCGTTCATCACGGCCTCGAACAGGCGCGCCTCGCATTGTGGGCCGTGATCAACATGACCAATGCCCAGCTGCGCCCGCTGACCCTGATGGCGCTGGCACTCACCCTGCCAGCGGTCCGCCCCCGGACCGACCACACCCCTGCCACCCCCATGCCGCTCCCCGCGGGTACCGAGACCGTCACCTTCCCCGCCCCGTACCGTTTCGCCCTCTCGGGACGGGTGCAGCCGGACGTCGATCTGGATGCATCCGGGCTGTTTCCGGAGAGCGTTCGTGCATGCGGGCCAGTCTTGGCGGCTCCCTTCCTCGCCCGCGTCAGCGCGCTCTACAAAGTGCTCGAAGCGCCGGACCTCTATGCCAAACGTCTCGCGCGCAGCCTTGAACGCCAGCGCAAACGCGGCGACCCGAAACCGGTCGCCCTGCCCATGGCCTCGGCCTATCGCCTCCGCCCCGAACTCGGCCTGATCGCCACGGCCCTGCCGGGCCTGCTCAATGCGGCCCTCGAAAAGTGGGATAATTCAAGCTGAGTCCGACAGGCTTGTCAGACTGGTTGCCGGGCATTCTGTGGAGTGTCCGGACGCAGGTGCAGACCTCCCTCTAGCTCCCCCCTTTCACGGGGGAGAACAGGGCATGCGATGTGGAAAGATCAGTGCCAGATGAAAGAGACTCCTCCCCCTGAAAGGGGGGGGGTATAGTGATGTCGGATATAAAATATCCTCGGACCCAAGAATCTCGATTGTAAGCATAACATGAACTACCAACACGTAGCCCGTTTGCCACGTGCCCCGTATTATGTCTTGGGTATTTTTTCCATTGGGGAGCGAGTGAGTCCAGCAATTTAGACTAACTGCTAGTGTCGAGGAAGTTGGGTGCGAAAGCCAAAAAATGAGAATAGCAATCGCGATTCCCGTAGTGTTAGGCCTCGCGATTATGGTGCTAGGTCAGAATTTTAATCCATTGGCGGGAGTCGAAAACCAAATGTTCAGAACTCTTTGGGCTCTCTGGCTGTTCGCTGGATTGTTACTCCTTGGTTTCAACTTGCACGCTCGCCCAGCCTTACCCGTCCAAACAGCTTCTTCAACAGAAGACGCAAATGGCGGAACCAACGTAGATAGTGGACCAACACTTGGTGGCGCCCAACCTCGCGAAGTTTGTGGCGAAGTTTTGGAAGATATCCTCCTGCTTGAGCTCGGCTCAGGAGCCGCGTGGGACGATCCCGTTGATTATGAGGAATACGTCGTGAGATACAGGCAGGTTGCATCTAGCAGCTTGCGCCTAGATAGGCGGTTGGCTGTAGTTTCAAAGCGCAGCGACAGAACGATCGTTGGGCTTGCTGAGGTGATGAATGTTGATACCGGGTGTTACTGGGATTGGGCAGAATCGACGAGAATGCTCAGCACGATAGACGACAAGGAATGTGCTCTGGAGGCAATTTTCGAGAACCAAGAGATCAAAGAAATCTTTCCTCAATACCAACACTACGCATTCCTAGGTGTCGCTTCCCGACCTGGCACCGAATATATTGATTATCTGAAGCTGACACGTGTTCGCGCTGACAACCTACTGACCGCCGCAGCAAGGGCAATTCCAGAATCGCTTCGTTCTCAATCAGCTCCACTAGTCTTAGGTCTTGGGAGGAGTTCCAACCGGCGGCAAAAAGGCTCCATTGCAGAAAAGCGCGAACGTTCAGCATACGTTGTAGGAGTCCGTGAGTGCATCGCTGAACTAGGGGCCAAATCCATCATCTCCATTGTCTTAAACACCGCCGAGGTCTCCGACGTAAAGTTTTCGAAGTATTCGCACGCACCCGGTGTATTGGATCGAATTGTGAGCCAAAGCTACAATCCGCTTGATCCGTTCAAAGATTGGAAAAGTGAAGATCGGCCGCAGGAGAAGCCGTGACGAATAGAACTGCAATTGATTGTTTTTCTGTTGTCCGCTGCTACTTTCTAAGCTCGTTGGGTAATCATCCCATTTTTCACGGGCTTGATTCCTAGCCGATTGCGACGTTTTTTTTGCACTGCTGCTGATCTGTTGGCGAGCCAGCCTCTGACCCGAACCCCTGAAGTCTGACACTCTAGATGACGAAGGGACATGAGGATCTCAGATTAGAAGCTGTTCGCGCTGCGGCGCAAGAAGATCCAAGAGCGCTTGCACTGTAGCACCTTACGCTTTTCTAGAGTCCCACCGTGAGAAGAGAGCCGACAAATCGGATACGGTCGCGCGGAATGCCTCTGACTGTGCTGATTCTTCATCACAGAACCGAAGCTCTTTAGTCAGTTTGGTCTGCGCAGAGCAAAACTCTTCAACATGTGCAATATCCAGCCTTATCGAATCCGCCTTCCATCTCAAGCTGGAACGCCGCCCTTCAACCTCGCTCTCGAGCGAATAGAATTCGCTTTCCAACCCGTTCATGTTGTCTTCGAGTTCGAATTGGAGATCAGAGTCCATGCGTGCTGCAACTAGTGCAGCATGATGTCTTTCCGTCTTGGCGTATCGTTTAGCAAGGTCATCGTATTTGGAAATTACCGCAGCCATCCAAACGTCAAGAGCCTCGGCTTCGGCTGTTAGTGCGTGCAGCGATACCGTCGCCTCATCATATCTACGTTGAGTTCGCTCCACTTCCTTCAACCAAGCGATCTGAGCTCCCAGCACCGTTAACCGCTCAATTGCTTCATCGCGCTGTGCCGCCTGGGCAAGTGTAAACGTGCCCGCGCCGCCCTCCCACTGTAGATACAAGGATCGGCTCCGGGCTTCACCCGATATGCTCTGGGTTGTGAACAATGTTTCGAGGGATTTGCGAAGGTGCAGGATGAGTTGATGCTTAGAAATCGAGCCATCAAACCCAACTGAAGTAGAGGAGATCGTCCCGCTGTCACTCAGAGAATAAGACTCATGTTTTCCGGACAAGCTTCCACCAGACGACTCAACAATCTGGATTGCCTCAAAAGAGGTCTGGCTTTCACGCAAGTACAATCCGCTAATGTCTGCAAAGGCACTCGTGCCCGAGATGGCAAACATCAGCGCAGTGGCCAAAAATCTAGATATGCGCATAGGTTACGCTCCTATTGGAATAGATGCCTCCGAGACAGTACCTCTGAAATTCTTAATATGATGGATATATCCAGTGGTTTAATTTGCCGCAAAATACTGTCTTGCGCCCATGGATGGACGCACTCTTGTCGGTTGGAATGTGAGGCGCATACGCGTCTCCAAGGGAATTTCTCAAGAGCGCTTGGCGTTTGATGCCAGTGTGGACCGCTCCTATCTGGGCGGGATGGAACGGGGCGAGCACAATCCGACCGTCGATGTTCTGGAGCGGATCGCGAAAATACTCACTGTACCGCTGAAAGAGCTGTTCTCGGATTACGATCCCGAAATTGGTGAGCAAGACGGGTTGCCACCAGGTCGCAAGCCAAACCAGCCTGAAAACCAGTGACCGGCTAGCTTTGATTATACCTTGGTAAGCGCGAATCCGTTTGTCGCTGAAGTTGTAGGACTACCCTCACCAAAATACCCCACCTTATTCGCTTCCTTCCCGATTAGTATGATGCCGGTGGCAACCACATGCCGCCGCTCAGTCGGCCCGCGATCCCATCGATCCCCATTCTCGAACTTATGTTCCGCACTCACATGGTAGAGCCCGAGCGTTTCCGCGTAGGACTGCAGCGCTTCAAGCGGAACCGGTTCGCCGGTCTCCCGGTCAAAAGCCGATTGCGCTGCTTTCGCCGGATCACGCTCGAATGGTGAAATCGGTTTGAACGTCTTCTGCTTCCTGGGCCGACCGCGCTTGATATCGTCTGCAAGTTCTATGGCCGGTTCAGAAAGCGCATCACCTTTCGCCGTCGGGGCAACCATGAACCCGAACGGCTTGACCTGGTCAGTGGGCGGCTTTCCCGCGTTGAAGTGTTTCATCCAACGAAGCAGTGCCGGACTAGTCGCGCCGTAGCGCATGAGTGCGGGCAGTTTCAAAGCGTCGTGAAAGTCGAGTGGCACGCGGTTCGGGTTACCGGCGATGGCCGCGATCAGAACGTGATACCAAAGATCATATTGCCAACGCTTCACCCCAATCTCTGACAAATCGACATTCGGTGCGCGAACGCCAGGTGCCGGATCATCTCCGCCGTACGGGTCCATGAGTTGGCCCAGCCCGTGCGCAGATGCCTTGCGAAGGACAGGAAGGTTCTGAGCATCGGTATTGAACAGTGCGTAGCGCTTTGCAGAAATTGCCCAGCAATAGAGCGGCTCAAGAACTTTGGTCGTCTTCTCAGTTCCGACTTCGTAGTTCACCTTTTCGATCTGCAGGATGGATCCGGGCTGATCGTAGGGATTGAGCGGTACAAACCAATCGATCAACTTTTCCACGCAGGCCCTAAAATCGTCGCGGCTCATACCGTCAGGCCGTGCGATAGCCAGACTGTCGGTATCGCAAAACGCCCAGCCAAGCTCTTGGTGTAGCGTCACCTTTTCCGCGCACGCCAGCATCAGGCGTGCACCACTTGTAATGAGGGTCGCCAGAAGGGGATGGAAAAACCGCCCCGGTTCTTCCAGGGCCGTTGATGTCAGCGACGAAAGTTCGCCATCTGGCCCAAACAGCTCAAGCGGTTCGGGCTTCGGAGCATCATCGCGGATGATTTCGGCATAGACGCCATAGCCGGTCGAGTTGGCGAGGATCTTGAGATGCTTCTCGATTGGATCGTCGATTGCCTTCGCACGGTCACGCATGTTGATGATCGCCGTGAAGAGATCGCTGGCATTTGGATCGAGTAGACAATCGGCGCGGCCCATCAGATGGACCGCTTGCAAGTCTTGTTGCCTTGAGCCGGGCCGGAACCCCTTCGCGCGCAATATACGCGGTGTCTTGCCTGTCAGGATCTTGGAAGCAGCAAGATCGGGCAACGCATACCAGAGTGGCGTTTTGCTTGTCAGATGATTGAGCCCGATGGTCAGGGTATTCTTGTCCGGATTGTAGGGTGCCCGGACCGGTAACAGGTCTTCTTCTGGCTCAAGCTCTACAATCACGCACAGTTCGCGCCACTTTGCCTTGTCCTGAAGGTCGGCAAGCGACAGATCAGCAAGAAACGTGCGGACTTCATCGGTCGCGTCATGGGTTTCGAACCCATCTGCTGTCAGAAAGTCATGCAAGCCAATCAGGGCGTTGACGGTCGGATACATGGACTTGAAGTCAGTATGGATGACTTCAGCGATCTGTTTGCGGATGCGTACTTCAGCGCGGCCCCCATAATAGGTCGATATGATCGATCCGAAATCCTCCAGGTTCAATGCGTCCCAGCCATCGGCCAGCAATGGGCGAACACCCATTTTTGCGAGGAGCGCTTTTCCAAGGCTCGCTTCGCTCAAGATGCGATGGATCGGGGTCTCGAGTTCGAACGCGGCATACTTTTCCGCGAGAACTTCAAAACATTCCCAAGTCGCCTGGACGTCCGCCCGTGCATAGTCGAGGTAGTCGAACGTAAGCGCGCCACCATGCTCTTCGGTCTGCAGCTTCTGCGTAGGAACGTTCAGCCGCTCAGCAAGGCGTTTCAATGAAAACCGCCCCGTCAGCAATGCGCCCGCGAGTGTCTTTATATCTACGAACGAACCACGATTGTGCGGAACGCTCTTGTCGCGGTTGCGCATCCCGCGTCCTGTGAGCTGCTTTCCCGGAATAGCTAAGTCGATCAAGGCAGCCGACGGGCTCAGGTGTTTCACACGGATGTGCGGATCACTCTTCCATTTTGTGAGCCCGAAACTGAACCCACCACGCATGTTACCACGCGCTTCACCCCAGTCGTACGCGATCCGGGATATATCAAAAGGCAGATTCAGCCCGATCAGGGTGCCATTCCCCCGATAACACACATCGAGGATTACTTTCGTCCGGAACTCCTGCACGGTGATCAACTCAATCGCGTTGGCTGCACAGTATCTCCGAAGAACATCCATATCGGTTTCGGACAGATCTCCGCCGTGGAAGGCAATTTCCCGGTCCAGCTTGCCCGAATTGCGCACTTGGGCGAACCCAACGCGCAACTTCTGTGCGGGGCAGGTCGTCGTCTCGGTATCAAAGATGATTTGCCAGCCTGATGTCAGGTCGGCTCCACCTTTACCCCGCGCCTTGGCGAGAGGTGCCTTACCCGGAATGCGCGTAAATGCACGTACCGCTATCGGTGTTTGGAAGGGAGCGCGGGTCATTGGTCGGCTCCTTCGACAATGTCTTTATTATTGTCTGCGCCATTCACTGAAATGCTGCGCTCCGAAAGCCGGGCTTCTTCGAGTGCCACTGCGCCAAGATGTTTGAGGGTTGGCGCTGTCTTCTCGTAGTGTTCGCCAAGCGCGCTGAGGAAGCGGCCGACGGTTTCGAGATCGGGTTGGTTCGTCTTGGGTTTGAAGGACATATCTTTCTCCTGGTCAGTTAATTCACGATGACAATTGCTACAAAGGGGGATGCCGCATCCGAGGCCGAAGGCTCTTGGGATGATGTGCGCAAATTCGATGGCGGCTGGGTGGGCCCGGTATGCGCAAATCAGGCATATCGGATAGCGGCTCTTCAGCCTGCGGAAGTCGGCTTCGCGGCGAAGCTCTTTCGCTGATAGGATATTACTCATTATACGTACTCCGTTTTATGGATTGATGATCTGATAGATTTCGTGGAATTCCGGCTCATCTTTTTGCGCAAAGCGCAGCAGGATGTTCGGGTCGGTTTCGAACGGCCAAACCTTGCCGTTGACGTCGGTCACGGTCGCGCCGTCGAACTCTTCAAGGTAAGTGAGGTCCTGCGTCCGGATGAATTGAGCCACGCGATTGTGGTAGACACCCACACGGCTGGCATCAGCGAACGTTGGAACAATGATGGACTTCGACTTGGCGTCGATGATGATCTGAACCCGGCGAGGGCGGACATCGGTGACGATCCAGCGCGAGCCTTCTTTAATGCCGAGCTTTTTCGCGACGAGTGCGCGTTTCAAACGATCTGGCGAGACATGTGCCGTCTTGGCTGCTGAGGTGAGAGATGTCCCGCCATACATGGCCTGCAATGCCTTGGAGACTTTTTCGTCATTGATCGGCAGGCGCGCACTTGCCTTGAGAGGTGCTTCGCTTGGTTTTGGATGCCCGCGAGCCTGGGACCGCGACAGGCCGCGTGCTTCAGCTCGCTCGATGCGGCGGGCGTATTCGGCCTTGTAGTCTCTCTTCGTGGCCATTGGCCGGGCTCCAGTTCAAACAACTGAAGTCCGGCATGACTCCGAACAGGGGGACTCTTCATCCAGTTTGGATAGGAGAAGTAACGAGCCGCCCCCTATGTTGGCCTGCCACTTGCACCCAAGTTGCGTAGGATTAGTAAAATGGGCGCATAGATGAAGAAAGCAGAGTTGCTATCCAGCCTGGCTGCGCTGGCCAAAGAACTTGGAGTGACTCCAACGAGTCAGTCGAAGTTCGAACGTTGGATCGATAAGAACCTGCTTGCGGGTGCCATTGGTCGGGGCGTGAGACGAGGTGTGCCGCGAGATTGGTCCTACTCGGAAGATGATGTCAGGCGCGCTCATGCGCTGGTGATTCTACAAGCCAGGGGATTTAAGCGCACACACCAACTATTTTTAGGCTTAGCCGTCGAAGGGTTTTCCGTGAGCACGGATCAGCTTCGTCAAAGCCTCAGGACTGAGGCTGTTCGTGCGATCAAGCGTCAACGGCGGGAAAGCTTGAGAAACTTTGTCCCCCAAGAAGCGGGCGCAAGTATCGATAATATCTCAAAAGAGCAATTGCGGTTATCTGCGGAAGTAGATCCCATCCTAAAAGATACCGGATATGTTCTGCCACCGGACCTTATGCGGCTAGGTATCAACAGCGCAGTTGGTGGAACAAGTGATAACCCACTGCAAAGCACAGCATATCAGACAGCTGTAGAAAACCAGTTGAGCGCTGCTCTGCCAGGTTCTTTGCCATTCGACCCGCTACAAATGCCGCTAAAGGCTATTCCTAGGCTGATGGCAGGTATTCTTGGATTTCCAGAAGAAACCGATATCAGCTTAGCGGATCGCATAAATGGGGCGACCGACAATGAACTCACAGATGCGCTTACAGATTATCGCGGTATTTTGGGAGAACTGAAGGAAGCGGGGGATTTCCTGCAACTTATGCCTGAACCAATTGGAGGTGTATTATTGGGTTCCCTGCAAGATCCAAACTGGCTACCACTTATGCTGAGTTTGCTTGTATCTATGGTGAGTTCGGGATCGAATTGTGATGAGATTTCTGCTAAAAATTGGTAGCAGAAATCGGGGTCGGAATGAAACTTCAAACGCTAGGAATTTCCGAAGGTCTTGCAAGTGATGAGTGGGCTGCGCGTTGCCAATTCTGGTTATCAGAACACGCAGCCAGTCTGACAAAACGCAAACGCCGTGATCGTAATCAAGATCCACTAATCCTTATTGGAAACGGCTTATCGATCCGTGTAAGTAAGGGACGTCTAGTAGTCCGCGACGGCACTACACACTATCCGTCAGCTTGCCGTGAGTTAGCTTACTTTAAGGGATCGTTGGAGTTACCGCCCCGAATTGTCGTCGTAGACGGTTCAGGCTCAATCACATTGGACGCGATCGACTGGCTTAGCGATCAGGACATTCCGCTAATCCGCATTCGGTTTGACGGCAGGACAGTTACCGTCATGGGCTCCAATGGTTATGCAGCAGATCCAGCTAAAGTCGCGTGGCAGCTTGAAACAAGGGACGATCCAGTAAGGAAGCTGGAGTTTGCAACCCGGATAACGCGCGAAAAGCTGATAGCCAGCCTGGAAACACTGGAAAACTATGTTCCGGATTCAAAACTTAGAGATAGCGCAACCAGTGCAACAACGGCGTGTCTCGAATCATCAAGGTAGCGTCCCCAGGCGTGGTGTAAATTCGACCTGAGGAAGGTCACCGTGCGCGAATCCGTCGAGGTTGTGGTTGCGAAACTCAACCAGAAGGACCTCACACGATGACCGAAGACAGATTGGCTTTA
>Ga0209344_10002288_pt1 | contig 21735 bp, 20 predicted proteins | sample Cruoilmetagenom6_FD_187293 | JGI IMG/M metagenome (GOLD analysis project Ga0209344, IMG submission 187293) | Oil polluted marine microbial communities from Coal Oil Point, Santa Barbara, California, USA - Santa Barbara Oil Seep Sample 6 (SPAdes)... | ecosystem: Environmental > Aquatic > Marine... | reverse complement strand
GGACTTCGCCGCCCAGTACGGCGAAAAAGACGAAGCAGTCCTCAACGCCATCGGCGGCCACCACGCCGACATCCCCGCAACCACCCTCTACACCCCGATCATCATGGCCGCCGACGCCGTCTCCGCCGCCCGCCCAGGCGCCCGCCGCGAATCCATGGAACGCTACATCCAGCGTCTCCACGACCTCGAAGACATCGCAAGAACTCAGCCCGGAGTCACCGAGGCTTTCGCAGTACAGGCAGGCAGAGAGATCCGCGTCATGATCGACGCCGACCGCGTCTCCGACGACGAGGCCTACCTCGCAGCCCACGAAATCGCCAAGCGAGTCTCCAACGAAATGACCTTCCCCGGCGAAATCCGAGTCACCGTACTCAGAGAAACCAGAGCTATAGAAATCGCCCGTTAGACTCTCTGCTGCTGAATGTCAGCCCATTTCAAGATGAGCCAATAGAGAAAGTCCTCAACCTTCTTTAGTATTTTGTGGTACCATGACCCGATCGAAGTTCAACCCAAAGGTCACACCATGAATCACAAACTCTCCGCACTCGTTCTCATTGCAACCGCTTTCTTCTTGAAATCGAATGCCCTCGCCAAAACCACCCTCATCCATTGTGGTTCGCTTATCGCCATCCCCGGCCAGCCCGCCAAGACCAAACAATCCATCCTCATCATCGACGACAAAATCGTCTTCATCACAGATGGCTACACCAACCCTGACGATGTCGATACCACAGACGACGAAGTCGAACTCATCGACCTCTCAGATTTCTTCGTCCTCCCAGGACTCATCGACTGCCACACCCACCTCACAGGCGAAATCCTTCCCGCACCAGAACGCATGCGCCGCCGAATGCAAGAAGGCGAAGCACACGCAGCAATCGACGGTATCGTAAACGCAAAGAAAACAATCGAAGCCGGATTCACCACCGTCCGCAATGTCGGATCCCCCGGCTCCGTTGCCCTCGCACTCCGCGATCGAATCAACAGCAGCATCATCCCCGGCCCACGCATGTTCGTCTCAGGCCCAGCAGTCTCCGTCACCGGCGGACACGGCGACCCAACCAACTCGCTCTCCCCAGTACTCCGCCCAGACCTCGACCCGCAGCTCGCCACCGCCGACGGCCCAGCAGAAGCCCGCAAAGCCGTCCGAGCAAGAGTCCGTGAAGGCGTGGATCTCATCAAAATCACCGCCACTGGCGGTGTCCTCTCCCCAACCGCCGCCGGAGTTGACCAACAGTTCTTCGACGACGAACTCGAAGCCATCGTCGAAGCCGCCCGCATGATGGGCCGCAAAGTCGCCGCACACGCCCACGGCACCGACGGCATCAACGCCGCACTCCGCGCCGGAGTCTCCTCAATCGAACACGGCACATACCTCGACGAAGAATCAATCCGCCTCTTCATCAAACACGACGCCTACCTCGTTCCAACAATCCACGCCGGGAAGTTCGTAGAAGACAAAGCCAAAATCGACGGCTACTTCCCCAACTCCATCCAAAAGAAAGCATCAGAAGTTGGCCCCCTCATCCAAGCCTCATTCGCCCGCGCCCACAAAGCAGGCGTCAACATCGCCTTCGGCACCGATGTCGGCGTAGGAGCCCACGGCACAAACGCTGAGGAGTTCGTCTACATGAACGAAGCCGGCATGTCCCCAACAGACTGCCTCATCTCCGCAACAATCAACGCCGCCAAACTCATCGGGGCCGATGATCTAATCGGCACCCTAGAAGCCGGCAAACTCGCAGACATCATCGCCCTCGATAAAAACCCACTGAAAAATGTCGCAGCATATCAGAATGTGGTCTTTGTAATGAAAGATGGTTCGGTTCAGCGTAACAAATAGTGCGCTCAGATATGAATCCGTAACTGAAACCGAGAACCAATAAAAACACAGGCAAAGCCTTTAAGCAATGCCTGTGCACACCGAAGTGTTCCAGATGAAACGGAGCTTGATGCCCGAAGATCTATCGTCTTCTACGGCCCATCAAGAGACCCCCGCCGATCAATCCGGCTAGCCCGCTCGGAGCAGGCACTTGAGTTATTGTGATCCGAGCAATCAGATCATCAGCGCCAAAAGCGGATCCAATCGTTGACCCATTGCCCGTTCCGGAGCCAATAAACGAACTCAGATACGCTTCGTCACCGACATCAGAAAACAAGTTGCGTATCAACTCAGATTCGCCAACAGAGGCGCCCCCATTGGCTGAAAACGCTGCGCCACCAGTTGCCGAGTTCACTTCCGATCCATTGTCAAGAACGTCACGCCCATAGATTTCGATGACCATCGGTCCAACAAATGATCCGGACCCATCGAATAGCATGTGCGAAAATGGATTCCCATTGGCGACAAATAAATCATTTGTTGGAATAACCATCGATGCAAACGAGAAGTACCGATTGACCGAAGAATCGCCAACATCAAGAGTGAATGCCGTCGATTCGCCCGGTGAAAATACCGGGGCATCGCCGCCAAAGGCGACCGATGTCACAGTTGCCTGCGCCCCGCCAGCTGCACCAGCGCTGCTTGCGCTAAAGGCAGCAGAAATTGGAGCGGTATCCCCGCCCTCCGCCAAAGCTGTGAGACCCGGGAACCCAGCCGTGAGCTCGCCGCCGTTGTATGAGTCAAAGCCGCCATTGTGTGCTGCAATCCAGAACGGCGTGAAAAAGAAACCGTCAGAAGCGTTCGTGTTCTCAATCTGAACCGAGAGAACATCTCCCTGCGCCGCCATTCCCGCGACTGCTAATACACCAATAGCTGGCATCATCTTTGTAACTCTAAACATATCAATCCTCCTTGCTTCATTACGAAGCCTTCCGCCAGAGTCATGTACACCCGATGCACTCGCACCGATCGCGCACGCGATGCGCTGGCACGCACCACTCCGAGCCCTCTTATTTTTCCTTGTCTCAGACAGCCAGGATGCTAAGCACAACCTCCGCTGTCTCATCCGCATACTTCAATGCAGGCCCCTCAAGCACTCCCTCGTTTATCAAACGAGGAATATTCAGTACGCAACCAGTAAAGAGTGCGTACGCTAAATCAATGTCTATCTCTTTCGCTTCCCCGCGTTTCTGAGCAGATATCACAAAGCTACGAAACATGCTCCCTTGTTTCGTATACACCTCGCCCAATGTCTCGGCCATCCGATGCGGCATCAACAGCACATACGAAAACGCATCTTTGTTCCCATCAAAATACTCGAAGGTCAGCTTCACCCAAGCCTTCAAAGCATGCTCAAATGGCAAGCCTGCACGCAACAACACAGACTTATCCCGTGCCATCTCATCAACAATGGTTGTGTACGCCTCGCGAATCAGGTCATCCTTGCTCCCGAAGTGCTTATAGACCGCACCCTCAGTAACCCCTGCTTCCTTTGCGATGGTCCGAATCGACGCAGACTGAACCCCATCCCGAACTCCGAGACGAACAGCGGCATTCTGAAGCCCCAAACGCGTATTTCGACGGTATTTGCCCTGTTCTGCCATCATTGAGGATACTCCAGAATGGTAAACGACCGTGTACCATTTGAAGAGAGAATGCGCCGTTGGCGACGAGTATTCCTGATCAATGCAGTTTTTATCAGTATTCCAAGCTGGTCGCTATATCGGTACCGTCTTTGACCCCAGCATGATCAGTATCAGACAAAGGCAACAACCAATACCACCGCCAACATCCGCCCATCAATCCAGTCCCGCCTTTTCCGCTGCCGCATGATCCCGATCCCGCTCGCAACAATCATCCCTGCAAACAGCACACGCGATTGATCCGCCCCATTGCCTCCCCCTTCCCCGCCGAACGTTACCATCGCCCCCCCAACAACAAGCAGCCCAGTAGCAATCACCGCCGCACGCCGTGTCCCCATCAACACAGGCAAACTCCGCGTCGAGTGAATCCCGTCACTCGCATGGTCATCCAGATCACACGCCACCGCATCCCCAAACACAATCAGCCATACCCCACCCAGGATCATCCAATGCATCACATCAAACTCAGGCAGCCCCCCCAATTCCCAATTAATCTCAGGCCCAATCACCGCCGCCAATCCCAATCCGACCACCGCACTCGCCACCAGCCCCGCCTTGAGCCCTGCCAAATCCTTAAGCCGAGATCCCCTCTCAGGCCTCCACCCAGAATACACATACCCCGCAACAACCCCGCCCACAACCACAACCCCCAGCACCGGGGACAGCACAACCCCAACAGCCGCCGCCCCTATCCATTCCGTCAGCATCAGAATCCGCAGCCATTTCGCCCGCTGTCTTAAAAACGCATGCCGAACCGGCTCAGCCATCAGATCCGCCGGATCCAGATCTGCATCTCGGAACTTGATCCGATCAAACAAATACCCAGAATGCGCACAAAGCGTGACATACACCAGCCCCATCCACCCAATCGGCCGTCCCAAGAATTCACCCAAAATAATCGCAACCCCAACAGCATACATCGCCGCCCAAACCGCCAGATGCCCCGCGATCCCAAGCCACAAAATTACAGATCCAATTGTTCCACGTGGAACATGAGTACCATCTTTGTGCGCACACATCGTGTCACTCCCCAGACCATTTCAGTGAGCGATCCATAACCAATACCTCTCGGCCCTCAAGCAGCGACCTCGCGAGTTTCTCCATTTCTCTTTGCTGGACGACCAGTTCCGATCGGTGCGTAATTTCTTTGATATTTTCACGGTTCCAAACTTCTGGGAGTTTTAGAATCGCTTGTCCGATCTCATTGCCGACCAGTTTTTTGAACTCTGGAGAATCGATTGCTGGGAGCAGCCGGCGGAGGATGGTGTTGCGACGGAGAAGGGCATCGAATCTTTCTGGGCCGAGCCCGCGGCGGTGGCGGATGGTTTCGATCAGCAGCGGGGTGCTCTGGGGATTGGCAGATTGGTTGATTGTGAAAATGAGATTGTCGAGCTCTAACTCCAGATCGGCATCGGTGATCGTCCAGTCAAAGTCGCGAGCGATCTCTTCTAAGAACTTGCTGAGGATAAGTTCTTCAAGGGCTTGTTCGCCGGAGATCTCGGCCATGATCGGCCAGAGTTCTTCGTTGGTGATGGGCTGGCTGTTGACCATCGCGGCGATTGTGGAGCTGGTGGCGGCAGATTTGTTGGTCGATTCTGGAGCGGTACATCCTGCGAGATTCAGACCAATAAGTGGGAGGGCCAAGAATGAAAGTGTGAGCAGGAATGGTTGATTCCGGGTAGAGTGGGGTCGGGCTTGGGTTGGTTGGTGGAGTGTTGGCATGGATGATCTGGGCATTGGAATGGGGTTGGGTCAACCGTTTGGCAGTCGGTGCGTACAGAGAATGGCCGATGTGAGTATCGGTATAGTGTACTCTTTTTAAGAAATGATCTGATACATGAGTTCAACCATCGAAAATCATTCTGGGCAGTCCGGTTCGAGCCGGCGGGAGGACTCTATGCGCCGGGCGATGGAGATCGCGGCCGATGGGCAGTGGGGTGGACAGATCGGGGAGCTGGCGAGTCCCAAGTTGCGGAGTTTGATCTGTCCGTTTTGTGGTGGGCTGACGGCGGATTCTGGGCGATGCCAGCGGTGCAGTGCGCGTTTTGATCCGTTGAGCCGGCAGGCGTCGCAGAATGAGATGGGGCCTTGGTTTGTGCGGGATGAGTCGATGCCGTATCGGCCTGGGTGTAACTATTCGACGATCAAACGGCTTGTCGAGAGCGGGGGGATCGAGGAGAATTCTGTATTGCGGGGGCCGAGTACTCGGCAGCTCTGGATGCTTGCCAAGCACACTCCCGGGGTAGCGCAGATGCTTGGGGTGTGTCACAACTGTGGAAATGAAGTTGAGGGCGATGCGTTTGCTTGTGGATCTTGTCAGGAACCGTTCTCGGCGGATCGTGACCGGCAGCATCTTGGGCTTGGTCCTGCGCGGCCGCTGCCTGGTATGGCGAGTGTCGAAATTCTTGCGTTGCGGGCTGAGCCGCCGGCAGGGGCGGAGTTGGTGTCCGGACCTGCGGCGATTCCGCTTGTGCCTCAGGATAGTCGCGGGCGAGATGGGGGGCGGCGGAAAGTTGATGGTGATGGTGTTCAGAGCGGCGAGGAGGGGCTCGATGCGGTGAAGCGGATTGATGAACTGGGGCGGAGTGTGCGGGCGTTGCGGCGGGCGTGGGTGAGCGAGCGGAAGAAGGCTTGGATATCGGTTGGGTGTGCCGGAATAATTACTGCTTTGGCATTGGTGATTATTGTGGTATCGTGAGTTAGGCTGGGATGACTGGATGGTTGCATGTGATTGAAGATCGCGAAACAAGATTTCAGCCAATGCGGGACGGCCCGCGTTTGGGTGGGGGGTTTACGCTGATCGAGTTGCTTGTGGTGATCGCAATTATTGCTGTCTTGATTGGGTTGTTGCTGCCTGCGCTTGGGTCGGCTCGTGCTTCATCGCGTGCGATTGTGTGCGGTTCAAATATGCGGCAGATGGGTGTGGCGGCGGTGATGTACACGGATGATGAGCGGGGGATTCTCCCGGCGTTTTCGTGGAAGGGTGGGGTTGAGCAAGAGACCCTGTTCGCGGATTTGGAGTTGGCAGCCAATGATAAAACGGCGGTGCGGAATCAGGCATTGCATATTATTCGTGAACGGAGCGGGCATGCTACAGCTACGGCTGAAAGCGTTTGGATGTCGCCCCTTTGGTTTACGCACCTTGTGTATCTGGATTACTTGTCTGGGAATCCGGAAGAGCCGGTCGCGGCGTGTCCTGAGGATTCGGAGCAGGTCGAGCGTGCAGAGACTCCGGTGGGAGAGTTTTCAACGAATCAGATTCGGCGGAAGTATGAGAGTTCTTATGAGAGTTCATTGGTTGCCGGATCGGTGGATGTGCGACGGGGAAGGGTGTTCCCGATCAGCCAAAACGGTCAACCTTGGCAGGTGTTCTTTCGTGGGGATAACTATGTGACGAGCCGAAAGTTGACTGAAGTGGCTTTCCCGTCGTCGAAGGTGTACATGTTTGATACTTACGATCGGCATGGATCGAGCCGGGAGGACCGGTTGTTCTTTGAGCCTGGGACGAGTCAGCCGATGTTGTTCTTTGATGGGTCGGTGAGCCGGCGGGAGACCAATGATGCGAACCCGGGGTTTTGGCCTAAGTTTCCTGCGAACCCATCTCCGACATTGATCGAGAATGATGAGGGGGAGTTATTCCCTGCGGTGTTCCGGTTTACGCGTGGCGGGCTCCGGGGGATTGATTTTGGTGGACAAGAGATCAGTACTGGGCAGTAAGGGTTGCGAATTGACGGGTTGATTGACCTAGAATCTGATGAGCCGATGGCGGACGCTGTTGGTACTGGAGATTGCTATGGGTGACAAGCCGGGCGTATTGATTGCGGATAAGTTTGATCAGATCGGGATTGACGGGTTGCGTGATCTCGGGTGCGATGTGCATGTAGATGCGGATCTTGGGCCTGAGACGATCGGTGATGCACTCAAGGCAACCGGAGCGAAGGTCTTGGTGGTTCGATCGACCAAGGTGCCCGCTTCGGTGTTTGCGGATTGCGGGGATTTGTCGCTGGTGATCCGGGCGGGTGCGGGGCATGACAATATTGATTCTGCTGCGGCGGGCGAGAAGGGGATCCCTGTGTGCAACTGCCCCGGGATGAATGCTGTGGCGGTTGCTGAACTGGCGATCGGGCACATGATTAATCTTGATCGTCGGATCTCGTTGCAGACCAAGTCATTGCGTGAGGGTCGATGGAACAAGAAAGAGTTTGCCAAGGCCAATGGGCTCAAGGGGAGCAAGTTGCTTGTGGTCGGCATGGGCTCGATCGGAATGGAAGTTATTAAGCGGGCGCAGGCGTTTGGGATGACGGTGAGTGCGCAGTCGCGGTCGATGCATAAGGAAACCGCACGGGCTCTAGGGATCAAGATGATCGAGTATTCTCGCGAGGCGCTCAAGGCGGCGATTGAGGAGGCGGACATTGTTTCTGTGCATGTGGCGTTATGCGCCGATACGGACAAGCTGTGCGGGCCCAATTTCTTTGGGGCGATGAAGCCTGGGGCGATGTTTATTAATACTTCGCGCGGGGAGATTGTTGATGAGACGGAGCTGATCAAAGCGGTCAAAGAGAAGGGCATCCGGGTGGGGCTTGATGTGTATCAGAACCAGCCTTCGAGCAAGGATTGCGAGTGGGGGTGCGCGGTTGCTGAGCTTCCTGGGGTATCGCTGACGCATCATTGCGGGGCGTCAACTGATCAGGCGCAAGAAGCGGTGGCGCTTGAGGTGATCCGGATTGTGGGTACGGTGATCGACGAGGGGCGGACGCTTCATGTTGTGAATAAGAAATCGTTGAAGGATGAACAGTTGAGCTTGGCTCTTTAGCCTGCCTTTGGAATAGGAGACTAGATATGGGTGATCGTGTATATAACTTTTCTGCTGGACCTGCGTGTTTGCCTGAGAGCGTGATTAAGCAGGCTCAGAAGGATATCTGGAATATCTTTGATTCTGGGATTGGGATCATGGAGCATTCGCACCGAAACAAGTACTTTGATCGGGTGACGCACGAGACCGAGGCGGACTGCCGGGCTGTGGGTAGCATTCCTGAGGATTATTCAATTTTTTGGATGCAGGGCGGGGCGACGAGCCAGTGTTATATGGTGCCTGCGAACTTCTTGGCTGCGGATCGGACTGCTGATTACTTTGATACGGGGAAGTGGGCAACCGACTCAATCGCGGAGGTGCATCATTACGGGGGGCTCAATGTGTGCGGGTCTTCGAAAGACTCTGGGTACAACCACATCCCGAAGGGTGATGCGGTGAAATATTCGGATGATCCTGCGTATGTGCAGTTTACTTCCAACAACACGATCATGGGGACGGAGTTTAAGGAACTGCCTAGGACTCCTGGAAACTCGTTCTTGGTGGCGGATATGTCGTCGAATATTTATTCGCGGCCGATTGATGTGTCGCGGTACGGGTTGATTTATGCGGGGGCTCAGAAGAATCTTGGGCCATCTGGGACGACGCTTTTGATTGCGAAAACGGATTTGATAAACAATCCGGTTCGTGAACTTCCAAAGATGATGCGGTACGGGCTGATGGCGAAGAAAGAGGGGCGGTACAACACGCCCAATACCTTTGGTGTGTATCTGATGGGTCAGGTGTTTAAGTGGATCTTGGCCGAGGGTGGGCTCACGGCAATGGACGAGATCAATAAGGAGAAGGCGGGGATCCTGTATGACTTTATTGACTCGGAGGATTTCTTTACGCCACACTCGAAGGTCGAGGATCGGTCGCTGATGAACATTACCTTCAAGTGTCCGACGGCGGAGCTTGATGCGTTGTTCCTTGAGCAGGCGGAGAATAAAGGGCTGACCACGCTTGCGGGGCACCGGGCGATTGGTGGGATGCGGGCGAGTATTTATAATGCGTTCCCGAAGGCGGGGGTCGTTGCACTAGTTGAGTTTATGAAGGCGTTTGCTATGGAGCACGCTGGGGCGAAGGCGTAAACGAGTTTAGATTTTGATTAAGTAGCTCGGAGTCTTTGCTCCGGGCTTTTTTATTTGAGTCGATCGCTGCAGGCGGCGAGGACTTCGGCGGTGGTGATGCGTTGGATCATTTCGGCGGAGCGGTTGTCGCGAAAGTAGAACTCGTCGCCTTCTTTGGTGTGCTGGATCATGTCTTGTTCGCGTCCGAAGGGGGCGGCTTTTTTGGGATCGGTTGGGCCTAGGAGTCCTACGAGGGGGCGGTTGAATCCGACGGCCATGTGGAGGGCGGCGGAGTCGTTGGCGACGGTGAGCTTTGATCTTGCGATGATGGCCATGAGGAGGGCGATTGATGTTGAGCCTACTCGGTCGGTGATTTTGGGGTGGTCTTTGGCGAGTTCTAGGAGGGGGGCGCAGTGGAGGCGTTCTCCGGGGCCTCCGACGACAATGACTCGTTCGATGGCTTTGTTTTTGGTGAGTTCTTGGGCGAGTTGGGTGAAGCGTTCGATGGGCCAGCATTTGGCGGCCCAGGCGCTTGTTGGGGCGAGGACGGCGTAGGGCTCTGGGTATTCGATGACGACTTCTGAGAGTTCGGCTTGGCCTGCGTAGATGGTGATGTTGGGGTTGGTGATGTCGGCTCCGGCGGCTTTTGCTAGGGCGAGCATGCGGTCGACGGTGTGGAGTTCTTTTGGGGCGTCGATGCGTTGGTTATGAAAGAGCCAGCCGAGTTCTTGGGAGTCTTTGAAGCCGTACCTTAACTTTGCACCGGTTGCTCTTGAGAAGAATCCTGAACGGGCGAGGCCTTGGCAGTCGAGGACCATGTCGTATTTGTTTTTACGTAGGGTTCGGAGCCACTTGAGAAGGGGGCCGAAGCGTGCGTGGCGGCATTGTTTGCCGAGCTCGACTCTTTTGAAGGGGATGACCTCGTTGAGGTCTGGGTGGTGCTCGATGGCTTGGGTGAAGGTGTCGCGGGCCATCCAGTCGATTTTGGCGTCTGGGTAGCGTTGCTTGAGTGCGGCGAGGATGGGTGCGGAGCGGCAGATGTCGCCTAGGGCGCTTGGGCGGATGATGAGGATGCGTTTTGGGTGATTGGGTTCAGTCACTTGTGACAATAGGTTCGTTAGCGGGTTTGGTTCGGAAGGTGCCGCATTCGGGGCAATTGATTTCGGAATCGGGGAGATCAGTGAGTGTGTAGCCGCACATTGGGCATATGTCATGGCCGAGGGCGCGGAGTTCGTGGTACACATGCTTTAAGAGTCGGAAGCGATAGAAAATATAGTAAAATACCACAAACATTAGTGGGTAAAAAATAAGCCAGTTGATCAGTGAGGCGGCGGATGAGTTAAGGCCTTGGGATTCGAGTATATTGGGGAGGAAGATCATCGAGACCATCCATCCGAGAACGATTCCTAAATAAATTGCGATGTTGAGTGGTTGCTTGAACCATTGTGTGCTGGCACGGCCCATGAGGTGGCGTTGGTCTTTTCCTGAGAGGTTAAACTGAGGATCTCGAAGGATCTTTGGGTTGAGATGCATTAAGGAACTCGTTATGCGGGGTAGGTTGCGCTGGTGCGGTCGGTTTCCCAGACTGTTATGTTTTCTAGGGAGCAGCCGAGAGAAGTGAGGGCGGGGGCGAGGGTGTCGTAGCAGTGTTTGGTGATGTTTTCTACGGAGGGGATTTGGCCGTCTTGGGTTTGGTCGAAGGGGGGGCAGTCTTTGTTGAGGAACTTGTGGTCGAGGGGGTTGATGATGGTGTTGTTGACGGCTTGTTCGATTTGGATTTGGAGCTCTGGGGTGAGGGCTTCGATGGCTACTCGGATGGTGGGCTCGAGTTTGTAGTTGTGGCCGTGTCCGGAGGGGTTGTTGCACTTGCCGAAGAAGGCGGTGTTTTGTTGATCGGTCATGGAGGGGGCGTGGAGTCGATGGGCGGCTGCGAACTCGTACTGCTGGTTGAGGAGGATGGATTTGGAGGTTGGGTTGTTGCTTTGGGGGGCGGTCATGGTTATTGAATGGTATGGGGTGAGGTGCCAGCGGATGGAGTTGAGGGATGGGGTGAGGATTTCTTTTGATTTGATCCAGAGCATTGGGAGGAGGTTTGCGGGGTGTTGGTTTGGGTTGGAATCGATTTGTTGGGCGATGATTGGGAGGAGATGATTTCGGACGAGGGCATCTATTTCTTGGATGCCTAGAAGGTATCCGGTTTGTGGATCGGGGTGTCCTTTGATGGCGATGGTGAGTTCGTAGTATCGACCTAGAGTGGTCATGGAGGGTTTACCGGTGGTGGTGTTGCATCCGAGGGTTGAGCCGTCGGTATTGATTGTAAAGCGGACGGTTCGGCGCAGGATGTGTTGGTTTTGTTGGGTCATGGACGATTGAAGCATAGCGGTCGATGGTCGCGGAAGGGTTTTCAAATGGGATGGTGCTGTTGTAATAAGAAATCGGGGATGGGTGCGGGTGCAATGTTTGTGATCTTCATGCCGGTGTGGATTGGGATTATTACAAACTCGAATCCCAAGAAAGATTTTGATGCACAGATCAGTGTCGGTTCGCAAGTGGCGATTAAGGAGAAGATGATGAACTCGAAGGATGTGCTTGGGTATGAGTTTGAGATGCTTGATGGGACGAATAAATCGCTGGAGGACTATCGGGGTTCAGTTGTGATGTTTGTAAATGTAGCGAGTGCGTGTGGGCTTACGCCTCAGTACGAGGGGCTTGAGGCGTTGTATCAGGAGAAGAAGGGTGAGGGGTTTGTGATTGTTGGGTTCCCGGCCAATGAGTTTGGTGGGCAGGAGCCTGGGAGCAACACGGAGATCGCGGAGTTTTGCAGCGTTGAGTATGGGGTGAGCTTCCCGATGGCTGGGAAGATTGTGGTCAAGGGTGAGGGTGTGCACCCGCTGTATGCACAGCTGGCGGGGCAGCCCGAGCCGATTGGTGGGGAGCCTGAGTGGAACTTTGCGAAGTTTTTGGTGAATCGGGAGGGTGAGGTTGTGGCGAGGTTCCCTTCGCGAACGCCTCCGGAGGATGCTGGGCTGGTGGCGTTGGTGGACGAGTTGCTTGGCGGGTGAGTTCTCGGGCGAGGATTTACTGAATCTGAACATTTGGATTTTGGATGCTAACTGCCTTTGTTGCAGTGGTTAGGGTGCCTGCGCGGTCAGTGTGAAATGATCTTAACACAACCTTTGCGTTTTCCGAGTGGCTTTGGGAGGGGTTGCGCGAGACGATTGTTTCTATGGCGGGAGTGCTCGCCTGTTTGGATTGAAACTACACACGGAGTGTTGCGATGAAATCTCGAAAGTTGATGTCGTTGGTGGGTGCGTTTGCGGTGTTGCCTTTGGTTGTCGCGGGAGCGATGGCCGGGGATGGTGTTGATCCTGAGTTGCCAACTTATGAGGCGACGAGCGGGGTGTCTGGGAGTATTAAGTCGATCGGTTCAGACACGATGAATAATCTGATGACTCTTTGGGGCGAGGACTTCAAGAAGTTCTATCCGGCGACGCAGACTGAGGTGGAGGGGAAGGGGTCTTCGACGGCTCCCCCGGCACTGATTGAGGGGCAGGCTCAGTTTGGTCCCATGTCGCGTCCTATGAAGGGTGCGGAATTGGATAAGTTTGAGGAGGCCAATGGGTATCAACCGACCGCTGTTCGGGCGGGGATTGATTGCTTGGCGGTGTATGTGCATAAGGATTGCCCGATTGAGGAGATCAGTATCGAGGATCTGACTCGGGTGTATTCGGTGGCGGATACGGATCTGACCTGGGGAGATCTTGGGGTTGATGATGAGGACTTTAAAAATCGTCCTGTGAGTTTGTATGGGCGGAACTCTGCTTCGGGTACATATGGATACTTTAAGAAGATCGGGCTGCAAGGGAATGATTACAAGGCGACAGTCAAGGAGCAGCCTGGATCATCTGCGGTAGTGCAGGCGGTGACGACTGATTTGTATGGGATGGGGTATTCTGGGATTGGGTATAAGACTGCCGGCGTGAAAGCGATCGCGGTTTCGTATGACGGGTATGAAGCGGTCGATGCATCGGCGGAGACAGCGTATTCTGGTGAGTACCCGATCGCTCGGTTCTTGTATCTCTATGTGAATGCAGACCCTACGACCGGGATTACTGATCCGCTGCGGGCTGAGTTTATCAAGATGGTGTTCTCGCAGTCTGGGCAAGAGATTGTGGTGAAGGATGGGTACTTCCCGGTTCCTGCGAGTATTGCTCGCGAGGACCTTGAGCTGCTCAAGATCGGGTATGATTTTTGAGTGAATGATCCTGATGTAAAACTTGATGCTCAAACACAGAGCCGCTCTCGGGCGTCGCGTCGGTTGCATGCAACGGATGCGGCGGCCGAGTTTGTCGTGACGGTTGGTGGGTTCGCTGTTTTGGCAGCGGTGCTTGGGATTTGTTTTTACTTGGCGTGGGTGGTGGTGCCTTTGTTTTCTTCTGGGGTTGCTGAGGAGGGGGTTGAGTTTGTGGGCGAGGGTGGAGAGATGCCGGCGGCTGTGTATATGGGGCCTTATGGGGAGGCGGCGGTGTTCACGGATGATGGTTGGCTCGGGGGCCGCGTTGTCGGGCTGCTTAATCAGGGGGATCTCGGCGGTTGGGGCACATCGCACGATGATGTGGTGAGTGAGTCGTCGGCTCGGAATGGGGCGTTGATTGCTCGGGGTTATGGGGATGGAACGGTTCGGCTTGGATCGATGAAGTTTTCGACGAAGTTGCTGGCGGCCGGGAGTGATGTTGGTGATGGGGTTGGGTACAGCACGGTGCTTGAAGATGGGCGGGTTCGGCGGGTGACTGTTGAGGAGTCGTTCGGTGGGCCGCTGACACTCAAGGGGGGTGAGGGGGCGGTGGTGTTGGTGGACTACCAGGTTGATACGACGGGGAAGACGGTGCTTGTTGCGCTGCGGGAGGACTTGACGGTTGTGGTCAGCAGCGTGCGGACGATCCGGCCATTAGGTGGCGGGGCGGCGAAGACTCGGCTCAAAGAGACTTCGTTTGAGCTGAATGGGGATGAAGTGCCAGTGGGTTTGAAGGTGAGCGCGGATGGTGGGCAGGTGTTTGTGGTGTACCGGGATGGGGGGGTGGATCGGTTTGCCAAGGAGAAGCGGGACTTTGTATTCCGTGAGCGGGTTGAGGTATTGGAGGCCGGGGAGGTTGCGGTTGTTGAGATGGTGCTTGGGGGGCAGACGATCTTGATTGGGGACACATTGGGGGGTGTGCAGTCTTGGCATGTTGCTCTTGATGAGCAGGATCGGTTTGGGGATGGGCGGTTCTTGGTTCGGTCGCATAAATTTGGACGGATGGGTGAAGGTGTCGGGGTTGTCGAATTGACTCCTAGCGGGCGGGACCGGACGGTTGGGATTTTGTACAGCGATGGGGTTGTGGTGCTGCGGCACTTGACGAGTGAGAAGACGGTTGTTCGGATTGATTCGGATGTTGAGGGTGCGGGTTTGGTGGCGATTGGCCCTAAGAACGATTCGGTGCTTGTTGTTGGGGATGGTGGTGGGTATGGGTTGTATGGGTATGAGGCGGGGTATGCGGAGTTTTCGATCAAGGCGTTGTTTGGGAAGGTGGCGTATGAGGGATTGCCTGAGCCTGCGTATGTGTATCAGTCTTCATCGGGGGATGATTCTTCTGAGGTGAAGTTGAGTGTGATGCCTTTGGTGTTTGGGACGCTTAAGGCGACGGTGTTTGCGATGTTGTTTGCGATCCCTGTTGCGGTGTTTGCGGCCTTGTATTCGAGCGAGTTTTTGTCGAAGCGTGTTCGGAAAGTAGTCAAGCCGAGCGTTGAGTTGATGGCGTCTTTGCCCTCGGTGGTGCTTGGGTTTGTGGCGGCGATGGTGGTGGCGCCGTATGTGGCGGAGTATTTGGGTTCGTTTTTGGTGGGCATGTTTGTGTTGCCTTTGGGAGTGTTGTTTGGGGCTCATGTGTGGCAGCTGGTGCCTTTGGCTACACGGCTGCGGTTCAAGACGGGGCATCATTTGTTGATGGTGGCGGGGGTGTTGTTCTTGAGCGGGGTTGTGGGCTGGGCTGCTGGTCCTGGGATTGTGGGAGTTGGGTTTGCGCCTGATGGTTTTGATCGGGCGATGATGTCGGGGGCGGTTGTTGCGGTGGACGCGGAGCGGGTGCCTGATTGGGCCGGGGATGCAGGGCATTCGACTCGAACGCAGCGGAAGCTGCGTGTGATGGATATGGGGGTTGTTGATGGGGTTGTTGTCGAGCGTGATGCGGGAGTTGTAGATGCTAACGATGGTGGGCTGGTTGATGCGGATCTTCGTCGTTGGCTCAATGGTGAGTATGGATCGGCGACTCCTGGGTGGGTGATGGCGTGCATGCCACTGGCGGCGATCGGGGTCTGGATCGTGCAGGCGTTTACGGTGCGGCGGCGGATTGATGTTTGGCTAGCTGGTCAGAACACGGCGACGGTGGGGATGGTGGTGCTTGCGAAGTTTGTGGTGCTGGCGGTTGCGAGTTTGGTGGTCGCGTATTTTGCTGCGATCGCGTTGACGGCTGCGGGGCTTGATCCGCGGGATTCGGTGTTTGGTACATTTAGCCCTCGCAATACGCTTGTCGTTGCCGTGATCATGGGGTTTGCGGTGATCCCGATTATCTTTACGATTTCTGAGGATGCTTTGCAGGCGGTGCCTGACTCGCTGCGGTCTGCTTCGCTTGGGGCGGGGGCGACGAAGTGGCAGACGGCGGTGCGGATTGTTCTTCCTGTGGCGGGGTCTGGGATATTCTCGGCGTGCATGATCGGGTTTGGGCGTGCGGTTGGGGAGACGATGATTGTGCTGATGGCGACGGGGAACACTCCTGAGATGTCTTGGAATATCTTTAGTGGATTTAGAACGCTGGCGGCGAACATTGCGGTGGAGTTGCCTGAGGCACCCAAAGATGAGACGCATTACCGGGTGCTGTTTTTGTGCGGGTTTGTGTTGTTTGTGATGACATTTGTTATTAATACGAGTGCCGAGGTTGTGCGGCAGGTTGTTCGGAAGAGGAATGCTGGGCTGTGAGTGATTCTGTAATACAATCAGAGCACGCGACTACTCATGCAACGGCGCGGCGGACACTTCCGAGTGCTGTTGGTGAGCCGATGGTGTGGTTGACGGGGTCGGCGCTTGTTTTGTGTCTTGGGATGATCGCGGTGCTTCTGGCTTTGGTGTTGGTCAACGGGCTTCGGACATTCTGGCCTGGAGATATTGATCAGCTGACGCTCAATGGCGGCGAGCAGGTGATGGGGATCCGTGTGACGGAGGATACAGAGGGACGGTATTTGTATCGCGTGGGGAACCGGGATATTGGGCAGGAGTCGTTCCGATGGATTGATGGGGATGCGATTGTTGCAATCGAGCAGCCTGATGATGCGGTGATGCTTGAGCGGGAGTCTTGGGGGGTTTGGTTTGGAGTGCCTGAATCGATTTCGGTTGTTGGTCAAGATGGGGAGTTGAGCAGAGTGACCGATGGTTCGGGCGAGACGCTTGAGGCATTTGGGGAGATGCATTCTGAGGCGCGCGGACGGCGGGCGCGTGGTGAGGCGATGCGGAAGCGGGAGCTCGGGAGGATTAATCGGGGGATAGAAGCGGCACGGCTCGCGGTTGCTGAGGCGGAGCTTGGGGTTGAGCAGCGGGCGCATGCGAGTGATCGGCTTGGATGGGTGAGCTGGTCGTTGGTTTTGGCGAGCGTTGTGTTTGCTGGAATCGTTTGGTGGTTAAAGCGTGATGCTGGGGTTGGGATCGGGGCTGCTGGGGTTCGGGTTGGGAAGATAACTCGGTTTGGGTGCGCGGTGGTGGTGATCTTCGGTGGGATCGGATTGTGGGTTGGGGGGCCTTGGAAGGTTGCGGGGATGACTGGGGAGTCGCGGGATGCGGTGATCGCGGCTTCTGTATTGGAGCAGGAGCGATTGCAAGTGGAGTATGAGCGGGTGCTTGGAGAGGTCCGGGCTGGGGAAGATATTGACAGCCGAGAGCGGTTTGTTGTTGTTGAGCCAACACTGGGGCGGTTTGCTCCGATTGCGCAGACGCGTGGTGATGAGCCGATGATGTTGAGTCAGGTGGTTCGGCTCGTGGCGGCGAATCGGTTGTCGTTCTTTGGGAAGGTGAAGGTGTTTGGATCGCGGTGGTGGGAGTTTGTTTCGACTGGTCCACGCGAGGCCAATACTGAGGGGGGGGTGTATCCGGTTATTGTGGGGACGGTGCTGCTTACGCTGCTGCTTACGGTTTTTGTGACGCCTTTGGGTGTGATCGCGGCGTTGTATTTGCGTGAGTATGCGGTGCAGGGGTTTGGGACGAGTGTGATCCGGGTGGCGGTGAACAACTTGGCTGGGGTGCCGAGTATTGTGTATGGGGTTTTTGGGCTGGGGTTCTTTTGTTATACGGTGGGGCGGTATGTTGATGTTGGTCCTGCGGAGGGGAGTGCGCTTTCGAGCGGGGTCTGGTGGGGGTTGTTTGGTTTGGCGGTTGTTGCGGCGATTTGTTCGTTTGGGTGCAGCTTGTGGGGGAAGCCTGACCCTGGGCATCCGCCTCGGGTTGTGCACCGAGTGTTGTCGAAGTTGTCTTGGGTGGGGTGGGGGGTGACTGTTGTTTTGATGGTGATGGTTGTCGCGCGGACGCCTTACTTTATGGGGTTCTTCGGGGCGCGAGCGGCGGAGGGTTCGCCGACCTTTGGTGCGCGGGGGTTGTTGTGGGCTTCGTTGACTTTGGCGCTGCTGACGCTTCCTGTGGTGATTGTGGCGACGGAGGAGGCGATCGCTGCGGTGCCCAACACGATGCGGGAGGGGAGCTTTGGGTGCGGGGCGAGCAAGTGGCAGACGATCCGGCGGATTGTGTTGCCTGGGGCGCTTCCGGGGATTTTGACTGGGGCGATTCTGGCGATGGCTCGGGGCGCTGGTGAGGTGGCTCCGTTGATGCTTGTGGGAGCAGTGAAGCTGAATATGGATCTGCCTGTTTCGACGACGGCTCCGTTCTTGCACGCGGATCGGAGCTTTATGCACCTTGGGTTTCACATTTATGATCTTGGGTTCCAGAGCCCGGATTCGCAGGCGGCGCGGCCGATGGTGTGGACGACGACGCTGTTGTTTTTGTTGATTGTTTTTGCGTTGAATCTGGCGGCGATTATGATCCGTGCGAAGCTGCGCGGTCGGACTACGGGAGCGGCGATATGAGTGATGTTGAGACTAACGAACGGGCTTCGGTACAGGCGGTGGTTGCTGGTGGCATAGGGGGGGAGGCGGCGCATTATGATGTGATCGATGCGATCCGGCGGGGGGAAAGCGTTGAGCCGACGGTGCATCCTGAGATGGGTGAGGTTGATTCTGTTATTCAGACGGATGATTTTCAGTTGTGGTATGGGGCGGCGCAGGCGATTCATGGGATTTCGATGGATGTGCCTCGGGGTGCGGTGACGGCGTTGATTGGGCCTTCTGGATGCGGGAAGTCCACGCTCCTGCGGTCGATTAATCGGATGAATGATCTGGTTGATGGGGTGCGGGTTGAGGGTGGGATCACGCTCAATGGGGCGGCGGTGTATGAGCCGACGGTGGATGTGATTGAGTTGCGGAAGCGGCTGGGGATGGTTTTTCAGAAGCCGAATCCGTTCCCGATGTCGATCTTTGAGAATGTGGTGTATCCGTTGCGGATTGATGGGGAGCGGCGGAAGAGTGTGCTTGCTGAGGCGTGCGAGCGGAGTCTCAAATCAGCCGCGATCTGGGATGAGGTGAAGGATCGGTTGAAGGAGTCGGCGCTGGGTTTGTCTGGGGGGCAGCAGCAGCGGTTGTGTATTGCGCGGGCTGTGGTTGCTGATCCTGAGGTGTTGCTGCTTGATGAGCCTTGCTCGGCTCTTGATCCGGTGGCGACGATTCGGATAGAGGAGTTGATTACGGAGATTTCGGAGCGGTATACGGTGCTGATCGTGACCCACAACATGCAGCAGGCGGCGCGGGTTTCTGATTACACGGCGTTTATGTACTTGGGGCGGCTGGTGGAGTATGGGCCTACGGGGGCGATGTTCCAGAATCCGAAGTTGATCGAGACGGCGCATTATGTTTCGGGGCGGTTTGGGTGATTGAAGAGCGGACTGGGTGCTTGCTGCCGGGCATTCGGCGGAGTGATCAAGGAGACTGTGATGAGCTATGACATTTTTGTCTATACATCGAACTTGAGTGATCGAGTTGAGGATGTAAAGAATCCATTTACAGGTGAAGTGACTAGTCAGCCGGTTGGTGAGTCGGTCACGGATGAGGAAAGACTTGCGATATTGGGAATCATTGATCCTGTCAAAGAGTTTGGTCCCGACGAGATAGGGGCGTATGGCGTCAAGCTTTCTGACGGTAGCTCTATTGAGTTGTTCTTTGATGGTTTAGATGAGGTTGGTAAGTTTTGTTTTGGTATGCTGGCTCTTGATCAGTTCGCAATAGAGATTGCAGAGTTTGTTTTTCAGCTTGCTGAAGCTGGGCACCTTGTCATTCAGGTAGGGCCAGAGGGTGGGTATGTGGCGTTGAGTGATGAGATTGCGGATCGGGTTGGCGGGCGGTGGGAAGATGTCATTGTCATCAAGTCTGCCGAGGAACTATTTGAGTTGATTCAATCGCCATTTGAAGAGTGGGCCGGGTTTCGAGATCGTGTTGAAGATAGCTTTGATGATGGGGGCGAGTTTTGATATAGACCGGGCTGTCTAGTGGGTGAGGATTGGGGGGGCAAAACATGCGTGTTGGTGATTCAAAGTGGTGTGTTTTGATGGATTTAAGTGTGTGAATGTCGATAGTTGGGTCTAGGATCGCGGCTGGGTATGTGCCCTGTCGAGTGGTCCGATAGTCCATCTGAACGCGGTTTTTGATAGGTTGCGTGCGGAAATGGCGAGGTGAGCGATGAGTTCTGTGCCTAAACCGATCGCGGCGAGTGTGAACCAGTGGAACGCTGAGTATCTTGAAGAACAGTACAAGCTGTACTCGGCTGATCCGGTGTCTGTGACCGGTGAGCTACGGGCGTTCTTTGAGGGGTTTGCGCTTGCCAATGCTGGGGATCTGACGCTGTTTGGGGGTGGGAAGCCAACAGCGGCAGCATCTGGTTCTGGTGATTGGAAAGCCGAGAGCGGGCCTGTGCAGGTTTGGGGTGGCGGGCTTGGGGTAGCCGGTCAGTCGTCGCACTTTGAGGCGATTGTGAATGACTTTGTGAATGCGTACCGGGATCAGGGGCATCTTTGTGCTGATATTGATCCGTTCCATCGTGAGCGGGCGCGGCCTGCGTTGTTGTGTTTGGATCATCATGGATTGACAGAAGCCGACTTGGATCGGGTGGTCGATGGATCTGGGATGGGGCTTGGGATTCAGGTTGCTTTGCGGGCGGTGATCGCCCGGCTTGAAGAGGTGTATTGCGGGTCGATCGGGCTTGAGATTATGCATGTGGCCGACACCGATCAGCGGTCGTGGCTGATGCATCGGTTCGAGACCATTGGTGGGAAGCTGGATCTTGATCGTGCGCGGCGATTGTTGATTCTTGAGCAGCTTACGAAATCAGAGATGGTTGAGCGATTCCTAGGGCGTCGGTACCCTGGTGATAAGCGGTTCTCGCTTGAGGGTGGGGAGGCGCTTATCCCTCTGCTTGATCATCTGATCGAGACTGCATCGGATCACGGTGGCGAGGAGATCGTCATGGGGATGGCGCATCGTGGTCGGTTGAATGTTTTGAATAACACGATCGGCAAGACCTACGAGCAGATCTTTACCGAGTTTGAAGAGAACTGGTCAGAAGACTTTGTTGATGGCGGCGGGGATGTGAAGTACCACCAGGGGTATTCTGGCACGCGGCGGTTCCCCAATGGGAAGATGATGCACCTGGCGCTTGCGAGTAATCCGAGCCATCTTGAGGCGGTCAACGGGGTCATCGAAGGAAGAACTCGCGCTAAACAGCGGCTCAAGGGTGATATGGACCGGAGCCGGGTGATTCCGATTTTGATTCATGGCGATGCGGCGGTCGCGGGGCAGGGGATTGTTGCGGAGGTGCTGAACTTCTCGCAGCTCGAGGGCTACACGACCGGCGGGACTGTGCATGTCGTGATTAATAACCAGATCGGGTTTACGACGGTTCCTGAGGATTCGCGTTCGAGCAGGTACTGTACGGATATTGGCAAATCGATTGATGCGCCGATTTTCCATGTGAATGCGGATGATCCTGATGCTGTGGTGACTGTTGCGCAGATCGCGATGGAATACCGGCAGCAGTTCAAGCGTGACGTGTTTATTGATCTGCAGTGTTTCAGGAAGTACGGGCATAACGAGCAGGACGAGACGAGCTTTACG
>Ga0209344_10002287_pt1 | contig 21741 bp, 17 predicted proteins | sample Cruoilmetagenom6_FD_187293 | JGI IMG/M metagenome (GOLD analysis project Ga0209344, IMG submission 187293) | Oil polluted marine microbial communities from Coal Oil Point, Santa Barbara, California, USA - Santa Barbara Oil Seep Sample 6 (SPAdes)... | ecosystem: Environmental > Aquatic > Marine... | reverse complement strand
TATACTACCACCGCATATATAAAATCCATGGCCTCCTCAGGCATTTTGCCATAACTGGTAGGTAAAAAATGCAAGAATTGGTTTAATGCGTAAACAATTAAGAATAATCCCAGTATAATTCTGAGCCAAGTTTTAAGGGATGGGTTGTCTTTCATTGTAGTAATTTTTGAAGGTTAATTAGGTGATAAAAGTAAGGTTGAATTTTTTTTGAAACTATGACAAACGTCATATGGAAATGCTTTAGGCTATAGGCTGTAAGCTGTAGGCTTGTATTGTTGATAAACTGTGGATTTGGTGAATTGTTGAATTGGTGAATTGTTGATTGTTGGATTTTTATAAATTCTGTATGGAGTTAAGAGTCAAGAATCAAGATTTAAGTGCCAAGATCCAATAGAATAAAGCTTTTTTAGCCCACAGCCCACAGCCCACAGCCCACAGCCCACAGCCTACAGCTTACCGCCTATAGCTTACGGCCTACTGCTTACGGCTTATGGCTTTTGTATGGGGTGCTGTTGCCGCCATCCAAAACCATTTTCCAGCTACCATCTTTCGTTTTGTTCCAAATGGTTATATAATTTCCGTAATAGGTAGTATCCGGAGTCTGAAACTGCCAATTTCCCCAGGTATATCCAAGTTCGCCCGACTTTGCCACCGCTGCATCTACTGGATACCAAGTGATGTTTTTAGGGTCTTTATCCTTATCAAAGGAATTTGCAAAGGCCGTTTTCCCAACTATGGGCATTTGCCCATTGCTAAATTTTACAAAACTGCTATCGGCAACCGCTAAGAGGGCGCTGTTAAAACCTATTTCCGTTGCCAAAGTGCTTGCAGCCTTATCTGCGTCAATAATTGGTTGCGCAGATGGAATAGTGCTGTTTTGGTTTTGATCATTGCAGGCCCACAAGATGCCAAGAAAAAGTAAATATTTTAGTTTCATGGTGTTTTGAAATTAGAGTTTAACAATAGACGTCTTGCTGTTGAATAAGTTACGGAACTATATAGCTTATTTATTGTGTTTCAAGTGATGGTTAAACTTTAGATTGTTGAATTTTTTTCTAATGCTGTTAAGAGACAAGAGACAAGAGACAAGAGACAAGGGCCAAAATCCCAACGTCTATAACTTACCGCCTACAGCCTACAGCACTAGAAGCGTAGTAACAATAACCCCTTTCCCATCCTCCAAAACAACTGCTGATAGTTGTGTTTCTTTTTGAACCTTAAAATTAAAGGGAGGTGCCAATAGGTTTACGCCACTTTGTTTTTTCATTCTGTTACCCTGGCCGGAAATGATGTCTTTGTTGGGAATAAAACCACCTTCGGGGATGTGTTCCGTTAGAATAACATATTTATATGCAGCCAACTTATTTGCGATACTTTGTATTTCAGTATTGCATAGATGTTGGAGTACCTGACGTACTATGGCGCAATCTGCAGATGGCAAAGCGGCCACTGCGATGTCCAAACACTGGAATTCTAGATTGGGTGCCCTAAATTTTTCTTTATTACGGGCTATCAGCTTGGGTACGATATCTACGGCAATATACTTCTCAGTATGTTGTACCAACGCTTTGCCCACGTTAAAATCGCCACAGCCTAAATCGCAAACGGTTAGTGGGGTTTTAAAGGAAGTGAGAAATGCCGTTACAGCGCTTAGGTATGGGTTTACTATTTCAGGCTGGTGCGATCCCTCCCCAGAATAGAAATCAGTTTTGTCGCCGCCCCAAAGGTTCTTTTCATAAACTTGCTCCATGGCAGCCTTTGTGGGCCAGGGGGTTTTTGTTTTTTTCTCCACGATAAATAATTGATGCTCAAATGTACTATAAATATAAAACTGCTAACTTCAAACAGCCGCCAAACAAATCAAATCTACCCTTCTCTAACTAATTCACAAACTCACCTATTCACCCAATCACAAAAGCCTAAAGCAAATAACAATTGTTAAAATTTTAAGGATAATACATTAAAACAGTTAATATTTTTATTATTTTTGAATAAAGACTTGAACTTTAATTTTCTCTCCCCAAAAAGAAACCCGTTGGCAGCAGGGGCGCTTGGCGGTTTTGGATTGCGTAAACATATGCGAGATAAATGCAATAGCCCTGGTTAACCGAGACACCATTTAGTAAACTGATAACTAACATTTGCGGAACTAACAAAAAGAATCATCATAAATATTACTTTAATCATAAAAGGATTTTACTTATGAAAAACTTTGTTACACACTTCATTACAGCTTTAGCTCTTATATTTGTTTGGGGTCAGACCCAGGCTCAATGTCCTACGGGATCTGTTTATTTGACTTCGCAACAAGAGGTTAATGATTTTGCTGTTAATTATCCTAATTGTACAACATTGCAATATTTGGAGATTTTTGGAAGCTCCGTCATAGACCTTACCCCCCTAAACAACCTAACTTCGATTACAAATAGCCTTTACATTCACGATACTTCTTTAATCGACCTTACGGGATTAAATAATTTAACCTCCTTGGGGGAAGATTTAAGGTTACACTCTAATTTAAGCTTGACAAGTCTTGCGGGACTGGAGAACCTCTCCTCTATAGCAGGAGCGATTGATCTTGCGTACAATTATCAATTGACCTCACTTTCTGTGTTAAGCAATATAAACACTTTGGGGGCTCTTGGGCTAACGGAAAATGATATACTAACCTCACTATCAGGATTGGAAGGAATAACTTTTATATCATTCATATTTATTCATGGCAACGATTTATTAACCGATATAGCTGCACTACAAAATGTTGATCCTGTTACAATGCAGATGTTGGACATTAGGGATAATTCCAACTTAATGGTATGTCATTTACCCAATTTCTGCACCTATCTATCTTATAACCCTGCTACCCACCCGAGAAACATATTAATGAATGCGGGTGATTGCGAGGACGAAGCGGCTGTATTAGCGGCGTGTGCATTGGGTGTTTACGACATTGGCCTGTCTGATGTGAATATTTATCCAAATCCCGTAAAAGATATTCTGTATCTGGAAAAAGAGGTTGCCCGAATAACGGTAACAGACCTAATAGGCAAAATGATTATTATTAAAGACAATGTGAGCCAACTAGATATGTCTGGATTTGAAAATGGAATATATTTCGTTACCATGGAGCAAAAAAAATCTATAAAAGAAACAAAAAAAATAGTGAAAGAATAAAACAATCCTCTACTAAGAAACCAAAATCAACAAACACGGCGGGTAATATCAGTAACCGCTCCACAACCCTTTATTCTGTAAGAGTGTAACCCGTTTAAGCCTCACCATGCTTAGGGATAAGCGGCTTATTTGAACTAGTCTTTACAGCTCGAAATAGAAAAATAATTGCCTACAGCCTAAAGCTTTCAATTTACATAACCAATACTAGTCTTAACCTAGCCTTTGAGTAGCTTAAACGTAACTTAAACCATACACTGGAGTAGCATTAAACCCCTCTAAACTACCCATTAGGTCACCTTAACATATGCATTAGGTCACCATAAGGTATACATTAGCACGACCTAAAGTAAGCATTAGGAGCATTTTTTTTGGGAGGAAAAGTGAGTATTTGAGTAATTTGTTCGGACGTTGTTCGAGTCTTGTTCGGTGTTTGTTCGGAAAAAGGGGGTATTCTTCGAACAACGTTCGAACAAAGTACGAACAAGGGTCGAACAAGAGTAGGAGAAAAAGGTATAAACCTATGGAGATCTTGGTTTTAAAATGCTTGTAAAATAGCTTATTTATAATCCACAAGTTATAGCCTAAAGCTTAAAGCCTACAGCCGAAAGCTTACAGCACTATTTGTCCATTAAAAAATAAAAGTTATATTTGGTACTCTCCCCGGTTAAATAAGACCCCTTTACGGTTTTCCGTAGTTGGTGGGTTTTCAATTTTAATACATTTGAAAATTATATTGAATTTCTAAGATGGAATTACATATATAATTTATAATGCTTTTAGAAAAACTAAAACCATAAATATGAAAAAATCATTACTCTTTATTCTCTGTTTAACCTTATTTACTTCTTGTAGTGTTCAAAAAGGATATATAAAATTTGATGGTAAAACTGATGAAATAATTTCATCAAATGCTCTAAAGGAGCATCTAGAAAATTATCCTAATTCATCTATAGTTTTAAGAGTTCCGGAAACAAGTAGTCGATCCACTGAATCAGAATCTAATTCCTATATCTACAATGCCATTGAAAAGGAACTAATCTTAAATGGGTTTGACGTAAAAGATCGTGGATTGTATAATGCTGTTATGGATAAATCAAAGGAACTCAGTTATGAAGAAATAAAAAAAATTACTGGGACGGATTTGATCCTAGAGGTTCTTGGTGATTTTGAAAGAAAGTATAAAACTAATCAGTTTTATGATAAAAATGGAAAAAAACTTGTTGAACCTGGTGTTGAGTTTCAAAAGTTTGGAGCAGAAATAGAATTTAAAATAACAATTATAGAGGGAAATATTTTCGGAGGTAGTTATTTGTTTTATTATACTCCCTGTGCGGAACAAAACTCTGGATGCGAATGCGAAGTAATATATAAAGCGATGCCTCAAACCGTTTACATGAATAGAAGTTTTTGTAGAGATCCCAAAGTTGACGAGAGGGGTTATGAAAGTGTGCCAACAGATAGATTGAGTGATTTTGTTAGATCCAAAGTAAAGTTAATGCTTAAAGAATTGCAGAAATAGAATGCCGTTTCCTGTAAATAGTAGGTTTTGAATTTTATTACATTTGAAAATATTAAAAATAACAATGCTCATATAATGGGAATCAACACTATGTAGTATTTATGCGCATTTTACTGGTAATTTAAAAGAAAAATATGTCCAATATATCTACCAAGAAAAAAGATAAAGAAGTATTACAGTTCGATTTAAATAAATTAGGTGAAATAAGCTTTGGACAATTAGAAGGGGAAAGAGATACTTTTTTGGAGGATTGCTTTTTTCCTACAAATACTGTTACCAAATATTTACGAAACTTACATAATTATGTACTTTCACCAAAAGGGGCGGGTAAAAGTGCTCTTTTTAGGGCAATTGTAGAAGGGTTTATACCATCTCATTATTTTCAATCAGACAATTATTCAATAATTGCAATTAATGAGGCCTTTGGATTTGATGACAATTACCTTAACCTAAATAAATTCCAAGAAAAAAGAAGAATGAATCTTACTATTTCATGGTCTTTATTCATTCTATCTAAATTGATAGAAAACATAAAAAACAATTATTCACATTTAAACGGTTATCACAAACTATTTAATGAAATAAGTAAGATAAAGGAATTAAAAGATAAATTTAATCTTTATGATTTAACTGATTTCCTTAAAGCCTTAGGTATGTCAATAGAATTTGTGGCTAATGGCCAAGAATTTTCAGCAAAACCGAAGTTCACGGTAAACAAAAGAAATGAGAAACTAAATATAAATAAGCTTTATCGGTTGGTAAATGATTTTTATAAAGAAAACGATATCAAAGCATTAGTTCTTATTGATAGACTAGATGCTTTCGTTCAAAAAGAGGAATATCATTTACAACGAAGGTATATTCAAGGCTTGTTTGATTGTATAGAAGAAATTAGTTTGTTGAGTAATATCAATCCGACAGTATTTCTACGAACGGATTTATTCCATTCATATGATTCGGATGTAGAATATGATAAAATTAAAGATCGAACGATTGAATTAAAATGGGATAGGGGTGAAACATTAACTTTTTTTGTAAATAGACTTCTTAATAACGACTATATTCACGATAATTTTAGGGATATACTTTTAAAGTTTGTTAGAGATGCAACAGATGGAAAATTTAGAGAATATAAAAAGGATAATTCTAATATTCTTAGAAAATTAATAGCTTTAATTTTTCCAAAAAGAAAGAAAAAACTTGAAATCGACACTAGCAAACCTTTAAATTATACTGTTTCAGATAGATTTTTAAAAATATTCTTCCCAGATAAAATTTCTATGAATGATAAATCTGAACTGGATTTTTGTGAATGGGTCTTTCAATATCTTAATGATGCTAAGGACTTTATAAACCCTCGATTGTTAATTTATTATTTTAATCAATTATTTCAAGAACAATCACATTACAATTTACAATTTTTTCCTGATAAAGAGTCGCTTATAAATGCACAATATACACTCGAAGATGACTTGCCAAAACTAGATATTTTTGATAACGAAGTTTTTAAGTTAACATACGAATCTGTGCAACAAGAAGAATTAAAATTTATACATACGATATTGAAGAAAAAAGTTTTTCAGGATTTATTTAACATTATAAATGGTCAATGTTGGGATACAGGCCACTATAGATACGGAAATATTAATATTAAAAATTTAAATATCGAAAAAGAAGATTACGAAAGTTGTCTAAAATATTTAAAACTATTGGGCTTTTGGGAAGAGTTTGAAAAACATCGGTTTAAATTACCTGAAATTTATAAACAAAAATTGACTTCAATTTAAACTATTGCAATAATGCATAACCTCAATTACGCAGATTCGACTGCGTCCGAATCCATGCATAATTGCTACCTTAGGTGCTTATCCGAAAAACATTAAATTTAATCCTGTAACTGCGGTTATACTAAATGTTGTATGCCATTAAAAAAAAGAAAAGTATACCGCACGTTCAAGCACATTTGTCGCTTCGTACCCCATAACCAAAAGAGCTTTCTTTTCCCTAACACCACCCAAACTAAGTGATTGTTTTAATACTCATTTAGTGAGATAATAAATTATTATTCCTATTTTGCAGACTGAATTAAACAATTCAAAAAAATGAACCGAATAAAAGAGGTTTTAGAAGAGAAAGGTATCAAGCAAATTTGGTTGGCTAAACAGCTAGGCAAGAGCTACAACATGGTAAACTCATATGTGCAAAACAGAAGACAACCAAGCATTGAATGCCTTTATGAAATTGCTGAAATATTAAATATTAGCGTTAAAGAATTATTAGTTGAACATAAGTAAGAAATAATATTTTAAAATGGGATATAGTGAACAATTAAAGCTGTTTCTAAAACAAGCCAAGACAAATAATCTAAAAACTAAACATTTTAAATCAGAGTATTTAGGCACAAAGGTTAAGGTTAGTTTCGGACAAGGCAATACAGCAAGAATTCCTTGGATTTCTTTTTTAAAGAAGCCAAACACTACCAGTAAGGGTATATATCCCGTATATCTATATTATAAGGAGTTTGATTTACTAATTCTAGCATACGGTATTAGTGAAACTAATGACCCAGATATGGTTTGGGAACTTAATTCTAAAGAAACAATAAATGAATATTTTGAGAGAACATACAATCAAAAACCTGATAGATATGGAGCTTCATACGTGTTTGAAGTTTATGATTTAAATAAAGAAATAGACGCAAGTAAAATTGATCAAGATTTACAACAAGTAATTGAACAATATAAAACAATAATAACTTCTGAACCGATTAATAAGCAAATTGACTCAATGAATCCCGTACAATTTGATATTAAAAATTTTCAAAATGCATGTAAAAATGCAGGATTACTGTACTCAGACAAACTCATTACGAGATTTGTGAGTTCCCTTTTAACAAAACCATTTGTTATATTAACAGGTTTATCAGGTTCAGGCAAGACTAAATTAGCCCAAGCTTTTGTGCAATGGATTTGTCAAGAAGAAAGGCAGTATCGCATTATTCCAGTTGGTGCAGATTGGACCAATCGAGAACCGTTACTTGGATATCCAAATGCATTAAAACCGGAAGAGTATGTAAAGCCAGATAGCGGTGTTATAGATCTCATAATACAAGCAAACTCAAATCCTGAACTTCCTCATTTTCTGATACTAGATGAGATGAATTTGAGTCACGTAGAACGATATTTTGCTGATTTTCTAAGTGTAATGGAATCCAATGAAGAAATTCCGCTTTATGCTGATGGTACTGTGGACAATGGTGTTCCTTCAAAACTTAAAGTACCTTCAAACTTATTTATTATAGGCACAGTAAATATTGACGAAACCACCAATATGTTTAGTCCAAAAGTTTTGGATAGAGCAAACACAATAGAATTTCGCATTAATAATAGCGAAATGGAAGATTTCCTTGGGACAGCAAACGACTTAAATATGAAAGCTTTATTAGCTAAAGGAGCAAATATGGCTCAAAGCTTTGTAAGTCTTTCTAACAACAAATCATTTACGACCAAAGATCTTGTTGAAATCAATAAGACTCTACTTAATTTCTTTGTTGAATTGCAAAGGACTGGAGCAGAGTTTGGTTATAGAAGTGCTTCTGAGATTCTGAGATTGATTAATCAATTAGATATTTTAAATAATGAATTAACCACTTCTGAAAAATTAGATATTGCTATTATGCAAAATTACTGCCAAAGCTTCATGGATCTAGAAGAAAGTTATCACCTATTTTAGAAACTTTAGGTAGCTTTTGTTTATCAGAAGACTCAAAGGTCGTTAAGGATGTTTTCGAGAAAGATGATTTTGATTACTCTAGTGACAAAGTGCTTTATCCACTCTCGTTAGAAAAAATCGCAAGGATGTATAAAGGAGCAGTAGATAATGGGTTCACAAGTTATGCTGAGGCTTAATACATGAAAGAATTTTCTGAAATAGAAATAAACTTGGACTCGGTTCAAGAAGGGTTGAAACTTTGGATAAGTTCAAAAAGAGAACGAACCTTGTTTGATGGAATCGATACTGCTCTTGAAAATAATGAAGCTCGCTTTCAGATTGTTGAAGGTTGTTTTTATGATTATGAAATAAATAATGATAAATATATTCTTGGAGACATCGGGGAAAATATCATCCAACAGCATAAACGTCACTCAAATATTGGAACAATCTCACCGAATATATATGTAGGCACATTAGAGATTCCTTTATTAAAAAAAGAGAATCTAGAAAAATGCATGTCAATTGATTTAGAAGTCCAATCCCTAAAGTCTGGCTATCGAGATGATTATAGAGACATGCTTGAACTGATAACTGAGAAATGCACTGATTTATTATTACAATCTAATTCTCCAGTTTCTCATCATTTTGAGGTAGACTATTCAAAAGATAGTCAAACACTATATCAAAAATTTGCCTTCATTAAATCCATAATCAATTCTTCAGAGTTTAAGGATTCTGTCCATAGAATAGTTACAGCACCAGTAACCAAGTGGACTAACACATATGAAGAAAAGGATGTTAGAAGCGTAAGAAGATTTTCTAATACCAACATAAAAGAGTTAGTAAAGGGAGGGAAAAGAACGAATTTACCTAGAGGTCATTATTTAGAAATTTATGGTTTAAAAACACTTCCTGAAAGAATTACTAGTGTCCGTAAAACAGATTCCGTAGATACGCCCGAGAATCGTTTTATAAAACATGCTTTAGAAACATTCTTAAAGTTTTGTTCTGACATTAACAAAGCAGCTGATACAAATTCTAGACTTGATTCCGAGTCAAAAATATTAATTGGCGCATTAGAGACTCAGTTACATCATTCTGTTTTTAAGGATATTTCAAGACCAACTACTTTAAAGCTTAATAGCCCAATCCTACAGAGAAAAGAGGGATACAGAGAGGTTTTGAGGACATGGCTAATGTTTGAATTGGCTGCCAAATTGATTTGGCAAGGGGGTGAAGATGTATATGGTGCTGGTAAAAAGGACATTGCTACACTCTATGAATATTGGCTTTTCTTCAAACTTTTAGACCTATTTCAGGAACTCTTCGTAATAGATCCAAAAGACATTTCAGAACTAATTACGCCAACAACTGATGGGCTAAACCTTCAGATTAAACAAGGTAAGTTTACTGCTTTAAAAGGTGTATTCGAAACAGGCACTAGAAAACTAAATATTCAATTTAATTATAACCGTTCCTTTAGCGGTAAGAAAAAATATCCTGATTCAGGAAGTTGGACTACAACATTAAGACCAGATTACACTCTATCTTTTTGGCCTTTTGGAATCTCAGAAAAAGAAGCTGAAAGACAAGAATTAATAGTACATGTTCATTTTGATGCAAAGTATAAGATTGCCAATCTAACTGAATTTATAGAGAAGAATACTACAAAAGATTTAGATGAAGAAAAAACTGAAAACAAGAAAGGAATTTATAAAAATGCCGATTTGATAAAAATGCATGCTTATAAAGATGCGATTAGGAGAACTGGTGGTGCCTACGTTTTATATCCAGGAGATAAATCACTAAACCGAAAAGGCTTTCACGAGATTATACCAGGATTAGGTGCATTTCCCGTTCGTCCTTCAAAAAATGATAGTGGTATAGGTGAACTTAAGGCTTTCATTTTAGAAATTATTGAACACTTTGTTAATAGAGCTTCGCAACGTGAAAGAATTGCATTCAGAACTTATGATGTATATAAGAATCAACCAAATAAGGAAAATGAAGTTAATGAAGCGTTGCCAGAACCGTATGGAGAAAACCGTAATTTGATTCCTGATGATACCTTTGTTCTTGTAGGTTTTTACAAAACAGAGAATTTGGATTGGATTTTAAAAAGTGGTTTGTATAATGCCAGAGCAGATAGTAGTAGAGGCTCTCTAAGGTTAGGTCCAGGTGAAGCTGGTGCAAAATACTTGCTATTACATTCTAATGGAGAAACAAAAACAAGTCGATTGCTTAAAATTACTGAAACAGGTCCTCGCGTATTTTCAAAAAAGACATTAATTAATAAAGGATATCCTTCTGTACCTTCCCAAGAATATTATTTAGTATATAAGGTTGAAGAGATTACAGATGTTGAGTTTCAAAATCAAATGTGGGACATTACCAAATTAGATAAGCACAAGCAAGCTAGAGGTTCTGCATTACCATTTTCAGTAACAATGACCGAATTAATGAAAGTAAAAATGAATGATTAGCCAACGAATAAATCCCTACATATTTGTAACTCGCACCAGCCGTCACACAAGCTAAAATTGCAAAAGAGTATGTCTTTGCCGACGCTGACAACAGTACAAAAAGGACTCCAATCTTACGAACTTTTGAAAATGATGTCTGGGCAATCAAATAATTTTATGTGGCTTCTTTACATTCTTATTAGCGTTAACCCCACGAATTGAGACTTTCCGCATTGTTGTTTTATTCCAATTAAAACCTATATTTGATACAAGCGCCCATTAAAAAGCTGATGCCTAAAACTTTCAGAAATTGATGGGCTTTAACCATCAAAACCAACTAACCCATGCCATCCATCTTCAAAACGCCACCCCTCCAAAAACTAAAACCGTATTATCTTCTTTTTGTCTTGCTGCTCGCAACTCAAGCCTGTAAGCAAAAAAATGAAGAAACAGCCTCAAAGGCCAGCTTGCCCGAAAAGGAAAGCTTTACCGTAATTAGGGGCGGGAACGTAGTGGGGCATCTAAAAGTAGACCGCGCTGGCGATACGCTGGCAATTGATTACGATTATAAGGACAACGGCAGGGGCCCGACTGTTAAGGAAACCATGGTGCTAAATGCCGAGGGGTTTCCCGTGCAATGGGATATTGCAGGGAGTTCTACGTTTGGCAACACCATAGACGAACATTTTATGCTGGACGGCAAAAACGCAAGCTGGAAGGATGCTTCCGGCGAAGGCACCGCCACTTTGGAAAATCCTTCCTTTTATGTAACGCAGTCGGGGAGTCCGTATGCGCTGTTCGTAACCGCGCGCGTGCTTTTAAATACAAAGGATAATACGGTGCCGGCGTTGCCGGCGGGGCAGTTAAAGTTGACCCCCTTGGAAACCTTGGAAATAGGAGCCGATTCCCTAAAAGTGAAGTTGCAAACCTATGCGCTAACGGGCGTAAATCTGGACCCTACTTATTTTATTCTGGATGAACAAGAACAATTTTTTGCGATGATAGATTCCAAGTTTATCATCATCAGGGAAGGCTATGAAGGGGAGGAAAAAGAGCTGCGATTGCTTGCAGAAAATTATTCGGCGGAGCGCTATGAAAGTCTGCAAAAGCGATTTGCGCACCGCTACGATAAAAATATACGCATTAAAAACGTGAGGATATTCGACCCCAAAAAGCTATCGCTAACCGATCTGGCTTCGGTATTGGTAAGCGGCAATAAGATAGTTAGCATAGATGCCGCTGATACCAAAGGTGAAAACGAGGTGGAAATTGACGGTGCTGGCGGAACCTTGGTGGCGGGACTGTACGATATGCACGGCCATATGGGCGAGGATGATGCGCTTTTAAACGTGTTGGCGGGGGTGACTTCCGTTCGCGATATGGGCAATACCAACGAAGTGTTGGACAGTCTGATCCAAAAGATACACTCGGGCGTTTTGGCAGGGCCGAACATAACCCGAATGGGATTTATTGAAGGGAAAAGTCCGTTTAACAGTAACAATGGGATTCTTGTGGAAAGCGAGGAGGAGGCGCTTGCGGCGGTACAGACCTATGCCGATATGGGATTTTATGGCATAAAATTATACAATAGTATGAACGGGGAATGGGCTCCTGCAATCGTTAAAAAAGCACACGATCTCAATATGCCCGTAATGGGCCATGTGCCTGCTTTTTCCACTGCAAACGATATGATAAACGCAGGTTTTGATGAATTGACCCATATCAACCAAACCATGTTGGGGTGGGTGCTGGAACCCGGCGAAGACACGCGGACCTTATTGCGATTGACGGCATTGCAGCGCTTGCCTGAATTGGATTTGCACAGTGCGCCCGTGCAAAAGACCTTGGATTTAATGGTTAAAAATAAAGTAGCGATGGACCCAACCTTGGCTATTCACGAGCTGTTATTGCTTTCGCGGAATGGGGAAACACAGGCGGGGGTTTTGGACTATATTGAAAATATGCCCGCCAGTGAACAGCGCGATGCAAAAAGGGCGATGGCGAGTATTGCGGATGAAACCGAGGACAAAGCCTACCGAGGGGCGTACGATAAAATTGTGGAAACCCTGAAAATGATGAAGGCACGTGGTATTTTAATTGTGCCGGGAACTGATTTGGGCGGCGCTTTTACCCTGCACAGGGAATTGGAACTCTACCAACAAATTGGCTACACCCCTGCCGAATTATTGAAATTGGGCAGTTACGATATGGCTCAATATCTGGAACAAAAAGACCGTGGCGCCATAGCCCCGGGGATGCTTGCCGATTTCTTTTTGGTTCCCGGTGATCCTACGAAGGATATAAAAGCGATAAAGAAAATTGCTTTGGTATCGCAGGGTGGGGTACTTTATTTCCCCAGCGAAGTATATCCGGAATTTGGGATTAAGCCGTTTGTAGATAAACCTGTTGTTAAAGAGAAGAAAAGCGTATTTTAAACTGTGATAAAAACCTAAAAAATGAAACTTTACACTTCACTTCCGAAAGGGCTAAAGCCTTTTTATGAAATAGAACTCGAAAAGTATCGCGAGGAATATAAGAGTGGCAATCTAGCTGCCGCCTGGAACCATTTGGAAAGAGCCCATATACTTGGCCAGCGCTATCCCTACGCCCACACTTTTGTGCATTGGAAAATGTTACAATTCGGGATTGCGATTAAGAGTAAAAAGGAAATCGTGGGCCAAGTACCCCGTTTGGTTTTTGGGGGCGTGAAGTCTTTTGTGGGGAAAGTCCCTGTTGGCAATCCCGGAGGGGCAAATGTGCCTCCCCTAAAACCATTTCCCATTGAAAAAGAGTTAACGGAAATTTTTATAAAAGCGGGTGTAAACGAAATCAACCCCTAAACTCCTATTTATAAATTACTAACCTAAATCTAATTTTCTTTGCTAACTATTATCGAATAAAGATTCACGATTCATTATTAAACAATTGCCAATTAAACAATTACACAACACTCAACCCTATCTAAATAAAATACTAGCGTATTTAAAACTAATAATCATCACCTCAAACTGCCCGATAAAATCCTGGCCTAGATTGCCGTGGAGCGTATCGGTAACCCCTATTTTTTCCGGAAAGAGCCGGAGGCTTTCAATAGTTGCCTCCGCTTTGCCAACTGCCAAGGGCACATTTTTCAGCACAAAACCTTCCGAGGCTACTTGCCCACCGGCACCCCCGCTGTTGAGGGTGGTTTTGGTGTAATTCTTATCAATCTCGGTTTTATATTTCTTATAGAATTTTGAATAGAGGGAAGTGCTTTGCGCCCCTGTATCAAAGTTGAAGCGAAGCATATCATTCTTGTGCCTTAGCTGTATTATTGGCATGTATTCATCATATGCAAGATTTTTTAGGGAGTATTTGTTGGGACGCGTTGGAATGTAAAGAGCGTCCTTGGTAAATTGTATTTCCTGCAGCGCGCGGATTACCGGAAAGCCTATTATTCCTTTTATTTGATAGTCTATGGTGGGGAAGGAGAGATCCTTATCGTCAAACACCAGAAAGATTACATTGGTCACGGTGATCTCACCTAATTGCAGCTTTTCTGCCACGGCCAGATCACTTTTCACCTTTAATCCCGTGGCGGCATCTACGTCAAACTGGGCCGGGATTATTTTCATGCCCAGACTTTCCGCAACCGAGCGTTGTATAACGGAAAAGTTGGCTCCCGTATCAAAAACAAAATTGGTAGTTGTGTTCCCTATTTTAGTTGCGATTGTTGAAAGGCCAACTTTATCCTTTACAATAGGCAGGGCCACATCAGTCGCAATGTTTATTTTTTGGGCGGGTATATTTTCCAGAGCCTTCCAAATTTTATGGGTGTTTTTTAAATCCTCCATTTTTGTGGAATCTAAAAAACGGGCATATTGCTGTTGGATCGTTTCATTGATGTCCAAGGCCGCTTTATACTCTGCGAGATGGATGTGGTTTGTCAATTCCGTGACCAGCATCTTTTCAGCCAAACTATCGGATATTTTCGCTTTTGGTGTTTTAAAAAAAGCTTCAATGGCCTCATTGGATTTTTCGGGATTGTTGAAGGCATTGGCTAGGATTGCCTCAAAATAGAGGGAATCCCTTTTATGGAGTTGGCCTTTTGTGTTCTTGAATTCTTTCTGCAAAGTGAAGTAATCCAAATCGGTTACTAATGCATTTAGAGCTTTAAACTTCTTATCGGCATCAACCTTTTTTGAATCTAGGTTGCAACCCATAACTAGCAAGAGTAGCGGAAGTAAAAATAGCTTTTTCATAAACAGAAATGGTATTTAAAATAGGCTTCTATACGTTGCTCAATTCAGAAATTCGTAACAGTTAAAATTAAAAATCTTATGTAGTCAGTGATTTTTTTTAATTTAAAAGGAAACTTTCTAAATTCCTTAACAGCCATTGTGTGCTATATTTTGTTATTTAAGAAGAAAAACGAAATATGGAATTAAAGAACAAAATAGCAGTAGTTACAGGAGCAAGTGGGGGAATAGGCAGTGCCATAGCTAAACATTTGGACGAAAAAGGATGTAAGGTAGCTTTGGCCGCCAGAGATATTGGTGCTATGGAAGCTCTTCAAAAAGAATTAAAAAATCCCTCTTTGGTAGTTGAAATGGATGTGTCCAGAAACGAAAGCGTGGCGCAGGGGTTTGACAAAATTTTAAAAGAATATAATAGCGTGGATATCTTGGTAAATGTGGCCGGGGTAATGCCGTTAACCTACCTTAAAAATCTGCATTTGGAAGAATGGCTGAATACAATGGAGGTAAACGTAAAAGGAATTTTACGTACAATACATGGAGCGCTACCAAGCATGAAGGAGAATAAAAAGGGGCATATTGTAAACATAGCCTCGGTAGATGGGAAGGAATTGTACAAGGGCGGTGCCGTGTACGGAGCTTCAAAGGCAGCGATAATAGCACTTTCCAGAGCCATGCGGATGGAGCTTTCGCCTGAATTCAACATTAAGGTAACCTCTATTGAGCCTGGCACGGTAGATACCGATTTGCGACAGGATATTACTGATAAGGAATTGTTGGAAGACAAAGACTATGGCGGTGATGAGCCAAAATTGGATGCCGATGCCATTGCAAGGGCAGTGGTGTATGCCGTATCTGAAGCCGATGAGGTGAATGTAAATGAAATTCTGATCAAGCCTACGGGCAAGTCATAAATGAAATTATAGGTATAACAGTCAATTATCTGGGACTCATTTGCAGGGCGTCTAATTTATATTCCTGAATTAATGGGTTTCCCTATTATTAAAATACTGCTTCAGCATCGGAATTTGTATGCAGAGCATCAATGCAAAAAATAGAATGGCATATGCTGTTATTTTTGAAGGAGTAAAGGCAGGAATGTTGTTGGAAAGTGAAAAACTATCCATAAAATTAAATGACGGAATAGATAAATTCAAGGGTGCAGGCTTTATCATAAACCATAAATAGCCTGTTATACCGATTATACCTACAACAATGGCGGCCCATATATATTTTGGAATCAAAGGGCGGTAAGGAATGTTGACACTTTTTTGCTCGGCATTTATTGCCGTCAATACCTTATCTGTAAACTGGAAGGAAGGTGTTTCCAAAGTAGATTTCTGCATCACTTTGGCTATCAATTGGTCTAATTCTTTAGATTGTTGCTCTTTCATAACTTTGTATTGTTTCCGGTTCCAGCTTTTGTTTTAAAATACTCGCCAGTCTCTTTCTTGCCCGGTGTATATTGACTTTTACAGTGTTTGCTTCCATATTCACAATCTTTGAAATCTCTTCCAAAGAGAGTTCCTCAAAATAAAACAAGGTAAGCAAAAAACTGTCCTTGCTGGACAATTGTAGTAAACAGTTCTGAATGGTCTGTTGCTGTTCCACAGTTTCCATAATTTCCAAGGCATTATCCAGTGTTTTTAGTTGGTTTTCAGAAAAAGAATCTATGGTTACTTCATTATACTGTCTTTTGTTCTTTTTTATTCTATCCAAACTTGTATTATATGCCACTTTATATGCCCAAGTTGACAGTTTTGACTCCCCTTTAAACTTTGGTAAGGCTTTAAAAATCTTTATAAATGTGTCTTGTGAAACCTCTTCGGCTTCCTCTCGGTTTTTTAGCATTCGCAATGCCAGGGTAAACACCAAATCCTTATAACAATCTACCAATACAGCAAACGCCTGGGTATCTCCCCCAATAATTTTATTGATGATAAGCATTTCTTGGTCAGTGGTCATTTAATGATAAGACGACGGGTAACGAACTTAGGTTACAGACGATTGCAAAAAAAAAATTGACAAACCCTGTAACCTAAATTGAAAAACTGTCGTCATAACTTATGAACGCATTAAAAAATCAATCAATCATTTAAAAACGAACACTCATGGGAGCAGAATTTATTGTTATGCCGCTATTAATTGCGGCTTTTTTCGGAATCTTTTACCTTCATTACTCAACCCGGAACAAAGAGCGTATGGCGCTTATAGAAAAAGGAGCGGATGCCAGTATTTTTGTGAAGGGAAAAGTGCGTACCGCGCCAATTTGGAAAATCCTTATTTTGAACCTTGCGCTTATATTAATAGGTGTAGGCGTAGGAATATTTATCGCTTCGCTATTGCATTATAATATGGGAGTGGAAGAAGAAGTGGCTTATCCAGGTACGATTTTCCTAATGTCGGGAATTGGCCTATTTCTGGGTTTCAATATGACCAAGAATTTAGATAGGGATAATCTAGTGTAGATTGCTATCTATACCTTAATGGAAAAAGTGTGTCTTTGACAAAAGCGCACTTTTTTTATGGTGACGTCTTTTCCAATATATGTTTGGGCATTAGTAGTGTTAGGAAGTTACCGTGTAACACAAACCTCTAGGGTGCGTCCTATTTACAATCAAAATTATTCATCAATCAAAATCAATCAAATCATGAAGTCAAAACAGCAATCAGTCTTTAATGGCAGCTTTATAGTTGTCATTTTATTCTTGGCAACAACCCTCTTCGGTTATGGGCAGAACAAAATCGAAAAAATAGATAACCTTTTAAACAAATACAATGAGTATGGCCAGTTTAGCGGTTCTGTTCTCGTGGCTGATAACGGCAAGGTAATTTATAAAAAAGGCTTTGGAATGGCCAATAGGGAGTGGGATATCCCCAATGCGCCCGATACAAAGCACCGTTTGGGCAGTATAACAAAACAGTTTACGGCCATGCTCATTATGCAATTGGTAGCGGAAGGAAAGCTGGATTTGCAGGCCACTGTGTCCAAATATCTGCCAGATTATTCAAAAGTAAATGGCGATAAAATTACAATCCACCAATTGCTTACCCATACTTCCGGCACGCCTAATTATACTTCGTTTTCTAATTTCTTCAAGGAATTGAGCCGAAATCCATATACGCCAACCGAAATGGTGAGACTCTTTGCGGATTCTACCCTCACCTTTACCCCCGGGGAAAAGTTTGCATACAGCAATTCCGGGTATATTGTATTGGGTGCTATTATTGAAGCGGTAACCGGAAAATCATACGAAACGGTTTTGCAGGAAAAAATACTGGAACCGCTAAATATGAAAAACACGGGCTATGACCACCATAATACAATACTTAAGAAACGGGCATCGGGTTATGAAATGAAGGGAAGTGTTGTTGAAAATGCACAATATTTAGATATGTCCACGCCCTATGCGGCGGGTTCCATGTACTCCACGGTGGAAGATCTGTTTTTGTGGGATCGGGCCTTGTACACTGAAAAATTGCTGCCGAAGAAATACCTGGATATGATGTATGGAAAATATAGTCCTGCCTTTGGGCAATATTATGGGTATGGATGGGAAACAGGAAAAATGCCCGTGGGTAATACTAAAGATAGTGTTGCTATAATTGCACATAGTGGCGGCATCAATGGGTTCAACACCTTCATTACGCGCATGCCACAGGAACAGGATGCCATTATCTTGTTGAACAATGTAGGCAGGGCTCCATTGGATGATATTACTATAGCCATAAATGGAATCTTGCATGGCAATACCTATGACCTTCCGAAGCAATCTTTAGCCGATGTAGTTTATAAAGAGATTATTGATAATGATTTAAAAGCGGGCCTTACGTTTTATGAAAAAAATAAAACCTCCAAAGAATATTCTTATGGTGAAAGTGCAATGAATTCTATGGGTTACACTCTCTTGCAATCCGGAAAGAAACAGGAAGCGGAAGCAATTTTTAAAATTAATGTGGAAGCTTTTCCGGAATCATCAAACGTATATGACAGTTATGCCGAAGCATTGATGGAACAGGGCAAAAATGAGTTGGCTATTGCCAACTATAAGAAATCGCTTGAGCTAAACCCAGCAAACCAAAATGCAATTGATATGCTGAAAAGGTTGGGTGTTGAAACCGAGGGGATGATAGAGGATGTAACAGTTCCTGATACCATTTTGGCAAGTTATGTGGGCCAATATGAATTGAAACCCGGGTTTATCCTTACGGTTACCAAAGAAGGAAACCAACTGAATGCCCAAGCCACGGGACAACCACCTTTTGAGATATTCCCCAAATCTGAAACCCGGTTTTATGTGAAAGTGGTCCCCGCACAACTTGGTTTCAATAAAGATAAAAATGGCACGGTTGAAAGTGTGACCTTGTTTCAGGGTGGAAAGGAAATTGTTGGAAAGAAAATTCAGTGATCGGTTTTCACTAATAGGTATGCTGTAAATGTTATATTAGCTTACAGATTCATTAACTGAATTTGTAAGCTTTTTTTAATAAATAGTTAGATGAAAATACAATTAGAAACAAAACGATTGTTAATGCGCGATTTGATGGATGAAGATGTGCACGGCATGTTTGCTATGGACTCAGATCCTGAGGTACATACTTTTTTGGGAAAAAAGCCAATCAAGACTTTGGAAGAAGCCCAAAAATACATTGACGCAATAAAACAGCAATACATTGAAAACGGAATAGGCAGATGGGCTGTTGTTGAAAAGGAAAGCGGCGCTTTTATTGGGTGGAGTGGGTTCAAATTTGTAACCGATGATTTTGGAGGAAGATCACACTTTTATGATCTGGGATATCGTTTTATAAAAAAATATTGGGGAAAAGGGTATGCTACCGAAACCGCTGAAGCTTCCCTAATTCACGGATTTACAAAACTGGATTACAAAGAAATCTGTGGGATGGCAGATGTGGACCATATAGCTTCCAATACTATCTTGAAAAAAGTTGGTCTTATAAAACGGAATGAATTTATCTATGATGGCCAACTCCATAATTTTTATTCACTCAGCAAAGCGGAATGGTTAGAAAGGGGATAAATAGAACTTTTGCAGTTCCTGAAATCTTCGCTTTAGTTAAATGCTCCCTTTTGGACTATTTGTTATCTTAGTATCAGCAATTTAAGCCTGGCCACTTATAACGGTTGCAAAAAATCCTTCTAAGATGAGTAAAAAAATATACAAAACCCCGGGAGTTTATATTGAAAAGGTTTCTGCATTTCCAAATTCGTTAGCTCAGGTTGAAACTGCTATTCCTGCTTTTATAGGATATACGCCACAAGCCAATAACAATGGGAGCATTACTACTTTTATACCAACCAGGATTACTTCTTTTTTAGAATTTCAACAAATATTCGGATTTCCCGATGCTACTGAGCCGGTTCAGCAATATAGTCCGCAGTATTATTTGATTCGGCAAAACCCTAAACCCAGCTTAGGGGATTTTCTATTGATTGGAAGTGAATATTATTCCGTAGTTCCTGACCCTTCCACCATTTATTATCTTTATAACAGCGTGAAATTGTTTTACCAAAATGGGGGAGGAAAAGCCTATATCGTTTCTGTTGGCGGGTATGGAAACTCTTCGGGAACACCAATGCAAGTTGGAGAGCCTTTAATTAATCCGAATGTACAGCTTGTAGATTTATTAAAAGGTCTGGCAGCATTAAAGAATGAGGAAGAGCCCACGATGTATATTTGTCCGGAAGCCACATTATTGTCCATCGCTGAAAATGGGACACTAATGCAGCAAATGCTTTTGCAGAATAGTGAGATGCAGACTGCCATAAGCATATTTGATGTTATTGGCGGAAACCGTGAAAACCCACTGGGGAATGATTTGGATATAGAAGCTTTTAGGAACCAGACGGGTGACACAGGATTAAGTTACGGAGTTGCATATTATCCCTTTGTGGAAACCGCCATTGTGGCAAAACATGATTTGAATTATACCAATTTATTTGGGGGTGATGTAGGGGAGTTGGCTACTGTTTTTAGTGCGTTGGGTCCCTCTGAAGAACCTGCTTGGGAATTATTAAAAGTTATTCATAATTCTGAAAACTCTCAATCCGTAAGTGAATATCATCGTACGCTCCTTGCCATTAGCGTTGTTTATAAAGAAATTATCACGGCAATTGTGCAAATTACCAATATACTGCCTGCCAGTGGAGGAATAGCAGGGGTAATAACCATGGTTGATACTAGTAGAGGGGTTTGGAAGGCTCCTGCGAATGTTTCCATTAACAGTGTAGCTAACTTACCGATTAAAATTGACCAGGCCGAACAGGAAGATTTAAATATGCCCATAAGCGGGAAATCCATTAATGCAATAAGAACTTTTCCGGGAGTTGGTATTTTGGTCTGGGGAGCGAGAACGCTGGATGGCAATAGTAATGATTGGCGCTATATAAACGTAAGAAGAACAATGATTTTTATAGAGCAATCATGTAAAAAAGCCTGTTTGAATTTTGTTTTTGAACCCAATGATGCCAATACCTGGGTTCGGATACAGGGGATGATTGAAAATTTCTTGAACAATCTTTGGAGGCAAGGAGCATTGGCGGGGTCTACCCCAAGGGACGCATATTTTGTTAAGTGTGGGTTGGGAACTACCATGACTTCCCAAGATGTTTTGGAGG
>Ga0209344_10002286_pt1 | contig 21745 bp, 12 predicted proteins | sample Cruoilmetagenom6_FD_187293 | JGI IMG/M metagenome (GOLD analysis project Ga0209344, IMG submission 187293) | Oil polluted marine microbial communities from Coal Oil Point, Santa Barbara, California, USA - Santa Barbara Oil Seep Sample 6 (SPAdes)... | ecosystem: Environmental > Aquatic > Marine... | reverse complement strand
CCACCCGAGGCGTCTGGAGCGGTTCGCACCGGACGCCTCGGGTGGGCACCGGTCCGCCGAGTTCTTGCCGGTGTTGGTGGAGATAGACGATCTCCGGGCTGTCCTGGGCCGGGCGATAGAACTTCGCCGCCCTGGCGTCGTCGTCTGAGAGCGGGATCCCGAACCGGCTGCGGAACTCGATGAGCTCGTCCTGGTTGAGCTTTTTCTGGTTGTGTGTGACGTTTCGGCCCTCGCCGGCCTCGCCGAGGCCATAGCCCTTGATGGTGCGGGCGAGAATGACGGTTGGACCGTCTGTGTAATCGGCCGCGGCCTTATAGGCGTTGTAGACCTTGACCGGGTCGTGGCCTCCGAGGCGGAGTCTTCGGAGCTGTTCGTCGGAGTAGCCCTCCACGAGTTTGAGCAACTCCGGGTACTTGCCGAAGAATTGCTCGCGGATGTAGGCGCCATCGGAGATCGAGAAGAGCTGGCTCTCGCCGTCGACGACCTCGTTCATGCGCTTGACCAGAAGACCGGTGTCGTCCTTGGCGAGCAGGGGATCCCAGTCGGCGCCCCAAATGACCTTGATGACGTTCCAACCGGCGCCGCGGAAGGCGGCCTCGAGCTCCTGGATGATCTTGCCATTGCCCCGCACGGGGCCGTCGAGCCGCTGGAGGTTGCAGTTGATGACGAAGGTCAGGTTGTCGAGACGCTCCCTGGCGGCGAGGGTGATGGCGCCGAGGGACTCGGGCTCGTCCATCTCGCCGTCGCCGAGGAAGGCCCAGACGCGATGGTTGGAGTCGGGGTGGAGGCCGCGGTCCTCGAGATAGCTGTTGAATCGAGCCTGGTAGATCGCCTGGATGGCGGTCAGACCCATGGAGACGGTGGGGAACTCCCAGAAGTCGGGCATGAGCCAGGGATGCGGGTAGGACGAGAGGCCTCCATGGAGGCCGCCTCTGAGTTCGCGGCGAAAGTTGAAGAGCTGCTCCTCGGTCAGCCTGCCCTCGAGAAAGGCGCGGGCATAGATCCCGGGCGCCGAGTGGCCCTGGAAATAGACCAGGTCGCCGTCGAAATGTTCGCTCTTGCCGCGAAGGAAATGGTGAAATGCGACCTCGTACAGCGTCGCTGCGGATGAGAAGGTGGAGATGTGCCCGCCGATGCCTTCCTCTTCGAGATTGGCGCGGACGACCATGGCCATTGCGTTCCACCTGACGAGGCTCTTGAGCCTACGCTCGACCTCGCGACTCCCTGGATAGGGGACTTCTTCCGATGGCGGGATGGTGTTGATGTGGGGCGTGTCGGCGGAATAGGGGAGATCGACACCGGCCTTGCTGGCGTGGATATCGAGGGCCTGGAGCAACCGGTGAACGCGATCCGGACCTGCATGTTCGAGCACCCAGTCCATGGATTCGAGCCACTCCCGGGTTTCGATGGCTTCGTGGTTGGTCTTGGTCGCGGCTTCGTCGTCGTGGGGCATCTTCACCTCGAAGTTGATGTGGCAGGCCGTGGTTTGTTTTGTGACCTCAGGTGAGGTAACAAACGAAACCCGATCTCTGTTTCATTTCGAGGCGAGATCCTAACAGTCCTTGGTGGTCTGATCGAGGCTGAGCGCGGCAATATGCCAAGATGCGGCAGAATCAGGTGAGCACGGGCAGCAGAAAAAGTCCAACGGTTGTCCCAAAACCCACGGTCCATATGAGAGAGCGCACGCGATCGAGATCGAGGATGTAGAGCGGGACATAGAGAGCTCGCGCGACGACGAATGCGATGGACAAACGGGTCATCCAGAGTGGGTCCGCCCCGGCTGCCGTGGCGACGAGGACCGCGGCCGCAAACGCCGGAAATGCCTCGAAGCCGTTGAGGTGGGCGGCAACCGCTCGGCGTCCCCAGTCCTCGAGTCCGGCCTGTTGCACTCGCGGTGTGCTGTTGTCGTAACCGCCGGTCTGTTTCGCCATGGCGAAGGCGACCGGACCCTTGCTCACGTAATTGAGAAGGAACGCGAGGAGAATGCAGATGAAAGGGATGGTCATGGGGCCTCCGGCGACAGGATAGTCGATGCGGGGCGAGGAGCTCGCCACCTGGCGGGCGAGATCGAGCCCGGGAGGCACAACGATTACGCAGAAACGCGGAGTTGCAGAGGTGCACCGAGCATCGCAGTTGAAACACAAAGGACACGAAGCGCACCAAGCACCATCGCAAAGGCCATCCCTAATTAAGTGGGCGATGCCAGCGGGCACGCGGTCTGACTAGCGTGGAATCGGCCTCGGATATTGAATGGTGTCTTAGAACGAAGAACACACCCTTGGTGGACCATCAATCTCAACACGTAGTTTGATCGCATTCACGCAGGTTTCACCAACTCAAATCTGTGATGCTCCACGTTTCCTCAGCGGCTCTGCGCTTCTGCGGTTTGATTGTGCGCTGACTCGGCGTCACACACAACGAGTGGTTGATCCTGCCGACCGGTCACGGATCGGAGAAACAAAGTTAGACTCTTGTCGTGTCTCGTCGACGAATGATCCTCATCATCTGCGGCGTCTTGTGCGCTCTGGGTTTGGTTGCCCTGGGCGTCCTGCACACGTCTGCGGTCCAGCGCCCCGGTTTTGCCCGTCTGGAGGCGACGATCGAGGAGCAAACCGGCTGGAAGATTGAAATCGAGGACCCGAGGTTCCGCCTCTGGCCGGCGAAACTCCGAACCGGAAGGATCTCGGCATCGATCGCAGGGGTTGAACTGCTTTCGGTCGAGGGCCTCGATGCGCGGTGGACCTGGTCGTCGGTGATGGAAGAACCTCGGCGGTTCGACGAGATCATCATCCGGGGCCTCGAATTCGATTTCCGGGATCCGCCGTCGTTGCCACAGGTGCAGACGGAGGAAACACCATCGAACAACGATCCATGGCGGGTGGTCGAAGTCGATCGTCTGATCATCGATGGTCGCGGGGGGACGGCCGGCGCGCTCGATCTGGTTGGAGAGATCGATGGTCTCTCGGTCGAGGCCGGGTTGGTTGAAGGTGAGGCGTTGGTTGATTTCAGCGCCGACGAGATGACCGTCGAACGCTCCGATCGGTTGCTGGAGCTCGGAAGCGTTGCCGCTCGCGTCGTTGCCGACAAGGATGGGGTCAGGGTTTCGGATCTGAAGATCGATGGCGATGATCTCCGAGCCCGGATGGATGGCGGATGGAGTCTGTCGGCCGGCGAGGGAAGGGCCGACTTCGACCTCGCCAGCGATCTGCGATCGGTCCTCGAGTTCTGGGATCCGAATCTCGTCAGCGGCCTCGATCCCAGCGGACTGCTCGAACTGAAAGGAAGTGCGTCGGTGGCGGCCGATGGGGCCATCGATGTATCGGCGACTCATCACGGTGGCCGGTTGGCCATCGCCGGTTACGATGTCGATGAGCTCTCCGTGGACTATTCGGGCGGAATCCCCGAGATCGAAGCCATGGCGAAAAGCTGGGGCCGGGCTCGTGTGTCGGTGGACGAGACGGGGCTGGCCACCGTTCACGCTCGGTTGAGGGAGGCGCCGGTCGAGCGGGTGTTGGCATTTGCCGCCCCGAATGTCGCAGGCGTCGTCGATGGTCCCCTTTCGCTGACGGGCGCCATCGACGGTACCGTGGCCTATCCGTTCTCGCTGGACACCCTCTCCGCCCGCGTCGATCTCGAAGCCCTCAACCACCGCGGCCGCGCGGTCATCCGTGGGGAGGGGCGGGCCGACGAGTGGTTGGTGGACGAGTTTCGGATCGATCTGGGGGGAATGACCGTCGCCGGGAGCGGCGAGATCCGATCGGATGGTGGCGTCAATGCCACGGCTGATCTGACGGTCGATGACATGCCGGCGTTGAAGGCGATGATCGGCGCGTGGGCTCCCGATCTCGACCTCGTCGGCAGCAACAGCGGCCCGATTTCGGGTCATGTGGATGTGACGGGCAGGCTTTCAGATCCCCGTTACGAAGCCGAGGCCGAGTGGATCGCCCCGGTGATCGCGGATCAGGGCCTTGTCCGGATCGGAGTCGGTCTCAGAGGCGACATGGCGCGGGCTGATATCACGACGGAGGTCACGGTTGACGAGGGGATCGAACTCGTCGCCAATGGTCATGTCGGCTTCGAAGAGGTGAGCGGTGAGGGCGAGTGGAACATCGAGTTCGATAACCTCCAACGGATGGCCGAATTCATGCCGGCGGACCCGGAGGGTGCGCTGGAACCGACCGGGACCCTGAGCGGTGGTGGGAGGTTCTCGTTCACTGCCGAGGGATGGTCGGTAGATGGAACGATCGAGGCGTTTGATCTCGTGCTGGATTCGTGGCGAGGGGACCATGCATTCGCTTCCTTCTCCGCCGATCCGGATCTCATTCAGCTGTCGAAGATCTCGCTTGACGCCTTCGGCGGAACCGCCATCGGATCGGGATCGGTGGGCCTTGGTGGACTCGATTCCCTGGTCTCCGGTGAGATCGAGTGGCGGGACGTGGATCTGGGCCGGATTCCTGCAGAATTGCCGGTATTGAGCACCGGGTTGAGTGATGGAATGATCGAAATTGACGGAACCATCGCAAACCCAACGGGAGTATTGGAGGCCGACTGGCGGACGGCGGATGAACTCTCCGAGATGACGGAACTCCACGTTGCCGGGTCGTTGCAGGACGGCCTCGTGACTTTTGTCAGCGAGGAAGCGACCATCGACGCAGGGGCGTTCCTGGTCGAGGGCGAGCTGCCGGTGGGCTTGATCCCGAGACCGGATTGGATGTGGGTCGATGCGCCGGATGGGGAACTTCGACTATCTGCCCGCGGCCGAGATCTGAAATCGGACCCGATCGTCGAGCTTCTCGGATACGGTGAGCAAGCCCTCAACGCGACCGCCGATCTCGATCTCGAAGCACGTTGGCACCCCGATCGGCCGGATGACACCAAGGTCTACGCTGAGTTCCGGGACTTCCGACTTCGACACCTGGGTGGTGAGGTGCCCGCCTCAGGACCCATCGTCGTGAAGATCGCGGGACGGCGCATCACCATCGAGCCCATCCAGCTCAGAGGGCGGACGACCAGCATCAAGGCCCACGGATCCGCTGATTTGGCCACGGGTGAGATCGCGGGATCGATGGACGCCGTGCTCTCTCCCGGATTTGGTCGAAACATCCCGTATCCGGTCCAGATCAACGAGCCGATCAGCGTCGTCGCCGCGGTGAGCGGTCAGGTGACGGATCCGACGCTGACCCTTGACATCACGCACCCGGGAGGCGCGCTGGTCTTTCGCGATCCGCCACTGCGGATCAGGGATCTGGTTGTCTCGGCCGAGGTCGATGACGGTGTGCTGTGGATCAACGACGGCCGCGCGAGGGTCAATCAGGGCACCATGGAAATCGGCGGTGGCTGGGATCCGGAGTCGCGACAGGGCGTCGTCGCCGAGATGGAGAACGTGGTCGTCTTCGTCGGCGGAATCCTCAGTCAATGGTCCGGCGCCGTCGCGATCGAGCCGCAGCCCGACCGCCTCGCAAGAGTCGTCGGAGAAGTCAATCTGGTGGCAGGCCTTTGGGATCAGAACGTCAGTCTCGGAGGCGCGATCTTCGGAGCGAAGACCCTCGATCCGGCCAGCGATGACCCACTGAATCAGATCTCTCTCGATCTGGACGTGAGAGGTCGAGGTGTGGTTCGCGTCGAGAACAACCTCGGCCGTTTCGATGCCCGGTGGGATGTGCTCAGATTGACCGGCAGAGCCGCCAATCCGAGGATCAACGGTGAGATCACCATCGACCCGGGGGGCCGATTCTCGCTGGCGGGTCAGAGGGTGAAGGTGAGGAGGGGAAGTCTGCTCTTCACCGGTGACCCGGAGATCGATCCCATCGTCGAGATCGTGCCCGAATCCGACTTCGGCGCCTTCGGAAAAGAGGAGGGCCAACTCAACACGACGGCCATGGCGACCCAGGGACTCGTCGAGGGAATCGCCGGCGCGTTCGGGTTTGAGAACGAGACCCTCCAGCCCGCCGATATTTCGGTGGATCTCGAGAGGGATTCCTCGCAGCAGATCATGATCGGGCAGAGGCTGAGCCACAGTGTCGCACTCTTTTTTGCCACGAATGCCACCGATGTCCAGGACCGGACCTCCATGCTCCAGTTCTGGAATGTCCCGGGCCTCAAGGGACTTTCTGTCCAGGGCTATCAAAAGACCCTCACCGAGGAGATCGGCGGGAATGTCTTTCAGCGTTTTCAGTGGGGTGGCTCGTCGCTTTATGACGATCGGCCGACGATCCGCAAGCTCAAACTGAATGGAGAGTGGCCCATCCGCAAGCGCGGGCTGAAGAAGGCCACCGGATTCAGACGGGGTCAGCCCTTCGACCCGTTCCTCGAGTTTGTTGCTCGGGTCAGGATGGAGCGCAAACTGGCCGTCTCCGGTTACCAGGAAGCCCGGATCACAACAGAGTCCTTGGAGAACAACAACTCGTGGATCCTGAACTTCGAGTGCGATCCGGGTCCGTTTCAGGAGGTCATCTTTGAAGGTGATGCGCCGCCACGTCGAATCCGGGAAGAGGTGACCGCTTTGTACCGTCACCCACCCCTCGAGAGCTTCGGTTTCCGGAACATGGCAAGTCTTCTCGAACGACACTTCGATGTCGAGGGTTATCCGGACGCGTCGATCGTCGTCGAACGGCGGGATGACCGGGTCGTGGTCGAGGTCGCGCAAAAAGGTCAGACCGAGTTGACCGGTCCCGTCATCGCGGGGATCCCCGATTCGGTTTCCACGGCCATGATCAAACGTCTGGGCAAACCGAATGAACTGGCACTGCTCGCGGAGGACCAGGAACGGGCCATCCGTATCGTCGAAGCCGCATTTGCCGATTTGGGCTATCGGAGTGCGAAGGTTCACTCTGTGCAGATGGTTCCGCTCGAGGCCGAACGCGCCGAGGTCCGTATCGGGGTCGATCTCGGTGAACAAACCGTCGTCGGTCGACTCGTCGTGACGGGCTCGGATCCCCTTGGACTGACCCGGAGCGACGATTTTCGTCTCGCGATCGGCAAACCCCTCGATCGGATGAGCGTCGATCTGGCGGCGAGCCAGATTCGAGCGGAATACGACGCGGCGGGGTACTCCGACGCCATTGCCCGAGGAGCGACGGAGGTTGATGAGGATGGAGAAGTCACCGTCACGATCAACGTCGAACCCGGGATCCAGAGGATTCTCGAGGGAGTCGTCGTCAACGGGCTCAAACACACGAGCCGCCGCTCGATCGTTTCCGGGGTCACCATCGAAGAGGGCGAGATTCTGACCAACTCCGATCTCGACACCACCGCGGCGCGGGTGGCGAATTTTGCGCCCATCGAGCGGGTGGATGTTCGGACCACGCCGAAGGGCAGCAGCGGCGCCCAGGTCGAGCTCGATATCTTTGAGAAGCCTCGCTGGACCACCGAAGTGGGCGGCGGCTGGAGTTCGGAACGCGGTGTCCAGGCCCGCTTTGGTGTGAAGGACGACAACCTCTTCGGCCGCGGTTTCGGGCTCAATTTCCGGGGCCGCTGGGACAACGTCGAGTGGCTCGGCTTCGTCGTCGCTTCGCTTCCTCCCATGCCCGGCAAGCGTCTCTCATTCACATCCACCCTCGGCTTCTCACGTGGTGAGCCGGACAATCGGAATCCGATTCTTCTTCAGGACGAATCTTCGTGGAGCATCGATGGCACCCGTTGGCTCGGCGGCGGCGAGCGGGCGGCTGGGACCGCGGGTGAGTACGTCACCGCGTACTACCGGTTCACCAGAGCTCACATCTATGAGCGGGAACCCGATCCGGATGCAATTATCCCAATTGATATCACAAATGACATTGGTCTCATCGGCGCCCGCTATGTGAGGGATCGTTTCGACTCGCCCTTCGACCCGACTTCCGGATACGGGGTGTTCGTCGACTTGGCCCGAAGCACCGACCTCTTGGGTTCGGACTTCGAGTATTGGACCGGCCTCGGAACGGGGTCGATCGCGCTGCCGGTTCTCGGATCGAGCACTTTAATACAGAGCGCACGGATCGGCGTGGCCGAGCCGCTCCAGGGCGAGGTGCTTAGACCGACGGTCAGGCTCTTCGCCGGTGGCCAGGGATCGGTTCGGGGTTTCGACCGCAACAGTCTGGGGCCGGTGAGTCTGAGCATCGGCGGGACGGTGGAACCCAAGGGGGGCGGCGCCCTCTTTATCCTCAACGAGGAGCTACGGATTCCAGTGTGGGGGAGCTTCCGGGCGGCAGTCTTCGCCGACATCGGTCAGGTCTGGGAGAGCTGGGGCGAGGCCGATTTCGACCTGTCCGTGGGCGCCGGGGTCGGTGTCCGCTGGGCGACCCCCATCGGTCCGTTATGGGCCGACGTGGCGTGGCCGTTGGTCAACACCGGGATCAGTTCGACCAAACCGAAGTTCTATATCGGGATCGGACGGCCGTTCTAGTCTCGATGCTGGATCCTAGATGCTGGATGCAGGAATCCTGCCGACGATGGCTGCTCAGAGGATCCAGCATCGAGCGGCAGGGGCTACTGCATCGCCTCGAGGATCGTCCTCGCTGTTCCGGCCTCGGGGGAATTCGGCGCGAGCTTGACGAACTGGTCGAGATCGCTGAGAAGGAGATCCTTCCGTCCGAGCTTGTCCGACGCGAGGCCGCGATAGAAATAGAGGTGCGCATAGCGCGGGTCCAATTCGTGGACATCGTCAAAACTGTTCTTCGCGGCCTTCCAATTCTCGTCGACCAGGTAGCTCAAGCCGATCTGGAAATCGACCATGGGTTTGTCGAATCCGTCCTTCGCGGCCCTCTTGAGGGCTTTTCGGGCCTCGGCGGGTTGCTTCAGCCGGACCAGTGCGGCGCCGAGGTAGAAACGCGCTGTGGCGTCCTTGCGATCGGCTTTGACCGCGGCTGCCGCCCGAGTCTTGGCGTTCTGCCAAGCCTTCTTCGCTGCGTCCTTTTCGCCGAGCCAGCTGAGGACCTCGCCACGGTAGAACTCGGCGACAGGATCCGTCTTCGCCTTCTTGGCCTGCGTCTCGAGGATTCCGAGACCCCGGTCGACGAGCTCTTCATCGCGGCCGATCCCGTAGGTCGCCATGAGCAGCGCCTCGGCGGTCAACCAGGGCTGGGTGCTCTCGTACTGGTCTTTTTTCTTGAGCGAGCTTTCGGCGGATTTTGTGCGCCATGCGACGATCTTCGAAACGGCATCATCCCGAACCGACACGGCGGCGGCGTCGTTCGCGTCACCCGCGTGGGTCATCGACGCCGCTGATCCTGCGACAACCAGGATGAGTGCGATCCGAACGAATCTCGTGGTCATTTCGGTCCTCCAACAAACTCTTGTAGAAAAAATAATGCCACAGCCGCCCAGAGGGGCGCGAGGGTGGCGCAATGTTTTACACCCTTGTACATTTCCAGGTGGAGTTCCCTATCGACCCCAAGAGAAGACAACTGATCCTCACCCTCGCTCTGCCGATCATCGGCGGGATGGTCTCCCAGAATGTGCTCAATCTGGTCGATACGGCCATGGTCGGGGTGCTCGGCGCCGCGGCGTTGGCGGCGGTCGGGATGGCGAGCTTTGCCAACTTCATGGCCTCCGCCTTCATCACCGGTCTGTCGGCCGGTGTCCAGGCCATGGCAGCTCGACGGCTGGGAGAGGGGAGAACGACCGCATCGGCCGAGCCCCTCAACGGTGGCCTGCTTCTCGCGGTCGGGCTCGCGTTGCCGTTGTCGGGGATCCCGATCTTCTTCGCCGACGAGATCTTCTCTCTCTTGGTGGACGATCCAGAGGTGGTTGCCCTCGGGGTTCCCTATTTCCAGGCTCGACTCTTCGCCATGCTCGCGCTCGGGGTCAACTTCGCCTTCCGCGGCTATTGGAACGGCGTCAATATGTCCAAGGTCTACATGCGCACCTTGCTGGTGATGCATGCCTCGAACATCGCTCTCAATTGGGTGCTGATCTTCGGCCATTTCGGGCTCCCGGCCCTCGGAGTCGCGGGCGCCGGGATCGGTTCGGCCATCGCGACCTTCATCGGATCCGGTCTCTATCTGGTCCAAGGGTGGCGGTTGGCACGCACCAACGGTTTCCTCCAGCGTCTGCCGAGCCGCAGCACGATGTTGACCATGCTTCGGTTGTCGGTTCCCACTGGGACCCAGCAGTTCTTTTTTGCCGGGGGCCTGACCGCGTTCTTCTGGATTCTCGGCAAAGTAGGGACCACCGAACTCGCTGCGTCAAACGTGCTGGTTCAGTTGCTTCTGGTTGCGATTCTTCCCGGGCTTGGTTCCGGGATGGCGGCGGCATCCCTGGTCGGCCAGGCGTTGGGGCGGAAGGACCCGGAGGACGCCCGGGCCTGGGGCTGGGATGTCGCCAAGCTCGCCACTTCGGTGGTGGGGGTCTTGTCGCTGGTGGGTCTGTTCTTCCCGGATCTTCTCCTCCGGCCATTTCTCCATGACCGGGAGATCCTGGAGTTGGCGCGTCTCCCTCTCCGGGTGATGGCTGCGACCATGAGTCTGGACACGCTCGGGATGGTGTTGATGAACGCGCTTCTGGGCGCAGGAGACAACCTCAGAGTCATGACCGTGACTCTGACGATTCAGTGGGTTCTCTTTCTGCCCAGTGCATATCTTGTCGGACCGGTCCTTGGGTTTGGGATCACCGCGGTGTGGCTGAGTCACATCGGCTACAGGCTGCTTCAGGCCGTCGTGTTCCTTGCCATCTGGCGGTCGGGATCCTGGGCCCATCAACAGGTCTGAGTGCCGCAGAGCGGCGTTTGGTCGACCCGAATCGGTGGTACCCTCTCTGCCCGGCGCCGGTTGAATGGCGCGGGAAAACCCATCAGAAAAGCTCACCCGTTGGGACGATTGGATGGGAATCCCTGAGGAGAGAAACATGAGATTTCAAAATGTCTCCATCTTCGGTGTCGCTCATCTGGATGCGCCGCACCGTGTCCCATCCGAGGAAATCGAGAAGCGCCTGGCGCCGAGCCTTGAGCGCCTGGACATGCGTGGTGACCTGATTCGGGATCTTTCGGGGATCATGGAACGGCGGGTGTGGGACGAGGGCTTCCAGCCCAGCGACGCCGCAGCCGAGGCCGGCAGGAAGGCCATCGCCGATGCCGGAATCCAAGCCGATCAATTGGGCATCCTCGTCAATACCTCGGTGTGCCGCGACTACATCGAGCCATCGACGGCGTGCATCGTCCACTCGAAGATCGGTCTGCCCGAAACCTGCATGAATTTCGATCTCGGCAACGCGTGTCTGGCGTTCATCAACGGGATGGACATGGTCGGTAACATGGTCGAGCAGGGTCAGATCGACTACGGCATCGTCGTCAACGGCGAGTCGAGTCGATTCTCGACCGAGAAGACCATCGAAAAGCTCCTGGGCTCCGATGTGACCGAAGAGATCTTCCGCGAGAACTTCGCCACCTTGACCCTGGGATCCGGGTCTGCCGCCATGGTTCTCGGTCGATCGGATCTCGGCGATGGTGGCCATCCCTTCCGCGGCGGGGTGAACCTCGCCGCGACCGAGCACAACCGCCTGTGCTACGGCCAGGTCGAGGGCATGGTGACCAAGGGCCATGAGCTTCTTGTCGCTGGATTGGGACTGGCCGCACGCACGTGGCAGAAGGCGGTGGCGGAACTCGGGTGGAAGATCGAGGAATTCGACCACTGCATCCTCCACCAGGTCAGCAAGATCCACACCGAGGAGTTCTGCGAGATCGTCGGTCTCGATGTCGAGAAGGTCTTCAAGCTCTATCCGAACTTCGCCAACATCGGTCCCGCCGGTGTTCCCATCGTCATGTCCAAGCTTCAGGAAGAGGGACAGCTGAAAAGTGGCGACCGCATCGCGTTGATGGGGATCGGCAGTGGATTGAACTGCACCATGGCCGAGGTGGTCTGGTAGCGATTCGCGGTCGATGCGCTTCGCGCACCACCCACGAATCGCTGAAAATACATGAAGAATATCGCACAAGACCTTTACCCGTTTGAGTCGAAGTTCATGAATCTGGGTGAGCATCGTCTGCACTATGTTGATGAGGGTTCCGGTGAGGTTGTGGTTGCGGTGCACGGCAATCCGACGTGGTCGTTCTACTACCGCGAACTGATCAAGGATCTCCGAAAAGACCACCGAGTGCTGGCGCCGGATCACATGGGCTGCGGTCTCTCGGATCGCCCCGATGACGGCGACTACACATTCTCGCTGGAACGCCGGGTCGCGGATTTCGAGACCTTTATGGATCGTCTCGAGCTCGATGAGGTCAATCTTGTCGTGCACGACTGGGGTGGAGCCATCGGCACCGCCTGGGCCGGGCGCAACCCGGAGCGGGTCAAACGGCTGGTTGTCCTCAACACCGGGGCCTTTCACCTGCCGGCTTCCAAGGCCCTGCCCTGGCAGCTCGGACTGGTCAGAAACACTCCACTCGGCGCTTTTCTGGTCCGGGGTCTCAACGGGTTCGCCCGTGGCGCTACCTGGTTCGGGGTGACCCGGCGACCCATGCCGAAAGGTGTCGCGGACGCCTATTGCGCGCCCTACGACACGTGGGAAAACCGGCGCGCCGTGCTCCGCTTTGTCGAGGACATCCCGTTGAATCCAGGGGAGCGCGGCTACGACCTGGTCAGCGAAATCGCTGAGAACCTCCCCAAGCTCGCCGACAAGCCGATCCTCATCTGCTGGGGCGACAAGGATTTTGTCTTTGACCACCACTTCCTCGATGAGTTCATCCGGGTCTTCCCTGACGCGGAGGTTCACCGTTGGGCCGATGGTGGACACTACATCCTCGAGGACTACTCCGACGAGATCGTCCCCCTCATCCGCGAATTCATCGACCGCTGAATGATCACGCGCTAGCTGAAACCGCAGAGGCGCAGAGACGCAGAGTCTTCGCGGAGCATCGCACTTGAAACACAAAGAACACGAAGCACACCAAGGCCATCGCAAAGAACATCGCATGATTGAGTTTGGTCCGCGCTCGTGATCATCGGTGGACTACCTTTACGTCACACCGACGAGAACCCCTCCGTCGCTCCGAAGTATGGCGGTCAAGGCTGGTGCGCGTTGCTGGCATCGGTGGATCGTCAACGTCCCGAGATCCAGCTTTCAAATGTGATGTCTTTGTGAGCTTCGCGATGGATGGGCTTAGTGATCTTCGTGTTTCAAACACACCGTGCCCGAACCACGGTCCTCTCCACGTCAGTTGGAGCGCCCGCACGCAGGCATTGCCCACTCTCTAGTGCGGCGCTCTGCGTTGACTCCGCGTCTCTGCGGTTCCATTGTGCGTTCCGGGTTTCCGGAATCGACCCCGCCGTGATTCAATAGCACCGCTATGAGCCAAACAGTCAACATTGCAACAGCCGTCAGCGAGATGGCCCAACGCCAACCGGATGCCACGGCCGTGGTTTGTCCCTGGGGGCGCCGGGGCGGATCCCTGACATATGGAGAGCTCGAAGAGCGGACCTCGTGGGTGGCCGCCGGGCTTCATGCATCGGGGATCGGGCGAGGCGTTCGAACAGTTCTGATGGTCCCGCCGGGACTTGATCTCTTTGTCCTGGCCTTTGGAATCTTCCGAGCCGGCGCCGTTCCGGTCCTGGTGGACCCAGGCATCGGTCTCCACCACCTCAAGGCGTGTCTCGGCAACGCCCGTCCCGAGGCATTCATCGGTGTCCCCAAGGCCCACGCGGCTCGGGTCATTCTGGGATGGGCGCGGGCGACGGTTCGACAAAAGGTGACCGCTGGCCCGCGACTCTTCTGGGGTGGTCGGACGCTGGCAAGAATCCAAGCCCTAGGAAGGCGGGTGGGTGGGATGGAGATCGCCGAAACCTCGAGCGATGAGGTCGCGGCGATCGTCTTCACATCGGGGAGCACCGGCCCGCCCAAAGGCGTCGTCTACCGGCACGGAAACTTTGCCGCTCAGATCGAGGCGGTCCGCGATGTCCTTGCCTGCGGGCCCGGAGATGTGGATCTGCCGACGTTCCCGCTCTTCTCGCTCTTCGATCCAGCCCTTGGGATGACGACCATCATCCCCGACATGGATCCCACCCACCCGGCCAAGGTTGATCCGATGAAGATCATCGGACCGATCCACGAGTACGGTGTGACGACCATGTTCGGCTCACCCGCGCTGCTCGACACGGTCGGCCGCTATGGCGTGGCGCACGGTGTCGAGCTCCCGACCCTTCGACAGGTCGTTTCGGCAGGCGCGCCGGTGGGGCCGAAGATCATCGAGCGCTTTGTCTCGTTGATGGCGCCGGGCGGTCGGATCCTCACCCCGTACGGCGCAACCGAGTCACTCCCGGTGGCGGTGAACTCAAGCGACGTGATTCTGAGCGAAACCCGTCAGGCGACCGATCGTGGCGCCGGAACGTGTGTCGGGCCACCGGTTCCATCCATCGAAGCGGCCATCATCGGCGTCGATGATGATCCCATCGCGGCCTGGAGCGACGATCTTGTCGTACCGCACGGCGAGGTGGGAGAGATTGTGGTCAAAGGGGCGCAGGTGACCCATGAGTACTTCGACGCCGATGAACACAACCGTCTCGGCAAGATCCGCGATGGCGAGACCACCCGCCACCGGATGGGCGATCTCGGTTACTACGATGAGCAGGGTCGGCTCTGGTTCTGCGGCCGAAAGTCACAGAGGGTGATCACCAGAGACGAGACCCTCCACACGGTCCCGTGCGAGAGCATTTTCAACACCCACGACGATGTCTACCGAAGCGCATTGGTGGGCGCCGAGGTCGATGGCGAGACCATCCCGGTGATCTGCATCGAAGCCGAGCCCGGGGTCGGATCGGCCGACCACGAACGGATCCGCAAGGAGTTGCTGGATCTCGGCGCCTCGTTCGACCACACGGCCGGAATCCACACCGTGCTCTTCCATTCCGGTTTCCCGGTGGATATCCGCCACAACGTCAAGATCGGCCGTCGCGAACTCGGCGAGTGGGCGACCGGCCAGCTCCGGAGGACATGATGCGAAGTCTAGTGACCGGGGGCGGGGGCTTTCTCGGCGGCGCCATCGTCCGGCGGTTGCTGGCCAACGGGGACGAGGTTCGCACGCTGCAACGGGGTGACTATCCCCATCTCAATGACATGGGAGTGGAGTGCGTTCGGGGGGACATCGCCGATGCATCGGTCGTGAATCGCGCCGTCTCCGGGTGCGACCGGGTCTTCCACGTCGCCGCCAAGGTGGAGATGTGGGGGCCGCGTGAGCCGTTCCGGCTGGCCAACATCGTCGGGACCCGGAACATCCTCGATGCCATGCGCCTGCACAGCGTCAGCCGACTGATCTTCACGAGCTCGCCGAGCGTGGTCCACGGCGGTGACAACATCGAGGGCGCCGATGAGTCGTTGCCGTATGCTGATCACTACGAGGCGTTCTATCCGGAGACCAAGGCCGAAGCGGAGCAACTGGCCCTTGCGGCGAACGGTCCCGGTCTTTCGACCGTTTCTTTGCGGCCGCATCTGATCTGGGGACCCGAGGACACGAACCTGATCCCGATCCTCGTCGATCGGGCTCGCGCGGGTCAGCTCCGCCTGGTCGGCGATGGATCGAACCTCATCGACACGGTCTACATCGACAACGCCGTGGACGCGCATCTGCTGGCGGCGGAGAAACTCACAGCGGACGCCGCGTGCGCCGGACGCGCCTACTTCATCACCAACGACGATCCGAGGCCGATCAAGGAGATCATCAACGGTTTTATAACCGCGGCCGGGCTGCCTCCGGTCGAGAAGTCGGTGCCGGTGGGCCTCGCGGTGATGATGGGCAGGATCTTCGAGACCCTGCACCGGATCAAACCATCCCCCAAAGGGCCCCGCATGACGCCATTCCTCGCACGACACCTGTCGACCGCGCACTGGTACGACATTTCGGCCGCTAAACGTGATCTCGGGTATGAGGCCCGGGTGGGTATCGACGAGGGGATGGCCCGGGTCAAAGCGTGGTTCGATGCCGGGACCGGGGAGGCGACATGACGGTTTCGCTTGCGATGGCATTGATCGTGGCCGTGGTTTCGAGCGTGGTGACGGTGCTGGTCCTCTCCCTGGTCGCACGGAGGTTCGTCGACGCCAGGTTTGGTGCAGCGGGGGACGAGATCGCGGGCAAGGTCAAGGCGGCGGTCGAGGATGGCGCAGAAGCCGTTGTGCCCAAGATTCGAGAGGCAGTGAGATCGGGGTTGAACGAATCGGTTGAGACCGCTCTGCCAACCGTGCGCAGCGAGGTCGCCGCCGGTGTCCGCGAGGGCGCCGAGAGTGTTGTTCCGGTTCTCCGTGATGAGGTCAAGACGGGTGTTGAAGAGGCCATCGCCTCGGCGGTCACGGGCGGGGTTGTCAGCAAGGCGAGCGAGGAACTCGCGCGAAAAGGGTCGTCCGTCCTCAACCGGATTCTCGGAGGTTCGGACGAGCGCTGAAAGGGCTCAAGTCTTGATACTTGCTCAACCGTAGGGCTGGTCGAGATTCCGCCCCACGGGCTGAGTTTTTAGTGTTATTCTTCTGCGGTATGAACGAACTCGTGCTTTTTTTCACACAGCGCTTAGAACCCAATTCAGAGCGCTGAGAGCTCGTCTGCGAAAGGAGTCAGCATGCTCAACAAAATTGGTCTCATCGGTGGCGGCTACATCGGCGGCGTCCTGCTGCAGGAAATCGTCAAACGGCGCCTGGCTCGCGAGGTCGGCCTGTCCGATCCCGCACCCTTCGTCAACCCGAACGACCCGCCCGAGCGGCAGGAAATCTCTGCCAAACAGTCGGTCGCCAAGGGCAAGGCGCTCGATATCGCCGAAGGAACCCCGACCATCCGTTCGGATGTCCGCTGCTTTGGCTCGAAGGACTATTCGGCCATCAAGGACGCCGAGTTGATCATCAACACCGCCGGTGTTCCCCGCAAGGCTCGCCCGGATGGCACGTTCCCGACCCGTGAGGAGCTCCTCACCATCAATCTCAAGGTAACCAACGCGGTTGCCGAGGGGATCAAAGAGCAGTGCCCGAACGCCATCGTTCTCTCGATTGCGAACCCTTTGGACGCCATCGTCTACACCCTCAACAAGCGTCTCGCACCGCCCAAGGGCAAGCTCTTCGGTATGGCTGGACAGCTCGATTCCGGCCGCTATTGCTACTTTGTCGCCGAGGCTGCGAATGTCTCGGTCGAGAACGTCAGCGCCATGGTCCTCGGCGGCCACGGTGACACCATGGTTCCCGTCCGCAGCTCGTGCCAGGTCGGTGGCGTCCCGGTGGAGAAGTTTGTCAATGAAGAGACCCTCGCAGCCATCGAAGCCCGCACTCGCAAGGCCGGTGGCGAGGTCGTTGGTCTGCTCGGTTTCGGTTCCGCGTTTGCATCGCCCGCGTGGGCCGCTCTTGAGATGGCCGAGGCCATCATCTTCGACAAACGCAAGATCATCCCGGTCTGCGCCATGCTCGAAGGCGAGTACGGTGTCAACGGCCTGTTTGTCGGTGTCCCGGCCATCGTCGGCAAGAATGGTGTTGAAGAGGTCATCGAGATGGATCTCACTGATGCCGAGAAAGCTGCCTTCGATCACTCGGTTGGCGCCGTCCGCAAGACCTGCAACGAGGTCGACGGAATGCTCGCAAGCCTCTAGTTCGCACCATCCAACAACCAACCAAGCCCCCGGTTCGCCGGGGGCTTTTTCGTGCACCTGTGCTGGGTCTTTGCAGAGTCAGCCAAGAGGTTCTTGAACGAACGAATTGAAACACAAAGAACACGAAGCACACCAAGTGCCATCGCAAAGGCCATCGCGTAATTGAGTGGGTTCCGCGTTCGTGAACATCGGTGGACTACCGAACCGCCACACCGAAGACAATCACTTCACCGCATCCGAGTATCGCGCTTGAGTGTGTCTCACGCATTTGGCACCGGCGGATCATCGACGGTCCGAGACCCGGCTTTCAAATGCGATGGCTTTGTGATCAATGCGATGGATGGACTTTGTGTCCTTCGTGTTTCAAACACACAGCTCGAGAACCGTGGCCCATTCCACGTCAGTTGGAGCGCCCAAAAGTAGGTGGCGCCCGTTTTTAGATGCCATGCTCCGCCTAAACTCCGCGCCTCTGCGGTTCCATCGGGTGCCCCTCGCGATAGGATGGTTGGTGATGATCAGGTCGCTCGTACTGTTGCCGATGATGTTGTTGACCTTGCCCGCGTGGGCATCGGAGGGGCATGCCTCGCCGGAAATGGCGACAGACGGATCCCCATCGACTGTGATGACCGATCAGTCGTGGGCCGAACTCATCGACGAATTTTGGGGTCCGGGTGTGAGTACGGGAGAAAAGCTTGCGTTCTTCGACACCTTCTGGCACACCATCGATCAAGACTTCGCCTGCTTCCAGGACCTCGATGTGGACTGGGATGCGCTGAGGGATCTCTACCGGCCCGAGGTTGTGGCCGGGGTCAGCAAGGGTCGGTTCGCCGCCATTATGAGCCGGTTGTCGCTCGCGCTTGAGGAAGCGCACACGGTGGCCCTCGATCGGGAGGTCTTCTGGCGAACGCCCAACGAACCCGGCGTTCCACTTCTTGTGGTGGGCCAGTGGGGTCAGATCAACGACTTCGGAGCCTGCCTGACGCCGCTTTCGAACGGCTCGGCCCTCGTCTACAACGTGGTGGAGGATCACCCGATGAATCTCCTCCGGGGTGAGATCATTCTCGGGTGTGACGGTCGATGGTGGCCCGACGTCTACCCGGAGCTTTTAGAAGCCGGTCTTCCGATAACCGGTTTCTGGGCGAGCAGCGAAGAGGGCTTCGAGCACGCGTGGCTGATGGCCGTCGGGGCAAACTGGCACCTCTTCGAGACGATGGATGTCCACTTCCCCGGTTCCGATCTGATCGATACCCGTTCCACAGCGCCGCTTGGTGGCTGGAACACCAATTTATGGTGTACCGAGCAGCTGCCTGTGGCCGGGGTCCCCTTTCCCGATATCGCCCACAGCCAGCTCGTTTCGTGGGGCATCATCGAGGGAACGCGGATCGGCTACATCTACGGCTGGGGCTGGGCGTGGGAAGCCGAGCAGGAGTTCCACGACGCCGTTGCGGCGCTGATGGATCCCGCGATGACGGACGGTCTGATCATCGATTTTCGCTTCAATATGGGCGGAAACATGCACCTGAGCAACCCGGGCCTCGCCCTGCTCTTCGATCGGGAGGTCCCCACTATTGATTGGGCCACCCGTTGCGTCCCCGGCAGCCACCTGGCCATGTGCGACGAGAACATTGCCGGCTCATACGTGATCCCCGGCGATCCGGACTCGTTCTACGACCGGCCCATCGCGGTCCTGGTCGGTCCTGGGGCGGTCAGTTCGGGTGATCAGGTTGCGCTGCGGTTGGCGTTCCATCCGCGCGCGCGCTTCTTTGGCAAATCAACCAACACCGCTTTCAACGCGGCGGCCCTGGTGGTCGACGACACCGAGTTCAGAGCGACGTTCGCGTTTGCGGACGCATTCCTGCTGGCGAACCCGGGCGAGTATCTGACGCACGACCCGTTGCCGGTCGATCACCCCGTGTGGCTCCTACCCAGCGATGTCGCGGTCGGGATCGACACCGTCGTCGAAGCCGCAATTGCTTGGATCGAGAACATCGAATTCGCTCCAAGGCGGTCGAGCGGGCGTCGGGCGCCCTGACTGCGTTCCTTTTCCAGAAACCGACCTCGCCTCCCGATTTCGGGAGGCGAGGTCGGTTTCTGGAATGACGCGTCGCGATCAGGTGACGGGGACGCTCGTCAGATGCTTCTCGATGGACTCGAAGAGCTTGTCGAAGTCTGGTGGTTTGGTGTGGAACCCCTCGACATCGACCCAGCCCTTCTCAAGCCGCGAGCGGATCTCGAAGACCCGATTGACCCCGGTCAGCATGATGATGGGGATGTCGGAAGTCTCGGAGTTCTTTTTGAGAGTGGCGGCGAGATCATAGCCCTCTGAGGGGTAGGTGAGCATGACATCGAGCAGGATGAGATCGGGTCGATCTTCGGTCAGGCTCGCCATGGCCTCTTCGCCATCGGCGGCCGATCGGGTGTTGTATCTCTTCGACAGAACGGCCGTCATCGCATCGACAAAGACCGGATCATCATCCACCAGCAATATCGTCGGCTGTGTCACGACGCCATTATAGACACCCAATTATGAATTTTGAATTATGAATTTTGAATTTCCATCGCAGGGTTTGCGAACACCCCGACGTGTCACCCTGAGAATCGCCACGCGGCTCCGCGGCGGCACCGAATACATGTCACCCTGAGCGAACGAGTCCGCGAGTGAGTCGAAGGGTCTCCTGAGGGTGCGCGGGTCGCTCCAACTTTCCCGGGACGACGTCGGTAGGAGCGATCTCCAAACCCAGTGGAGACCCGCAACTCGCTACGCTCGCTCAGGATGACATGAGGGATGCGTCCTCGCTCGATGCGCTCCCCAGCGATGGTGATTCATCTTTCATCATTCAGCATTCATCATTTGTGTTGTTACCAAGCGCCGTAGCGTGGATCATCCTCGATGCCGTCGAGGCGGACCTGGACCGCGGTGGCGAGCTGGGTGTCCTCGGTGGCAGACGAATCCTCCGCGGGTGGCTGCCACACGACCACATCGGGCTGTGCTCCGTTGTTCTCCATGTTGATTCCACCTTCGGCGACAAACCAACCGCGGCCCGGGAGCCGCACCAGCCCGCCATCGATGGTCTGCATGCCTCCGGTGGAGATCACCGCTCCAAAGGTCGGAGAACCGACCAGCGGTCCGCGCTCCAGGGTCTGGAAGGCCCAGGAGAAGATCTCGGCGTTGGAGTAGGAGTCCTCGTTGCACAGGGTTGCGGCCGGTCGGGTGAAGGCGCCGAAGAACAGCCGTTCCGAGGTCGGGTAGGACCTGACCGACGGATCGCCCCCACGGGGCAGGGTGTAGGCGTGGCGACGCACCATCAGCACGGCCATGAGGTAGTCGGTGGTCCAACCGCCGCCGTTGGATCGAACATCGATGATCAGACCCTCTTTGCCGTTGGCTGCGGCAAAGAGATCGCGCTCGAAGACCTCGAAGGACGGGGCGCTCATGCCCTGGATGTGGAGGTAGCCGAGCCTTCCATCCGACCACTCACCCACCAGATCGCGACGCTGACGGACCCACTCCTCATAACGCAGCTGTCTTTGGGCTCGATAGGACGTGGGGCGGAGAATGACCGTGCGTTTCGTTCCGTCGGCCGCCTGTACGGTGGTCGGGACCCGACGCCCAATGGTGTCGACAAAGAGATCGTAGACATTGGTTGCCGAGTCGATCTCCCGGCCCTTGACGGTAAGCAGACGCTCGCCGGCGATGAGACCCACCTCGACCTCGGCGGCCGGGGAGTCCGGGAGGACCTCTTTGACCAGCAATCCGGGACCGTCGGCGGCAGGATCGAAGACCACACCGATCCAACCGGTTTGATCGCCACCGGTCGATGCGCCGCGCCCGTGGGGGTAGTAGCCCATGTGCGAGGCGTTGAGCTCACCGAGCATGAGGTTCACGACATCGGCGAAATCTGCGTTGCTCGAAGCGTTGACGGCCCACGGACGGTAGATCTCGTGGATGGCGGCCCAATCGGCGCCGTGGAAATCGGGATCGTAGAAATTCTCGTTGAGCGCGGCCCACGCCTCATCAAAGACCACGCCTCGTTCAACGGCGAGATCGACCGCATAACGGGCCTTGAAGGGGACCGGGTCCTTGCTCGAGCCATCCATCCCGATGCGGGCGAGGGAACCGTCGCCGTCGAGATAAAAGAGGGTGTCCCCGCCGATGAGTTGCACGGCATCGGGGTTGGTGTCTCCCTCGGTGAGGCGCTCGAGGTCCTCACCGTCGAAACAGATCG
>Ga0209344_10002285_pt1 | contig 21745 bp, 22 predicted proteins | sample Cruoilmetagenom6_FD_187293 | JGI IMG/M metagenome (GOLD analysis project Ga0209344, IMG submission 187293) | Oil polluted marine microbial communities from Coal Oil Point, Santa Barbara, California, USA - Santa Barbara Oil Seep Sample 6 (SPAdes)... | ecosystem: Environmental > Aquatic > Marine... | reverse complement strand
TCGATGAGATCGGCACCCTGGCGTACCACAACGTCGAAAAACTGTTCGACGCCTGCGACAGCAACCGCATTCATATCGTCGGCGCGTTTCCCAACCCCGAGTCCGATGTGCTGCTGCTGTTCGCCAATCGCTACCTGATTGATCGCGATGAGGCCAACCCCAATAAGCGGGTATTAAAACGCATCGAGCCACGGCTAAGCCGCCTGGCCGAACGGCTCCAGGAACGCCAGCAGGAGGTGACGGTATGATCGAACATGGCCCACTGCTTGAACGCCTGCTGGCGGGTGAGTTTGTCTGCCCGATCAGCGATGAGAGCGGCTATCGGCATCTCACCAATGAAGAGACTCGCGAAGAGATCGATACCTACCTGCGGCCGCTTAACCGCCGCCTGGCAAGCAACGAAGAGGGCAGCGTCTATTTTCTGGCCTGGCGTCAGCTCAATGATAACGCCCGGGATCAACTGTCCCGCCAGCTTGGCGATACCCTCAATAGCCTGCTGCCGCTGCTTGAGTGGCTGCAGCTGGTTCAAGAGGCGCTGGGCCGCGATACCCTGGCCGCCCCTGGCGATGTGCTCAAACCCGCCGAGTTCAGCGCCAAGTGCGAAGATAACCAAAGCCTGCGCGAACGCCTGGAGCGCCTGGCTACCGACAGCTTTTTTGGCTCGCAAAGTGATCAGCTCGATGCCCAGGTAAAGCAGGTCTTCAAGCGCCTGAAAGAGCACGGCTACTTGCTCCAGCCCCACGCCGAGCGGCAGGTATTCGTGGTCACCGGCAAGATCGACTACCTGGTGGATCTGGTGCGCTTTATTCGCGATGAAGAGAACCTGCCTATTGAAGAGGGCAGCGAGGAGGGCTCTGGCGCTCAGGAGGCATTGTTGTGAGTCTGAGCGGTAGCGGAGAACATGCCCTTGAAAGCCGCTTGCTCAAAACCGGCAGTGAACGGCTGGCGCTGCTCGGTAAGCACGCCGATGCACTGATGCAGGCCTACACTCGTGATGAAGTGCCGCTCGAAACGCTCAGCGACAGTGCGCTACGTAAGCTGCTGGCGGCGCGCATTCTATGGCGACCGGATGAGCAGAGCGGCGTGAAGCTGGCGCCCAAGGTGCGCGAACTGATCGCCGAGATGCTTGCCGACGAGACCCGCCGCCATGTGAATGCCGACGTAGCGGAAACCCTGGAGCTGATTCGTGCCCTGGTACACAGCTACCGGGAGGCGCGCAGCCGCGGTGAACACTGGCGGCTGGAGCAGCAGTTGATGCGCCTGCGCCAGGAAGTCGACGACCTGAACGGTCGCTTCGCCGATGCCATCGACAGCTTATGGCAGCGGCTGAATAGCGATTTTGGCTTTGTCAGTCAACTCAACGACAAGATCCGCGAAAACGACCGCGCCCAGAAGCAGATCGCGAGGCTGCTGGATGGCCTGGCGCTGATCGACTTCGACGAGCTGATCGAACTGGTGGGCAGCGATGGCAGCCTGCGCAAGCTATTGATCAGCCAGCTACAGCAGCAGTTAAGTCACCACTACACCGGCCTGCGCGAAGTGCAGCGGCGCTTGATCGAGCTGATGGCGCGCTTTCGTAAACAGCAGGCGCGCAGCCGCCTGATCAGCGGCATGGCCGCCTTTATGCGCGAACACCCCGGCTTTGTGCCGGGCAACTACGCCCGGCGCAGCGAGGTACCAGGGCTGGTCAATCAGGCTGCACCGCTCAGCGCGGCTGCCGCCCCGGCGCTGGATCGCAACCTGGATAGCCGGTTGCTCGCCGAGCTGCTGCACCAGCTACCCCAACCGCGCCACACCACGCAAACGGTTGAAGCCGCGGCCCCTGCTCAAGCCCAAGAGAGCAGCCTCGCCGCCGCCCGCCAGCAGGCGCTCAAGCAGGATGTGGAACACTTCTATTTGAGCGTGATCGACCAGCCCCAGGCGGAGCCGGTCAGCGCCCTTGAGTACCTACACGATAGCCCGCTGGAATGGCCGGAGGAAATCTGGCTCTTCCAGGTGATTTCCGAGTACCAGGGCCTGCCGCGCAGCGATCAGAAGGCGTTCCGGCTCAAACAGCAGGAGAGTCAGGCCAGCCAATTTAACCACCTGCGCCTGATCCACGACGTTGAACTGCAGCTGGTCGTATGAACCTACCCAGCCGCGCACGCAATGGCCTAAACGGCGTCGCCCGCGAACTTCTCCGCCAGCCCGCGGTGGAGAAGCCGCGCCGCCAGTGGGTAGACGACGTAGTGGCCTGGTGCCACCAGCATGACATTGACCTGGCCACGCGAATCAACAGTAAAGCGCTGCGTTTTGACGCCAACTTGCTGGCGCAGATCAATGACGTACTCGAAAGCGCCCGCCTAGCACCACTAGGCCGCTCACTCAGCGGCCTAACCAGCAGCGCCCAAGCAAAGGAAGGCGTAGAAGAAGACAAAGCAACCCGCGAAAGTCCCCGCGCACGGCGGGTGCTCGTCAGCTTTCCGCCGCAGCCAACAACCGGGCTTGCCAACGAGCCACGCGCTATTCGCGATGTGGATGTGCATGCGCTAAAGCTGAGCGCGTTCAGCGCCCTAATTCAGGTCGAAAACCTGGATAGCTTCTATGAGTTTTCGCCGGAGTTATCCGCACTAAGTGGCAACGCAAACCCGCTGGTCGTCTACCGCGGCGACAGCCACTACGGCGGTGGCTTTGCCTTATTGGCAGAGGCGTGGCACAAAACCAGACGAACACATATCTACGCTGGTGACTTCGATGTTAAAGGCGTCACGCTAGCGCTCGACAGCAACGCCACTCACTTACTTCTGCCCAAGATCGAATGGCTCACCCAAAGCGCCACGCCATTGCATGTGCCCGCCGAACAGTTTCCTTATCAGCGCAGGCTACGCAAATATCTTGCCTCGCTGCCACCTGCTCATCCATTGCGTGAGTACTTAACACTGTTGTTGGAAAAACAGCGGGGGCTTAAGCAGCAGTGGTTTGGTGGGGATGCGGTTTGTGTTGCGCTTGTCTAAAAACCAATTTTTTAGGCTGACACTTAAGCCCATTATTTCAAGTTTGGCCGTGGTTGGTTGCTAACGGGCACATCAGCGTCTTAGACCGGACTACCACAGCGTAGTAGTGCTTTTTTAGGCTGTATGATTAGGCAGAGCACAATGCGTGACACGCGACTTTTGGATATATTGCCAATATTTTCTTTGCCTCGAAGCGAATCAATGGGATAGAGTCAAATTATGTTGCCTCATAACCTCAATAAATACGCCGAAAAGTTAATTGAGGCTATTTGGCCTTCCGTGTAATCACTTTTTTTGATTTTGGTGAATAAATGGCAGACCTGATTGAGGGTTCAAGGGTTCACGTACCAGCAAAAAGTGTGGGGTTAGGCTCGGATTATCCTTCAGCGATGGTGGAGTGCAAATACCTTCGGAAAAATGGTAAGAAAGGCGTTCTGAGTGATATTCCTAGGATTCAAGATACAAAAGAAATAGACCTATGTCTCATATCACCAAAACTAGGTTTCTTCGTTTTACAGATTGGCGATTTCTCAAGTGAAATCGAACTTCTGGAACCTCTGCATTCAGCGATAACCGATCTTACAAAACTCGTATTGATGCCAGAGTTCGTTTGGAAGTACCGAGTGAGGTCTCTAGAAGAGTTTAGATTTTTATGGAGGCAAAAGGCTGGGGCGGTAAGTCATCTTGTATTGATAGGCCATGGAGATAAATCGAATTTATTGTTTGGGAATGACAAAGTTAGTGCAAAAGATTTCCTTAGCGCATTTGCGATTCAAGAAACACAGGGGCAAGCACCAGTAATTATTTCTCTTTGTTGTAATTCGGGAAATGGACTTTTCGGAAAAAATGTGTCAGCTAGTCCTTCTTGTAAGACATTTATTGGGCCAAGTGGATCTATCCATGTTTCGAATGCCGCATTATTTTATCAATCCTATTTATCACACAACCTGATAGATGGCCGAAACAAAGAGAAAGCTTATCAATTGTCTCGCGTGTTCACACCTGGCGTTACTGAATTTAATATGTGGAACAAGACTCGGCTTGCAACAAAGCCAAGTCGTAAAGATGTGCTTGGCCACTGAAATCAAACAATCGGCTGCACAGCGACCGCTTCTCCGCCGCCCCAAACCGGCGCGTGAGCCGGAAGTTAGGTCTTGAACAAAAATCCGTACCGAGAATCTGTATGATGAATAATGAAGAAGACGTCCAAAAAGTTTTTGAAAAAGTTTCACTTAAAATAAGCCTGAAGGACATTTTTCACGATAGTGAAGTTGGGCGTAGAGCAGTTTGGTCTATGTTTACAGAGTTGCTTTTTTTATTAATGCCATTATTTCTGATAGCACTCTTGCTCGTAGTCACCGGGAATATATCTGCTTTCGATTTTTTTACTCGTTCCGAGATATCACTTTTAGCAACTTTTATTTTTAGTCAATCGATAATAAAGGTTTTTCAGTTCCCGACAGATATGTTTATTATGAGGGGGACTGAAATTATGTCCGGAGTTGCCGCGCTGGTTATTTGCTTTGGAGTATTGCCATCAGCAGTGCTATGTTCATTCGCCGTTATCTCTGATCAAAAGATTTATGCTTTGGCATGGGCGCAACCATTTTTCCTTTTAATTTCAATCGTAACGTACGCGCAGTTCGCTTTTTTTACTACTGCTGCTAACATCCTGAAAATGGAAGCGTCAACGAAAATTTCACAAAAAGTAGTTGATGAGCTTAATCGCAAAGAAACCTAACATGACACTGCAGTTGACCGCCCAAAGCTTTGGCGCGTTTCAGCCGTCAACTGAGTTTCGGTGTTAGCCGTCAGAGGATGATGAATGAAAGCAAAGTTTTTGCCTCCAAGAGAGAACTACTCGGGCAATTTGCTTTGGAATAAAAGCAAATTTAGTAATGTAAAATCGAGAATTGAAAACTCTATAGAGAAATTAAGAGAGATAGGATATTGGGTAAGTCCCTTCGCTGAAGGGGAAGGTATAATATTTAATATCTATGATGAAGTCATTAAAAAAAGCAACAAAGAAATGCTCGACGATTTTCGAGTCGCCTTTGATTGGGTTGATATTGAAAACTCGAAATCAAAAGATTCTAACCTAGAGTTAGCTGAATTGGAAGATGAAGACAGAATGCTAGATTGCATAGTCATTGTTCCTCTTGAAAAAATATTTATTCAAAAGACTCTAGTGTTGGGGAAATATACTTTTTACTGTAGAAAAGATTTTGATGAAGAACCTTATGAAAGGTTAGCTAATTTTGAGGGAGAATATCTCCAGTTTGAATTGAGCTTAAACTACAGAGATCTGCTAAAGCTCAATCAGAGCGTAGACCATAACGACTACGTTATAAATAAATGTTTGTCTCTTGCAGAGCATGCCATGGATATTGTGAGATTCGCTCACAGCTCTTTTGTAACGCGAGAGTTTACACCAAACCCGGCAGGGCAGATGGATAATGGATTTTATTCTGTAAATATTATTCCCTTGGGTAAAACTCATCTAAAACCTCTAGAGCTAGGAGGTATATCTAAACCTTTCTCAGTTAGTAATAACTGGCTAGGCCCCCAAGTTGATGGTTTTTTTGTGCCTGGAATTGATTATCTGTCTTTTGTATATAGTAATGACGTTGAAAATGAAATGGCGAAAGCTGTAATTTCTGCATTAAGATCTTGTCGTCAATCTTTTTACTCTATAGGTGATGAATCTCAATTCTTAAATTTGATCTTCGTGCTAGATGGATTGACTTACCCTGAGTGGAATGGTTGGAAGCATAGAACTTATATCGCATCACTACTTTCTAATGGTGATGCTAATTTATTTGGTCGGAAACTAGAAGAATATGATCGACTATACACTGATGTAAGAAATAAGTTGGTTCATGAGGGAAAGGACTTTTATGAGTTGAGTGAGCTGTCTAGTACGGCCAGCGAAACCATTTACGGTTATATAAAGGACGTAATCGAGCTGATTGCAAAAATTCCAATAAATACCTTTGAAGAAATGAAGGATCACGCTATTGCATTGCTTCAAACTCAAAATTTCAAAGATAAGTATACATTAGTAATTAACAGAGTATCTATCTCCAGAGGTAAGCAGTCTCGTGTGATACAATGGTAGTTGTTCGGCTAACAAAGCCAGCCAGTAAGGCGCAGCTAAGCTGCGCCTCTGCTGGCGGCCGTTATTGTTTTAATACTAAATGCTATAATCATCGGCTGTATCCGTCAGGCTTGCAGTATATATAGGCCTCAAATGCATTAATGTACGCCTGCTAATTATTGTAAAAGCGCCACTTTTTAAATTTAGTTAACTGTTAATCCGATGCCTGAGTCTTAAAGCGAGTACATAAGCGAGAGCACAAACAAGATATGAACTTACTGTTCCTCTGCACCTCCGCCGGTGTCCCCACTAAAACCAGAAACGTCTCCGGCGTCGCTCTAAGAGAGAATAAAGGCAAGGGCTGGTACCTAATCGATTGTGGGGAAGGCACCCAGCATCAGGTATTGCATACGAAGCTGTCATTTCATTCCTTGAAAACCATCCTGATTACCCACGTGCACGGCGACCACTTTTCTGGGATGCCGGGCATATTGGCGAGTGGGGTCACATGCGGGTATAGGAATTTGGGCTATGCTGGGGAAACTAGTTTTTCTTAACGTAGCATCCTACAGCTCAAGGATACGGTGATATGAGCCTAGAAATAACAATGATTGTACTGCTCGCTGCCATCTTTAACGCCAGCTGGAATGCGATCGTTAAAGTGAGTGGCGACAGAATAGCCGTCATGGCGGTGATTACCCTGTTGGGCAGTCTCGTTTCTGCACTCGCCTTGCCTTTGGTGGCACTCCCCGATCCAGCCAGTTGGCCGCTGCTTGGCTTGGCCATCTTGATTCATACCGCATATCACTTTTGCCTGCCCATGGCTTACCACAATGGTGATTTTGGTCAGGTCTATCCCATCGCGCGTGGGTCGGCGCCTTTACTCGTTACCCTTGGCGCTGCAGCGTTCGCTGGCGAAATGCTGGGGTTTCTACCGTTGCTTGGTGTGCTGTTTCTCGGGGTTGGCGTGATGTCGCTTTCATTCGATACCAGTACCGGTATCACCAGAAACCCCCGCGCTATTCTCCTCGCTCTTGGTACGGGCGCCCTTATTGCCTCCTACACGCTAGTAGGTGGTCTGGGTGCAAGGCAAGCTGGCTCGGTACTTGGTTTTGCAGTCTTGTTGACGCTCGGCAACGGCCTGCTGACATTTGCCATTGCGTTGACATGGAAAGCGAAGGAAATAAAGAAAGTGGTAAGCAGCAACTTGGCACCTGCCATTGCTGGAGGTGGCATGCAGGTCGGTGCATATTGGATCGTTATTTGGGCCATGGCCTACGCCCCGCTTGGCATGGTCTCGGCTCTACGAGAAACCAGTGTGCTGTTTGCGGCGCTTATTTCCACCATCATTCTGAAAGAAGGCTTTGGCGTATGGCGGTTTGTTTCTTCTGGCCTGATCGCTTGCGGCATTGCGTTGACGCGTTATAAGCCTTGAAACTCATCCATGAAGTCGTCGGTGATGATTTCAACTTCAAGCCAACTATCCCCCATGTTGCTCTAGGAAGATTGAGGTCTTGCTAGTCTGATTCAAAGGCCTGACTTACAAAGATGAACCGTGTTTTCTGTGCAATCTCATGAGGCAGCAGTGCGTCGACTCACGACTTGTGAATATATATAGTCGAATCATGTAGCTATATAATCACCGTTGGGGAAACCGAACATGAAGCACTTATTCTGGCTCATAGAAGGGGCTCTTGCTGGACGACCAGGGCCTAATAATGCGGCTTGGGATCCTCAAGAATTGTATAACGGTGGTATTCGTGCAGTCCTCACCCTGAACCGTGGATACGGGGTTGATGTTGCCAATTTGGAGAGGATTGGCATCGCTCATAAAAGAATTCCAATCCTCGTCCAGGAACCCCCGCAGCCAGATGCATTTGAAGTTGCTTGGCCTGCTCTGGAGGAGACAAGCCGCTGGGTATGGGAGCAGATTCAGAGTGGAAATCCCGTACTTGTACACTGCACTCACGGTAAAGATCGTACGGGTCTTTTATTGGCCTATATACTGGTTCGATATTACGGTCTAGCTTCGCAAGAGGCCATTGCGCATGTTCGCCGCGTGCGTCCGATTGCACTTACTGCGGTTGGGTGGGAGCAGTTTGCGAATGATTTGCTTGCTCGATGAGAGGCGGAGGGTGCCGATGGGGGAAACAGGAATTATTTCAGTCTCAACCAACGCTTGCAGGTACAGTGGAGTAAACGCGAGGTCGAGCACTTGGTGATGAAACTGTATTTAAAGTACTTATGGAAAGCATACCTCGCAAGTTTGGCACCTAACCAAAGGTCTATTCTCAACAGCATTTGAATCGTGTACGCAGTTGGCTAAAGCATTGAGGTAGTGTAAAGGCCGAGCAATCTGAACTGGTTTCTCTATGAAGAGCTACTCATTCAAATACTCCGCACGATGCAGGTATTGCAATCTTAGGTAAATCTATTGTCCCTTCATTGAAATGATGCGTGAAGTGAAATTGCAGGTGTGAGCAGGAGATCACAGGTTTGTGCTGGGGCTTTGCAGTGCATATTTTGTATTCAGAGTCTTTAGCTCGTAGCCCGATAACTTGAACGTTATAAAATCTGATTGTTGCGTGGTGCGCATCGAGCTATCATGCTCTTATGATTAAATCATTCCGTCACAAAGGACTGAAGCGGTTCTACGCTAGTGGCAGCACTGCAGGCATACAGGCGGATCATGCCAAGAAGCTGCGTATGCAGCTTGCTGCTCTGGATACAGCTATGTCAGTAGAAGATATGGATATCCCAGGTTTTCGGCTCCACCCGTTGAAAGGGAAAGACAAGGGGCGATGGTCGATTTGGATCAACGGAAATTGGCGCATGACATTCGAATTTCGGGACGGCAACGCCTACATTCTTGATTATGAGGATTATCACTGATGACAATGCATAACCCACCGCATCCCGGCGAATTTATCCGTGAGGTTTACTTGGAACCTTTTGGTATCAGTTCCCGTCAGCTTGCGTCCAGTTTGGGCGTCTCGCCTTCTACGCTGTCGCGGTTGCTTAAAGGGGGTAGCGGCATTAGCCCGGAGATGTCGTTGCGTCTATCCAAAGTGCTTGGGCGTACCCCAGAAAGCTGGCTGGCAATGCAGGATATGTATGACCTATGGATGGCTCGCAGCACAATTAATTTGGACGATCTTCACCCTTTGGATTTTGAAGCTGCTTAACGGCAGCTTTCGTTGTTGCCGTTCCTCTTGTTGTAAAAGTGCGAGAAACCGAACTTGTTGGAGCTCTATATACCTGCAATGCAGGTTAGGGGGTTTAAAGAGAAAGCATGGATGCAATATGAACCTACTCTTCCTCGGCACCTCCGCCGGCGTACCCACCAAAATCAGAAACGTTACCGGAATAGCTTTGCGCGAGAGCAAGGGGAAGGGCTGGTACCTGATCGATTGTGGTGAGGGCACCCAGCATCAGGTTTTGCACACGAAGCTGTCGTTCCATTCTTTGAAAGCCATTTTGATTACCCACGTGCATGGCGACCACTGCTATGGGCTGCCGGGCATACTGGCGAGTGCGGGAATGGGTGGCCGGAAAGCACCGCTTACCATTGTGGCGCCCGCAGGCATCAAGACATGGTTGGAGGCCACCTGTGAGGCCACGCAGCTATGCTTGCCATTCGCCCTGGAGTTTATCGATTCGGACGACCTGCCCAGCGTTGAGTTTGAGAGTATCGCGGTTACCACATCCAGGCTTTCACACCGCGCGCCGTCCTATGCTTATGGGTTTACGGAGCGAAAGGTCGATGCTGATTTAAACATTGAAAAGCTGACCCAAAAGGGCATTCCGAGAGGGCCTTTGTGGGGGCAGTTGAAGCAAGGGTTTGATGTTGAGTTCGAGGGTGAGCGGTTAAAAAGTTATGATTACTTGATCTTCAAACATAAGCCGAGAAAAGTGGTGATCGCAGGTGACAATGATCAGCCTGACTTGTTGATGGATGCCTGCGCAGGAGCCCAGGTGCTGGTGCATGAAGCCACCTACACCGAAGAGATGGCCCAGAAGGCCGGTGATGTGGGGCATAGTTACGCCAAGCTTGTCGCCGCGTTTGCTGAATCGGTACAGTTGCCCAATCTGGTGCTGACGCACTTTAGCCCCCGTTACCAGCTCAATCCCCATGCGTCGCCTTCCATTGAGGAGATCCGCCAAGAGGCCCAGCGTGTCTACTCGGGCTCGCTTTATTTGGCGCGGGATTTTGGCGAATACACCCTGGATAAAGCGGGCCACTTTACTGAAGTGGCGGGCGAGTAGTCTTTAACCTAATTGTGTTATCAACGGTAGGGACATAGCACGTTTATCGACTCTTTTTGATTTGCATCATGTTTTTGACACCTGATACGTTGCAGGGTACATTTTATAGATGATCCGAAGCTTCAAACACAAAGGCTTGGCAAAATTCTTCAAATCCGGCAGCACTGCAGGGATTCAGGCTGCGCATGCAAAGAGGCTTCGGCTTATTCTTGGTCGACTTAATGCAGCGTCAGATGCCAAAGATATGGACTTACCAGGCCTTCGCTTGCACGAACTCTCAGGTAAGCGCTCTGGAATCTGGTCAGTCACGGTTAGTGGTAACTGGCGCGTGACGTTCCGGTTCGAGGACGGAGATGCCGAGATAGTGAATTACGAAGATTACCACTGAGGTACCGCCAATGTTGATGCACAATCCCCCCCACCCTGGTGAAGTATTACGCGAGCTTTGCTTGGAGCCCCTTGGTCTTACTGTTACAGCCGCTGCGGAAGCGCTCGGCGTAAGTCGCAAAACGCTCAGTGCTGTGCTGAACGGCAAGGCCGGTATTAGCCCTGAAATGGCGGTGCGGCTTTCTATCGCGTTTGATACCTCTGCGGAAAGCTGGCTGAACCAGCAGTCCCAATACGAACTCTGGCACGCCGAACAGCACCGCAAAGAGCTTAAGGTAAAGAGGCTGGTTGCCGCTTAAAGTAGCGGTGGTTTAAGTACACCCTGGATAAAGCGGGCCACTTTTCAGAACTGGCGGGCGAATAGGCGGTTTCATCCCGCCGCTCCTTGAGTGCTTGCCGTGCAGGTCAGTCGCGGCAATAGCCTTCACCTGTTGCGACTACCAAGCAGTCTTCCTTTTCCAATAGCCACTTCATGCCGGTGGCTTCGCCGTCGCCTGCACTAAGCAACTGTGGGCCGTCCCCGCGGTTGAAGCGAATGCCCTCGGCGGTGGCCTGCCCTTCGAAGGTGCCGATTTGGTCGTCATCCAGGCCGTAGCGCATGTGAAGGAGATAATGGCCCGGGCCTGCAGGCTCGTCCTTGCTGATTTCCAGAAATAACCCTTCAACGCCTGTCCATCGGCCGACCCATTGATCGGTAACCTGATGGTGGGGTTGGTTTTGCTCGGTTGCAGTATCTGAAGCGGGCGCGTTTGATGCGGTGGTTTTGCTGTTGCTACACCCGCTTATCAGCATCGTAGCGATTAGCGCTAATAATGCTTTTTTCATAGCTGGCTCCTTATCATTACTGGGTTTTGCGCAGTATAGGACGAAATGTACTTTCATCAGTTTGAACGTATTTTGGTATATGTCGATGGGCTATATACTGCTGAGGTGTTTTAGAAAGTTAAACACCGGCTTGCTGATTATGAACAGGGGTACGCCCGGTGGTTGCTTCAAACACTGCTGAATTTATTTTTGTTCGTGAGGGAATCAATGGGATAGAGTTAAATTAATTTATGAAATCACTGTTAACTAGATATCTTCAGGATTTCCCATGTCTTCAGACCACTGGCTTCAACGCTGGTTACCTCTTATCACTGATCGAGCTGACTGCGGGCCAGTCCTAGAGCTTGGCTGTGGTGCTGACCCATATCGCGAAGAGCTTAACGTGAAGAAGCTTGTTATGGTCTGAAGTAGCGCATAGCCAGGTCATTCTTCTGTCTTCATATCCTTCGAGTCGCAGCGGTTTTGCCACTGGTGATGGCAGGCGCTATAAGTTTCTATAGCGCCTGTGATGACAGACTGCAGACGATTTCCCAAAAATAGACAAAATTAAATTTTAATTAATATTTCATGTAAGTCTCGGTTAAACTGCTGGTTAGTGACAACACCTTGCTCTAAGTCAAAGTTGTCGAAAAAGCTTGGTAAGGAAAGCGCGCCAATAACGGTTGCTGAAAAATAGGGTGCTGACGCTTGTACGGAAGCTAAGACACTTTGTGCCCCACTTTGGCCAGGGGAGGTAGATAGCATAAGAACGGGTTTATTTTGAAATACTTTCATATCTATTCGTGATGTCCAGTCAAATAGATTTTTATAGGCTGACGTATAGGATCCGTTGTGTTCCGCAAATGACATGACAATGACATCTGCCTCACCGATAGCGTTGTAAAAAGCGTGCGCTAATGCAGGGATGCCAGACTCCTTTTCTCTGTCTTCGCTAAATATTGGCATTTCAAAGTCGTTAAGATCGATTAACGAAATATCTGCATCGCTGACTTGTTGTGCTGCATAAAAAGCCAGCTTTTTGTTTATGGAGTTTTTGCTGTTGCTAGCGCCGAAGGCAAGTAATTTCATTTTAAAATCCTCTGAGTTGATTTTTTCAAGGGTGTTGGCTTGGTTTTAGTTACATGTTTTTAATAAAAATGTTATCTGAAGCGATAAGCTTGAGTTGGCTTTGACGTAGGGCTATTCTGAAACCTCAACTTAGGTTGAGGTCAAGAGGGGTGTGAAAAATAAACTTATAGGCATTTTATTTGAGCTTGAAGAGCTTCCGAATCATACCCGTGTCACTATTGTTGATTGGGACAAATTGGGCTCTAGGTGGCAGGCGAGCTAAACAGGAAGATAACGCAGTTAATTGAACTGAGAGATATGATGACAGACTGCATCGGGTGTGGTTGCCTTTCTCTTGATCGCCGCGTTTGCCGAATAGACAGAGCTGCCCACCTGGTGCTGACGAACTTTAGTCCTCGTTATCAGTTCAGCCCCCAGCGTTGTAACCAGTAAGCTGCTAAGCCGTGAGTAAGAGGCTTTTGCTTACCAACGCCGTCAATGGGTTGGAAAAAATGAACAACCGACTGGGCGGGTTGCGTTTAGGTGTTGCTTGATAAAAGCCAAGGCTTAGCGCAGTTTGTGCGCTGATGACAGAACCCAACGAGGAGATCCATCATGCAGAAGTTGAGAATTGACCTAGTGTCCGATGTAGCCTGCCCATGGTGCGCGATCGGCTATCGGCGCTTGGAACAAGCGCTAGAAACCCTTGATGGTGAGATCGACGTTGAGCTCTTCTGGCAGCCCTTTGAACTCAACCCTGACATGCCGCCTGAGGGCGAGCCGATCCTGGAGCACTTGTGCCGCAAATACGGCAAGGATGCTGCCAGCATGGCGCAGTCCCAGCGCGAGATTATGGCGGTGGCTGAAGAGCTTGGATTAAATTTTCGTGGCGCCCAGGAGCGTCGAGCGAACAACACTTTCGCGGCCCACCGCGTGCTGGCGTGGGCCGCCACGCAAAATCTAGAGACGCCCCTGCAGTTAGCACTTTTCGATGCCTACTTCGGTGAGGCGAAAAACCCTTCAGACCCAGAGGTTCTACGCGAGAAGGCCATTGAGGTCGGGCTTGATGGCGATATTGCCGAGGCCATCGCCCGGTCTGATCAGTACGGAGACGAAGTACGCGCGGCAGAGCAGCATTTCATGGAAGCGGGTGTAAGCGCCGTGCCGGGATTCATTCTGGATGGACGTTACCTGATTCCTGGTGCCCAGCCAGCTGACGTGCTAGTCGATGCGCTTCGCCAGGTGGCCGAAGAGAACGCCAACCGATAATGTTTTAGAGGCTCTGGCCTGAGATGAGGATAGCTATCGTTGTCGCTGCTAAGCGAGCATGGACGCAATAATTTTGACCCTTAAATCCCAGTAACTGCGAGATCAAGCGCACCTACAATCTGGCTCCTAAAATGTGAAAGGGTACCGACGGGGGTTTTGAGATGTTTCTCAGGTACGGATGAGATCTGCGGTGTCAGTAACAACAGCTCCTGACCGTTGAACGTTATTTCTGGCGTGAGGCCTTGCATGGCGTTGCCACCAAAAGCTGCTCGATTACCCAGTGGGATCACAATGCGGGTTGCCAGATCCGTGAGAAGATTACTTTGGATATCCACCAAGTAGGGGTAGTGCGCCCTGCTGGTCTTGCTGGGGTTAGGGTAAACATCGAACTGAGCCATCAAAACTCCCGAAATTCGTCACCGAAGCAGCCATGCTGCTCGACAAATTCGTTGTAGCTTGTGATTGCAGCTCGGTTGTCTTCAACCCACTGGGAAGCCTCGCATTTTGCCAACTCTTCTCTCAATGCTCGCTCTAGTGTGGCTGAGAGATTAATGTTCAACGCGCGAGATTTTTGAAGCAAGTCGCTGTTAACTGATAAATTTGCGGCTTTTTTCGGTGCTGCGGTGTTATATAGCGCGGCCATTGCAGCCTCCTGTGACTGTGATAAGCATAGAGATAGAGTATGCGCATGGTAGTGCGCATTCAAGCGGTTAACACCATAAATATTGTCAGCTGCACTTGGGCGCTGGCTTTAACCAAAAAGCCAGCGCTCACTCAGTTAGCGCAAAAACGCCCGCAGCGTATCGCTCGCCTGGTCGATGGAAACAACGCCATCCAAGTGGCCACGATTGCCTTCCAGGGTTTCAAGCGTCACGTCGGTGCCGTCTGCTTCAATCAACTCGGCGGTGCGGCGCACGCCTTGGGGGGCGAAGACGAGATCATTTTCGCTATACAGCATTAGCGTTGGTGCTTCGATAGCGGCAAGCCCTTCCTCTAACGATTCGCCGTGGCCCGCCATAAAGGTTTGGTTGGCGCGCACCAGGTAGAGCAGGTGGTTGGCGTCAGAAGTAGCAGCGCGTGCGGCGGCAACGTCATCCAGGGTTTGCTCGATGGCGTAGCGTGCATTGATATCTTGAGCCGGGTCGCGTTCTTCATCGGCCCAATCGCGGTTGAAGGTTTCGTTGGCCCACTGCCAGTGGTTGGCGTTGAGTGTCACCAGCTTCAGCGCCTCTTTTAGTCCCTCGGTGGGCGGCTCGCCGTCGTAGTAGTTACCCTCATTCCAGTTGGCATCCAATCTAATTGGTGCTGCCCAGGCGCTTAGCGTTGCCAGCAGCCAGGGGTCGGTAACGCCGCCGCCAATCACTGAGATTAGCCGCTCGACTCGGTCAGGGTAGGCGCTGGCCCACTCAATCGCCTGTAGCGCGCCCATCGAGGCACCCATCACCGCATGCAGCGATTCAATGCCCTGGCTTTCCAGTAGCTCGCGCTGCACCTCGACAAAGTCTCGAATGGTCACGACCGGGAAGTCCATGCCCCAGGGCTCGCCGGTATCGGGGTTGATGGAAGCGGGCCCGGTGGTGGTGACATTGGGGTCATTGGCACCGAGGTTGACCAGCGTATCCGAAGAGATGATGTAGTACTCATCGGTATCCAGTGGTTTGCCGGGGCCAATGATGGCATCCCAGTAGCCGGTCGGCTGACCATCTTCCTCATAGCGGCCAGCCGCATGGCTGGTGCCTGAGAAGAAGTGGGTAATCAGAATGGCGTTATCGCGGGCGTCGTTTAATTCACCGTAGGCTTCCCAGCCCACGGTGACCTCGGGAATGGTCACGCCCCCTTGGGTCGTGAAGTTTTCCATCTCGAAGGTCTGTTTTTCGACCACGCCATCCCTGGCCATTACCGATGAAGAGGCCACTAGGCTGATACCGATCACGGCCGAGGCAGTGAGCAGAGGGAGCCGTTGTATAAGCGCCATAAGCGATCCTTAGATGAGAGGTTATTGTGGTTGTTATTGGCGACAGTGAGCCGCTGCCTTCTCAGCGTAGTCGGTTCTAGCGCATTTTAAACGGATGCGCTGCCCCCTCGTAAATGTGGTGCGATGTGATTGAGGCGCTTGCCTATAGGTATCACGTAGTGGCACCGGATTTACCCACCTTTGCCAATCTAACCAAGACGATCGATCAATTTACGGAGCACTCGATCGCTACGCCCCAGTATCTAGGCAAGCGTTACCCCACCGGAGCGGTGCAAATAGACAATACTCAAGGGTTGAAGCTTTAGTGGCTAGAGGTTTTATAGTGAAAGGAATGAATAATCCGAATGAGGTTAACAGATGGGACATCATCATGATCATGCCCACATTGATCCGGCCTCTGGCGACCGGCGTGTCAGCATTTCCATTTGGGCCAATGGTCTGTTAACCATCGCCCAAATCGTCGGTGGCATTCTGTCGGGAAGCCTGTCGCTTATCGCTGATGCGCTGCATAATTTTTCTGACATGGCAGCGCTCGTTATTGCCTTTGCCGCCCGCAAAATCGCAAGACGGCCCGCCGATGCGCACATGACCTTTGGCTATGGCCGCATCGAGATAGTGGCAGCACTCATTAACTACACCACGCTCATTATCGTCGGTGCCTATCTGATTTACGAAGGCGCTATGCGCATGATCCATCCCCCTGAGATACAGGGGTGGATCATCGTTATCATTGGTGGGGTCGCGCTTGTCATTGATGCACTTACCGCCATGCTCACTTGGTCGATGCAAAAAGAGAGTGTCAATATCCGCGCTCTGTTTCTGCACAACTTATCGGATGCGTTTGCCTCCATCGCCGTGATTATCGGCGGCTCACTGATTTTGCTGTACGACATGCGTTGGGTAGATCCCGCCATTACGATAGTGATTGCGCTGTATATTCTTTACCTTGCCTTCTCAGAAATTGGTGGCCCTATCCGCACGCTGATGCTGGGATCTCCGCCTGACATTGACGGGCAAGGCGTCATTGAAACCGTACGGAACATCGAGGGTGTCCAGGATATTCATCATGTGCACCTGTGGCAGATGCAGGAAAATGCGGCCGCCCTTGATTGCCACGTGGTCATGACGGAAGCAGGTTGGCAGCGGCTTGAATCAGTGAAAGTAGCGATCAAAGATCAGCTAAAAAAGCGCTTCAACATTGTCCATTCCAGCTTGGAGTTTGAGCATGTTGATCACGCGCATCAGGATGCCAACCTCTATGGGCATGAGTAACAGGCCAAAGCACGCTCGTTTAGATGTCTATTTACCATTTGGCTAAATGCCGTAGCGTCCCGACCTGGCTTTTTAACTACACCTTTGAAACAGAGAGAGAAAAATGTTCAAAAAAACGTCTTTTATGCTTGCGGGTACGTTGATGCTAACGGCTGCCATCGTGATGGTATCAAAACCTGCACTCTTGGGTATGCAAGCTGAGGCGGCCAGTGAGAATGGTGCCCAGGCCGAGAGTTCCTTGGTGCGTTCACACTCCCCAATCCTGGGGCAAGCAGACGCGCCAGTGACGATTGTTGAGTTTTTCGACCCGGCCTGCGAAGCCTGCCGCGCATTCTATCCACTTACCAAACGTATTCTGGAAACCTATCCGGAAAAAGTGCGGCTAATCGTGCGCTACACACCTTTCCACGGCGACGTATCTGATAAGGCCATTCGTGTGTTGGAAGTCGCGCGTCGTCAGGGAGTGTTCGAACCGGTACTGGAAGCACTGCTGGCTCGCCAGGAGCAGTGGGCATCTCATGGCAGTTTTGATGAATCCGCTATCCTGGAAATCGCCAGCGAAGCGGGTCTTGATCGAGCGGCTGCCGAGGAACAACTTACCTCTGCTGACGTACAGGCGGTGATCGACCAAGACATGGCGGATGTCAGAGCAAACCAGATTCGCAAAACACCGACCTTTTTCATCAATGGCGAACCTTTAGACCCCTTTGGTATGCAAGCGCTGATTGATGCCGTAGAGAGACATGTACAGGCGACCTCTGAAGCAGAGGATGGCCCGCCGGTGGCTAATAGGCCTTAAACAGGTTACAGGCTATAGGTACGTCCTCTACGGTGATGTTCAAGTAAGCGTGGCTATTGAGCGCTGAAGCGCGCCGTGTCTTGAGAGCGCGCCGTTAGATCAGTCGCGGCAACAGCCTTCGCCTGATGTGACTACCAGGCAGTCTTCTTTTTCCGCCAGCCATTTTCAAGCCTGTGGCTTCGCCGTCACCCGCGCGGAGAGGCTGTGGGCCGTCCTCGCGGCTGAAGCTAATGCCATCGTCGGTTGCTTGGCCTGCCGTTTTGGCAGTATGCATGTAAAGCGGTGTCGGCCCAAACGAGACTCAGCGCATTTTAAACGGATTCAGCCCGTTGGCTTGTTGCATCATCATTCGCTTGGCGAACGGGAAGCGCTCGGCGAGCTGCAGGCTTAAATCGCCTAGCTGGCGCAGCGGTTTGGCGCCGGTAAACAGGTGATGAAAACTATCGGTGGCGGCGATCATCGCCTGGTTAGCCGCCCGGCGCTGGCACTCAAAGCGGAGCAGGTTGAGGTAATCGCCGGGGTCGCGACCCTGAATGATAATCTCGGCAAGGGTGTCGGCGTCGTGCAGGCCGATATTTAATCCCTGGCCTGCCAGCGGGTGCACCACGTGGGCCGCGTCACCTATTAGCGCTAAACGTTTACCGATATAGCGCTTGGCGTGCTGGCGCTTAATCGGGAAGCTGGCCCGCGCGACCACCCGGGTGATATTCCCCAGGCGGCGGGGGAAGGCGCCCTCAATAGCGGTTTTTAGCGTCGCGTTATCCATCGCCTCGCGAGCGCGGGTGGCGTCTTCGTGGTCGTACCACACCAGTGATGCGCGGTGGCCGGGTAGCGGCAGCATGGCAATCGGGCCGGTCGGTGTGAACACTTGCCAACTAACGTCTTGCTGGGGCAGCTCTGTTTCCACGTTAATGATCATGGCGCGCTGGTGGTAATCGTAGCTCTCCACTGAAATCTGGGCCAGCTCGCGCAGGGTCGAGCGGGCGCCGTCAGCCCCAACCACCAGCGGCGCGCTCAGTGTCTGGCCGTTATCCAGTTCAAGCTGGCGGGCAGAGGTGGCCGCGATGGTGCTCAGTGGAGCACAGTGGGTGTAACAAGTGACGCTGGGCAACTGCGCCAAGCGCTGCCAAAGGGCGTACTGCAGAGCGCGGTTTTCGATGAAGATGCCGAAGTCATCCATGCCGCTATCGGCGGCGGAGAACAGCGCGTGTCCAGTGCCGTCCTGGTTAGCGACATCGATATGCCGGAAAGGGCAACTACGCTCTTCGGGGAGCGCTGTGCCGCTGGCCTTCACAAAAGCGAGCGAACGGGCGTTTAGCGACGAGATACGCAGATCATAGTCGCCGCAGGGCTCGCTTGGCTCGGCGCCTTTCTCTACCAGCCCGACAGAGAAGCCTGCATGACCCACGCGGGCCGCCAGAGCCGCGCCCACCATGCCGCCACCGACAATAATAATGTCATGATCGTGCTGCATAAAAGTATCTCCTGGGTGCACAATAACCGTTGAAGGGCGCGTTGCATGGCCCGCTGTTGCTATACAGTATCGTTGAGTTTGAGCCACATTGCCTAGAGGTGAACGATTGACGCAGGCCGTGGAAATTGCAGAAAGCGTTGCCCAGGCGGGCGAGGAACTGGCTGGTTTTATTCAGCGGCACCCCAAACTGTGGGTGATTACCGGTGCCGGTGTGAGTACCGACAGCGGCATTCCGGACTATCGCGATGCGGATGGCCAGTGGAAGCGGCCACCCCCGGTGCAGCATGGCGACTTCATGAGCTCTCATCACGTTCGCCAGCGCTATTGGGCCCGCGCGCTGATTGGCTTCAGCGCCATGCGCGAAGCCCAGGCCAGCGGCGCGCATCGTGCGCTAGCCGCGCTGGAGTCCCAGGGCTATATCCAGCAATTGGTGACCCAAAACGTTGACCGTTTGCATCAACGCGCCGGTTCCCGCCGAGTGATCGACCTCCATGGTCGAGCGGACATGGTGAAGTGCATGGTGTGCGACTACCAAATGATGCGCCACGCCATGCATGCCGAAATGGCGCGCATGAATCCTAGCTTTACAGGCTTGCAGGCCGGCCACGCCCCAGATGGCGATGCCGACCTGGAAACAGACTTCAGCACCTTTCGTATTTTCGACTGCCCGCGCTGTAGCGGCATCCTGAAGCCCGATGTGGTGTTCTACGGCGATGTGGTACCCGCCGAACGGCGGCTGGCGGCGCAGGTGGCGCTGGCAGAGTCGGAGGCGGTACTGGCAGTGGGCACCTCATTAATGGTGTTTTCCGGCTACCGTTTCTGCCGCGCCGCCCATGAACGGGGCATGCCGCTAGCATCGCTCTCCCTCGGCGTCACCCGGGCAGATGCGCTATTGAGCCACCAGTGGCGGGCGCCGTTGACCCCGGTGCTGGAGCAGGCTGTGCGCTGTTTGCAGCGGCGTTTACTTGACTAAAGTGCTAGGGTATTAGGTAGATATAGCCATCAATAGCGGAGCCTATCGTGCTGCCATTCGAACATCTCTATTCTACCTTGCCTGAACCTCTGTGGGTCGCCACCCAAGCAACGCCTGTGGCCAGCCCGGAGCTGATTGCGTTCAATGCACCGCTTGCTCATGAACTGGGCGCTCAAGAGATTCCAGATCCCGCAACGCTGGCCCAGTGGTTCAGCGGCAACCAGCCCATGCCAGAAGCCAAGCCGGGCGCATTAGGCTATGCAGGTCACCAGTTCGGCAACTTTGTGCCGCAACTGGGCGATGGCCGTGCGCTGCTGCTGGGTGAAGTGATCGACCAGAACGGCGTGCGCCGCGATGTGCAGCTAAAAGGCAGTGGCCGCACGCCGTTTTCCCGCGGTGGCGATGGCCGTTCGCCGTTAGGGCCGGTGCTGCGTGAGTACTTGGTCAGCGAGTTTATGGCCGCCATGGGGATTCCCACCACCCGTGCCCTTGCGGCCGTGGCGAGCGGCGAGCGGGTGGTGCGGCAAATGGCCGAGCCCGGCGCGGTGTTTACCCGCGTGGCCAGCAGCCATATCCGCGTTGGCACCTTCCAATTCGCCGCCTCACGGCGAGATGAAGCATTGTTAAAAGCGTTGGCGGATCATGTCATTGAACGCCACTATCCCGATGCCGCCAACGCCGAAGATCCTTATTTGGCGTTGCTGGAGGAGGTAGTTGCCCGCCAAGCGGTGCTGATTGCACGCTGGATGAGCGTTGGGTTTATCCACGGGGTGATGAACACCGATAACTGCAGCATCGCCGGGGAGACTATCGATTACGGTCCCTGTGCCTTTATGGAGCAGTTTAATCCGCAGAAGGTGTTTAGCTCCATTGATCAAGGTCGCCGCTACGCATTTGACAACCAGCCCGCCATTGCCCAGTGGAATCTTGCCCGCTTTGCCGAAACGCTACTGCCGCTGATGCGTGAAGAGGGCGAGGCGTTGGTAGAGCAGGCCACTGAAGCCATCCGCCGCTTTGAATCACTGTTCAGCGCCGAGCAACTCCGCCTGCATGCCGATAAACTCGGTTTAGCGGCGGAAAGCCCCCAAGCTGAAGCGCTAATGGAAGGTCTCGAAAGCCAGATGCATCAGGGGCGGATGGATATGACCGCTACCTTCGACGCGCTGACCCAGTACGCCGCCTCGCTGGGCGCTGAGGGGCGTGACGCGCTGCTGGCGCTGACGACTCAGCCTGACGGTTTGACCGCGTGGCTGGATACCTGGCAGCAAGCGCAGATAGCCAGTCAAGATAGCGAGCGTTTTGCCGCCATGCGAAGCGCCAACCCGGTCATTATTCCCCGCAATCACCGGGTTCAGGAGGTCATTGATG
>Ga0209344_10002283_pt1 | contig 21752 bp, 21 predicted proteins | sample Cruoilmetagenom6_FD_187293 | JGI IMG/M metagenome (GOLD analysis project Ga0209344, IMG submission 187293) | Oil polluted marine microbial communities from Coal Oil Point, Santa Barbara, California, USA - Santa Barbara Oil Seep Sample 6 (SPAdes)... | ecosystem: Environmental > Aquatic > Marine... | reverse complement strand
GCAATTTAAAAAGAAATATATTTGCACCCGCTTAAAGCGAAATTAATTTGGCCTTGTGGCGCAACTGAATAGCGCACCTGATTACGGCTCAGGAGGTTCCAGGTTTGAATCCTGGCAAGGTCACTAAAAGCAATACCAACAAATTACAAAACCCTGCTAATTTTATGATTAGCAGGGTTTTGTGTTTTTTCGTGATATCATTTAATTTGATATTATTTGGTTTTAAAGGTTCACAAATCGTCAACATCTTTTTATAATCGTCAACATACTAAAAATGTTGTCCTAAATTTGTCCAAACGATCAATATGGCTGATTTGACTTTCGTCTCAATTTTGTTTAACATTAAAGACGACAGCTATGCGCACTTCATCAACTTTCTCGATCCTTTTTTGGATCTATGGCACTCGCGCCAAAAACCAACAAGCCAACATTTATGCCCGGATTACCCTCAATGGTAAAAGAGTAAATATTAGCCTTAAGCAAAAAACGGATATTGCTTCATGGGATGCAAAACGACAAAAAGTTAAGGGCAATGGGCAAATATCCAGGACCATCAACTTTTTCTTGGACGAAACCAAATCAGAACTTATCAATTGCTATAGGGAGCTCCGCTCTGAGGACAAAGAACCAACGGCACAAATGATAAAGGCAAGATATCTGGGAGAGGACAAAAAAATACATACCATTAAGGATATCATTCAATACCACAACGAAAGCATTGAAAACAAAGTTTGCGCCAAAACGTTGTGCCATTACCAAACAACCCAAAAATATGTACTAATGTTTGTTTCCAAAAAATATAGATCAAAGAATATTCCTTTAAAGAATTTGGATTTTGCTTTTCTTATGGGTTTTGAAACTTTTTTAAGATCACATCGTCCGAGCCATTATCAGGATCGTATTGGAAATAATACCATTATGAAGCATATCCAAAGATTCCGAAAAATGATCACGACCGCATATCACTTAGAATGGATAGAGCGCGATCCTTTTGTTACTTTCAAGCCTAAACATATAAAGACCCAAAGGGAATTTCTTACTGAAGCGGAGCTAAACTCCATTGAAAGTTTTTCCTCAGACATTGACCGTCTTTCGACTGTGAAGGACCTATTTGTATTTAGTTGTTATACGGGCATATCATATACCGACATAATGAAATTAACTCCCGACAACATCGTCTTCGGTAGTAATGGAAAGAAATGGATCACAGCCAAGAGAAACAAGACTGGCACCCCATTTAAGATACCCCTTCTGGAGAAAGCAGAAGCTTTAATTGAGAGCTATGCTGGCCATCCTCGAACAAAATTTACAGGCTCCCTTCTTCCTACGATATCGAATCAAAAGCTGAATAGCTATTTGAAAGAAATATCGGATTTGTGCGGAATCAAGAAGAATCTCACTTTTCATATGGCCCGACATACTTTTGCAACAACAGTTACATTAAGCAATGGTGTCCCCATTGAGACAGTATCTAAGCTATTGGGTCATACAAAACTCGCTACTACGCAGATTTATGCCAAGGTTATTGAAAAGAAGGTAAGTGAAGATATGGGTTTATTGCAAGAGAAACTAAATAAAAATTAAAACGCATCCTATTTACGGATATTCCAGAATCCTTAATTTGGTTTAGTACTGTCGATTAAACTATCTAAAGTGGTACTTTAAAATTATTATTTATTAGACAATTGTTTTAAACGCCCTTGGTAAGATTGCCAATAATTTCTTTTTGTAGTATCACTTAGGAAAGATGCATCTATTAATTTTTCAATGGAGCTTGATTCTTTCAACATCAATGATAAAATACCATTGAAGGTAACATCATTGATACCCGCTTCTTTTGCCAAAACATTAAATAGATTGCTTATTTTTCCCTGGGCAAGATTTCTGGGCAATAAACCATCATCAAGAGCAAAGTCTTTATCCTCTATATGAATACGGCTATTCAGCAAGTCGTAAGCAGGGCTCAATCGATAATCACCCATTGGTGTTTCCAATATTGAAAAATTTTTAAAATGAGCATCCCCATTCGAAAACAGATAATTAAATATAAGTAGCTTCAGCAACTTTGGCGCTTCAAGTTTGTAGGCAGGTAAATACTTCTCCATTAGTTGAAAAATCTCGAGATAGCTACCCAAATATTTATAATGTTCACCATGAGTTTGAGGTGTCCTTTCTGCCAATGAAGCGAAATCATCCTGTGCCAATTTATTTGTTTTTCCAACGGGAAGCGTTTTATCCACTTGTACATCAAACCGCTTGGTGATGTATGCTGGGGTGCCGTCCTTAAAAAATATCAGGGCATTTTCCGCGGTCTCTATTCCATATACTTGACGGGCAATCTGCATAGTCAAGTGTTCATTGGCCGGCATTTGGTCTGGTTTTTTTCCAGACTCTGGAATCGGCTTCAGTATGTAGCCTCCACTTTCGTCTTCGTTAACGAGCCTCAGATTGTTTTTCTCAAGCAGAACGGAGAATTTTTCCTGTACTCCTGAAATTGACATATGCTTTCTGTTTTCCTCAAAAAGTTCATCCGTTTCTGAATTGGATGCTGGAGAATCATAAGGCAGTATATGGTCAACTTTTTTTCCATAGAATACCCTTTTCAGGCACGTTCTGCTGTAGGCCTGAAATCCTTCGGCTAATGTTCCCGGACAATTTGTTATTATGGGCAGGCTCATGAATTTTTTATTTTTAGGATCCTTACGGCACCTATACTATCATTCTTCGCAACTGTTATTAAAAGCCCAAAATAATCATCTTTATCGATTCTATTGTACTTACACACCACTTGTTTATTGGATCCCTCCGGCAACATATTGTAAAAAAAAGGAAACAATGTTTTGGAGTTATATTCCTGATGTGTTTTGGGTAATGTAAGGCTGATTCCCGGCTTGCTGGTATCCTCCATCCATAAAGTATGGTACTGGAATGTGAATGAACCATCATCATGCTGCATTAATATTCCTGCTTCCGCATCCTTGTATAGTACTTTAGCTGTTCTCATCAATTACTGGATAGGTCTTTAATTTTTAGAGTGACTTCCAATCCCAATGCATCAGCAAGTTTTTGTAGCGTGGTAAGTGTAGGGTTACCTTTTCCACTTTCAAATTGCTTTAACGTTCGCAATCCCACACCCGAGAGTTGTGCCAATGTTTCTTGGGTCACCTGAAGCATTTCCCTCCGTTCCTTTATTGTTGTTATTAGTTTATTAAAGTGCATTATAAAGCGCTATTTTATGCAAAAATACTAAATTATAACATTAATACAGTAAAAAGTGTATTAAAAAGCACTAATTAGATTATTGAGCAATATATATATCATTATATAAACAAAAGTGTCTTTTATAGCACTTTTTAAAAAATTGAAAGTTGCGGAGTGGGCTTTGCATTCTACTAAATAATTAGCGAAAGCCTAACAAATAACTTCAAATAAAAATTCATCATTACAAATTCTGTAACTCAAAACGGTAAGGAGCAAACTCTTTTAACGATATTTCCGGTAAAAGAGAAACAGACCATAGAATACTTCAATACTCATTAAAATTAAAAAAACAAAACTGATATTATCCTCTAGAGATATTTATTGTTTTTGATTGTGTCAGACATAGATTTTCCATAACACGTTTTTCCTGTTTTATTCATTTACTAATAAAAATCAGCCATCTACTTCATTTTCAGATGCGTTCACTCATTTAATTTGATGTCTCAGAAAACATATCTTAATATTATCTCATTAATCAAAAATAAAAGATTCGATTAAGTAGCTACTATCTTTTTTTGAGATCAAAAATTAATTTAATAATTCTTAAACTTTAAAATCATGAAAAATCAAACAAAAAAACAAGAACTGATTTCATATCATGTAGTTGTTACGGATTCAGGATCTTGGTTACATGCGCCTGGTTCAGATTTCTTGTTCGCCTATCTTGAAAAAGAGTGGGACGCAAAAACCACTCAAAATGTAACAAAAGCATTTGAGGCAGCTTTAAAAATGTCTACAACCATTAAAACTGCCGTCAAAAACACAAGTGGAGATGACGTTGTAAATGGACTGTATCTTTTAAATCAAGCTGACATGACAAAGGCAATGAACTCCATCGATGGGATGGGTATGACTTCCGCTGACCAACAAACAAAAGCAGGTTCGGGTACAGCAGTATCTATCAACATGGAATTTTTTGCAGCTGTATTAGGTGGTCTAAGTGGTGATGTAGAGCCGATGTTGGCCTATCTTACAACTCAGATGGGAGACGTTCAGGCGGAGACAAGAAAGAGTACCGTAACGGAGAATTTCGGAATTGTTATTGGTCTTGTTTCAGTTATGCCAATATTGAACACACCTATAACAAGTTTTCAATATGTATTCTCTTCCTCAGAAACTAGTAAATGGTTTGTGAACACGATATGTGGTACTGTGAATCACTATTCCTACGATTACACATATACCGTCGTGGATTACAATTATGACCCTAGCTAATAGCGTTTAATTGTTTTTATAAATGAAAAGCATATGCAAAATACCAACATTACGTAGATATTTTCGCATATGCTTTATTAAGATCAGAATATTTAAATTTTATAGATGGCAATATGAAGTCGTCTATGATTAAAGTTAATTTTTGTTATAGAAGTATTTGCAAAAATATATATGTAAACACTATTAAACATTTAGGCGGAATCCGAAAAGCCTGTTTAGAGTAGGATAAATAAAAAAACATTCAAGATGATAATTATAGTAACAAAAGATCAAGCATTCATACAATATGTATTAAATCAAAACACCGCTTCTTGGGGAAATATATATGTTATACCCAATAATCTAAGTCAGAATCAGGCTACACAAATGATAACCCATTTAGTAGGTCAGTTAGGGATGAACGAGGCACTTTGTTTTGTCGGTCACGGGAATGATATTGAAATGGGCGGAACAGGACTAGGTAATGATACTTGGGTATGGAATCGACAGGCTTTGGCGGCAATAATTGAGCAGTTTATTCCAAATAATTGGAGCTATAACCTGATATTGTTTCAAATCTGCTGTGAATCCGTAGCCAATTATTCCGCTGGTGTAGCTGTTGATCTGGGTAATTTAAATAAACATGACATTTGGTGTTTCGGATACAATAAGTCAATATTGATTTCCGCTACAATACCTTCGGTTCAACAAGTTACTACCAATGTTGCACTACAGGGCACCATCTCCTAAAATTTAATAGATAAATAGTCTTGCCATTACGACAAGACTATTTATCTATTAAGAGGCGTAATGGCGCTACCTTCTGTGAACAAAATACAATTTAGTGTAAATTTGTTTATATCGTATGAAACAATTTAAACACTTCATTTCGATGTAACTTGCTAACAGGGATTTTATTCTCACCAATAAAAAGCCTGTTTCCTTCAAACCCATTTACGGAGTTAACATTAACCACATAACTTCTATGAACTCTTATAAATTGATGAGTTGGAAGATGAGTCTCTATTTTTTTTAGAACCATAGAGTATAAAAACCGTTCAGCCTTAGTAACTATAGTGCAATAATTGCTATCTGCTTTTAAAAATAAAATTTCCTTTATAAGAACACGTTCAAAATGATTATCCTTTTTAAGAAATAAACTATCTTTTATCTGTAATACCTGATTTTCCGTTTCGCTAAACGCTTGTTTTTTTAAAATTTCTTCACTAGGCGCATTATTTGAATAATTTACTAACGCCAATTCTAAAGCTATACTAACCTGAAGGTCATTAAATGGTTTTAAAATATAGGCATAAGGCTTTACGTTTTTAGCTCGTTCCACCATGGAGGAATCGGCATGTGAGGTTAGAAAAATAAATGGAATATTGTACATTTCATTAATTGTTCTAGCCAGTTCTATACCATCAACATTTCCTCTTAATATAATGTCAATTAATATAATATCAATATCATTATTTGTCTCTATTAATTGCAAAGCCCGTTCTGCAAAAGCTGCAATACCTACGATTTCGTAGTTAATGGCAATAAGCCTATTTGCGATGTCTTGTGCTATCAATATTTCATCTTCCACTATAAGTATCCTTACTTTTTTGAAATTTCGATTCATACATCAGAATGATTTAAACGAATTTTATTCTTATTTTCCAATGAGTCCCATTTTTGCGATCTAATTTTTCTATAAAGCCCTCCAATTGTTCAATTAATGAATGGATAAGCTTAATACCAAAGGAATTAGACTTTTGGGCAACGCTGTCCTTAAATCCAATACCATTATCCACAATCTCTATGTCTAAAAAGTCTTTCTCGCTTGTAATTATTACTTTTAAAACTGGACTCTTAATATCTTTATATGCGTATTTTAAAGAGTTAATAATAATCTCATTAATAACTAAGGCAATTGGTACAGCAACATCTAGGCCCACACTAAGATCGTCAATTTTAAAGCTAGGTTTAAATTTAGCGTCATAGCTATGAAAAAGCCCCAATACCAATTCTTCAATATAGTCTTTTATTCGTAATCTTCGGTCTAAATCTTCTTCATACAACTTCCTATGTACAAGGGATAAAGCTTCCACTCGATTCTTTCCCGCAATGATGGCTTCTCTAGCTGGATGCCCAGTAAGTTCATGACTTTGGAGATTCAATAGGCTAGAAATCATTTGTAAATTGTTTTTTATACGGTGATTAAGTTCACGAAGCAGCAACGCTTTTTCCTGCTCGCGTTTGGTAATAATCTCTTTTTGATTAGATAAATTAATATTTGCTGTCTTAATTTTTCTATTGCCTCTATAGAGTAAGTAGGCAAAAAGCATTAAAACAGAAACAATTATAGCTAATACTACAACCCAAAACTTTTGGTTTGTATTAATGGTATTAAGTAAGCTTATTTCAGACTCACGCTTATCAATTTCATAGCCTGTCTTAAGTTGCTCTATTTTTTTAATAGTTTCTTTATTAACTAGGCTGTCCTGATATATTTGATATAATCTTTGGTATTTCAGTGCCTCAGAATAGTTCAATTTTTTTTCATAAAACAAGGATAACTTAGCACTGAAATCTCTAATTTGCTCTTTTAGTCCATTTTGTTTTGCCATTGTTAGAGCTTGCAGAAATTTATCTTCTGCTACTTTGAGGTTACCTTCTTTTTTATTCACCTCACCTACCTCAGCCATATAAATGGATGTGGAATAATAATCTTCCATTGGACTGAGAATGTTAATAGCTTTGTTTAAGTTTTCTTTAGCAATTGCTAGCTTATTTTGCGAAACATATACCATCCCTAAATTGCCTTGGGAATATCCTTGAATTATGTTGTCATTCAACATTTCATTCAGTGCCAATGTTTGTTTAAAACAAGTTACTGCACTATCCAAATGTCCAGCTAAACGATAAACTTCCCCAAGATTTAGGATAGTCATAGCATGATTTTTATTTTTATTAGAGGTAGCGTAAATTTGATTTGCTTTTTTTAAGCAATCAATAGCCAAATCATAATTTTTATCATTTAAATAATTGTTTGCCAATTGGGCATAGGCTGCCGCTTGACTCTCTATCATGTTCAATGATTTATAGATTTGTAATACTTGGAGAGAAGCCTTAAATGACAAAGTATTATTGCCCAATCTTAATTCCAAACCACTAATTTCCTCTAAAGCTTCCGCTTGTAATTTAGAATCCTTAATTTCAATGGAAATTTCTAAAGCTTGTTTTGCAGAAAGAAGGGCTTTGTTTAAGTCTGGATGAAATACTGCAATAGACCTTAATGTATTAGCTCTCTTTTTTTTTGATAAACTGCTTTCTGAAAGAACGCATATTAAACTATCGGCAATTTTTAGGTTTTGAGAAATGGCAATGGCAGAAGATAAAAAGAATAAAAGAAAACAACTTTTCCTAGTAAATTTGTTCATTCCTTTTAGATTCCTGGTCTCGACCTGATTCTCACCACTGGATCCAAGATAAAATAATATTTCCTTCCATAACTATCAGCATTCTCAATGTTTAGGGAAAATAGAATACTATAAGCTACAAGGGTCTCTGGAAAATCATTTTTCGTAGTGATGCAACATACGTTTTCTTCCACTGGCGCTATATATAATGTGCCATCTGGAGCACTAAGAATATTTTTAGAATTACAGTCGAAAATAGCATCCCAATAATCCTTTGCGATAAAATCCTTATCATTAAATGCCTTGCCTATATTTTTTAATGTGCAGCAAACTAGCTGTGGATTAGTTAACTTATATATCTGGGCATCTTCATTTTCCGAATATAATTTTATATTTATTTTAGCATCGGAGGGAATATCCGGAAATTTATTGTCCCCTATACTCATAAAGTTATCTGCAGGAATAGGCTGATATGGAGTGCCTAGACCCAAATAACATGACTGCATGACTTCCTCAATATCTTTTAATATAATTGGAAATTCTTTCGAATAAATTTCGGTTGTTATTACATCTATTTTAAAGTACATAATATTTTATTTTTTGTTTGAATGATTTTATCATCTTTTCACTAATAATAATTGTTAGTGATTTGCTTTTTAGGAAAATAAAATAAATGGCATAAAGATTCTTATAATTGTAAAAAAATGTTCTGTCACGTAAATTATTTATTCACAAAGAAACTTTTCAAGTTAACCTTAGTTTTTTAAAAGTGTGCTATTCTAATTTCATTAGAAAATAATAAATTGATTTATAAGACTTCACCTTTTTAAATTCTAATAAATACTTAATATACTTCCTCGCTTTTATTTTTTCAATATTTCATTCCTCATTTTTAAAAAAATGGTCAATTATTACTACTAGATAATTTATGGCCCTTATAGATCCGTTCATATTAGAAAACAGATGAAAAAATAATATACCTAAGACCAAGTCTTTTTAAATTAAAGATAAAAGGGGAGAAAACAACTCAGAATAGAAAATCTTATTAAAATTTCATAGGAGAATATTCAGTTAAGTTTATTAGTATTAGTATTTAAAGATACGTATAAATTCTAATTAATTTATATGTACTCATAACTAGATCTGTTTATCCTAATTGGAAGTTTTTAACATATATACAACTGATCCAGAAAATATCTGAATATATCTAACTTTTATATATTCTATAAAAACGGTTAGAATAAAAAAATTTATGTAAAAATGAGTGGTCAGCTTTTTCCTGAATTTTGGTTAATTTAGACTTGTTAATGAAATTTCGTATGGAAACAAATATCTACATCAAAGCCATGGAGATAGGTTACACCAATAATGAGGGTATTACCTATAAAGAATTAAAACGGTTATTACAGTCAGAAATTTCAGCTAAATTAGTAGGTCAAAGAGAATATACTTTTATCAAATGGTTTATTGAAAATTTTGACGCCCCCTTAATGCCTATTAAGGGTTCTGCGGTCATGAAAAGATATTATAATGTATTAGTAAAGGACCTTAGGGATAAAGAAAATTTAAAAGCTTATCGGGATTTTTCGAATAAAACTTACTTTTTAAAGGGTAAGACTGTAAAGCAATATCTGGATTATTTAGAACTCAAAGAAGCACGAGAACAGGCTCAGGTTGCTCAAAAGTCTTCAACCAAAGCTATTAGAATTGCCTATTGGACATTAGGTATTTCTGCTTTTTTTGCTGTGGTCTCTATTGTTACAACCCTGTATTTTGCAGTTGCTGAGCCTAACCCCCCATTTGATGTGAATGTGCTTGAAAAACCCATACCAGAAATAGATATTTACCCTAGCGATGTTGAGCACTCCTACTCTCCGGATAACGTAAAAGATGGCGCTATGATTATTAATAGCCTTAAGGACGAACTCAATAAGGCGGATGAACTTATCGAGTATTATGAATCGGAAGATTATAAAAAGAGTATCAGGGCCTGCCTAGTGGGTTCCCTTCTTTAGATTGGGATTGCCCGTAAACTAACATAATTCTTAATAATGAGGCAGTGGGTTCCATCCTACTTTCCGTACCGCATAAACTTGATCTAGCTAGTGAGACTCAGGGATGATTCGCACTTGTTATGAAGTAAAAATATTCAGTCTGCCAGCTATCTATGAGTCATCATAGGCTTATATATGGGTGAACCTAGGCTTTGGAGCAGCTAATGCTCAGCAGATTTGTAATTCTTTTCTGAAGACAGATTTATGCTTCCCAAAGCATTTTAATCTGGAAGAATACCAAATATAAAAAATTTCGTTTGTACACAATATTTTTTCAGACTAAATAAAAACACTGCAAATGGAACTTAAAAAAATTTATCTTCATAGAATTATAAGATTTTTTCAGCAGCTACCATCGCTGGAATTAATTCTAAAATAGGTCAATACCTTTTGTTTGACAAAACTTAATAATATCATCATAAATTTCTTTAGTTATTATTGTACCGGTAGTACAGCCCTTATCTTGTCCATTAGTATGTATACCGATAACATTATATTCATTCTCTTGACTTTTTATCCATATGGGACCACCACTTAATCCGTGTTCAGTTTTAAAGTCATACTTTAATCTATTATTTTTTAGATAGAAATTAGAAGTTGAATCCTGCCATTGAGTACAAAAATCCTTGTCGCCAGGATAACCAGAAATATTGATAATCTTTTCTGGCAAATCATTTTCAATAAATGATAATTTAAAGGTTCGGTTTCCCCCAACTTTTTTATATGCAGTATCGTCAGGCAATATTATTACACCATAATCTTCTTGAACGGAATAATTATTATTAAACGATTCTAAAGTATAAATATTTTCGTTTTGAAAAGTCTTGAGATTCATTTCATATAGATTGGTATTTGAGTCAATTGCTCCAAATCTTAAAATTAAATTTTTAACTCTTGTAAAAATTAATTGTGGTCTTTTTCTCAAATTATGTCCTGCAGTTAGAAGGACTCTTGGGTGGATGAAAAAAGAAGTTCCATTATAACTTTTACCTCTTTTCATTGTCATTTGGACGATTAATGAATAAGGCTCGGCTATTTCTGTTATTTGGGTTCGCCTAGTATTTGTAATATCAGTATCACAATTTTGTGATATGCATATAGTGGAAATAAGTATTAAAATGAGAGTTATTCTTTTCATATGCCAAATTTTATATTATAAACCAATTGCTATTGAAAAATTATTTTTGTTACCTGAAATAGATTCTTGAAAGAAATGTTGATAACCCGCTTTTAAATTGAACTTACTATTTTCAATAATTTTAAACGCAAAATAGCTTTGGAATGATGTAACAAAATTCTTTTCTGTATTAAATAAACTTTGTATAATTTCTTTTTTACCAATGGCCCCTTGTAATATTAATGAAAACATCCAATTTCCCGACTCATATTCTCCATTTTCATCGTAAAAACCAGCCTCTCCATCTCCTTGAAAAGTAAAACCAAATCCACCTGAACCAATAATTTCAATTTTATTATCATTGGTACTTGGCCTGTTAACATTTATGCCTCTAGCATCAGTATAAAAACCAATTAGCACCTTTTCATTGTGCTTTTCATTTGTACTTAACTTAAAGGACGGCATAATCCTTAATGTGACCGGCGCAGCTTCATAATCCAACACATCAATTGAACTAGAAGCATTGATTGAATCATAGCTAGTTGACAACTTTGAAATCAACATTAGTGGAATATTATACCTATAATTTGATATTATTCCTTCTACTGGAGTTAATATATTTATTTTATAATAAATTACTTGAGAATTTATTGAAAGCCTGTTGTCGCCTTCATTTAATATTGACAGTGATAGAGAATTATTCTTAAAAAAATTAACCTCCTCTTTAGGATTTATGGACTCTATGTTTTGCTCTAATAAATATTTTTTAAATTTTTCTTCAACTTCTGCCCTCTTTTTTTCTTCATTTAACTCAACGTTTAATTGATTTTTTTTTTCATCCTCTTTAAGTGATTCAATTTTTTTTTCAACATCATACTTAACATATTTCGTTTTACTTTTTATTAAATGCGTTGGTTCTTGAGCCAATGTTGTAAATGGAGCTTGTGAATAAGAAGTACTGAATGCAAAAAATATTATGCAAAAAATTAATAGCTGAAATGTTTTCATAATTATATTTATTACGTTGAAAGTTTTCAATAATTAAAGTTATATGTGAATATGAACTTTTATATATTGTATCCACCACATTTAGTGGTTATTTAAATAATATATAAACTATAAAATAAACTTAAGCCTATCAATTACGGAAAACCGTAAGGCCAGGTCTTTTAATCGGGGAGAATACCAAATATAATAAATTTTCCAAAATAAAGATCTATCTATTTCATTTTCAAATACTCAAAAAACAAAACCGCTCAAAATTCTTAAGCGGGAACAGACATTTCAAAGTTAGGGGGAGGATTGCAATAGTTATAATATTGTAAACTTTGCTAATTAATCATTAGTTATTGCTCCAAAGTCTTTCTCAGATAATATTCTTATCCCGAATCCTTTGTTTATTAAATCTTCAGCTTTTCGGTGTTTGGAACTTTTTGAATAACCCGCAAGTTTTGTTGTATCTTGAATACCAACAACTAACATTGTGGTAATTTTATTGACTGAATTTGAAACGTTACAACCTAAATCAGAGGCTATTTTACCTGCTTCTGCTCTTGGAATCATTAAAGCTCCCGTAAAAACTATATTTTCTCCATAAAGCGGTCCTTCTGGATTTCCATCCAATTTTATACTAGTGGAACCATTGGCATAAATATTAATTGGCTTTTTAACTCTCGAAAACCAATCCTCTAAATTCATTTCGCTTACCTCAAATGCCTTTAGAATCACTTTTCCAGTCGCGATTGCATCCTGTAGCGCATTATGATGTTCAAATTCAATTCCCAAATGATTCGCAACATTGGCAAGGCCAAAACCTGAATAAGCAAAATGTTCCCAAGTCCGTCGTACAATTTTTGCCGAATCAAGCCAATTTGTTTCTATTAATTCCAATTCCGCAATTACACAAGCTCGGTTTATAGCAATTCGGTCAAAAGGCATATGATGCACAACAGTCTTATTTTCCAAAAGGCCTTTTATCTTCGGATATATTTGCTTAAAAGTTGGTGAACATTCGACCATTTCATCTGTAATTCCGTGAATAGACACATTCAATCCATCGAAATAGTCGTCTGGGTTGATAAGCGATTCCCACTTTTCAGTTAGTTCTCCGTTTTCAAACTTTGCAAGTCCGATTTGGCAAATGCTTGAATAGTCCGCATTCGCTGTTTCTACATCTAAAACATAAAATTCATTCATTTAGATCTTTGTTTGGTCCGCATTATTTTCATCATGTGACTATGAAATAAGCTACATATCTTACATGTAGAAGTTAGCCTTATTACATTCAAATATAAAAAAATCTTAAGCCCACTAATTACGGAAAACTGCAGGAGTGGAATTTTAGACAGGAGCGGATTTCCAATACTAAAACACTCCTAAATAATCATTATGAAATAAAAAATATTATTTTTGAAGAACGGGATTAGTGCTTTTCAAAGGATGCAGTATTGGCATTCGCACTTATTCTCTTAACTACAATCTGAACAAAGCAAATGACCATTAAAGTTTATATCAACTAGATGTCTTTTTTCATTATTTGAAGAGCCAACTTCGGTTTTGATAACAGTTCCTTTTTTCAACTTAATATTAGTTGTGAAACAAACACTATCTCTCCTTCCAGCTTGAGGTGCATTAGCAATTCCACCTGTTCTTGCATCAGCTTGTTCACTCCAAGCAGTCCCAATTAAGTCACTATCTGCCCATAATTTTAGCCAAACATCTTTTGAAGTCCCACCTTCAATAAGTGAATCTTTTTGGAATGAAACTCCGAAATGATAAACTCCATTTACTGGACAAGTAAATGTTTTTCCATCCCATGCCCATGATTCATTAGCTAAAGTTTTTTCATATTCCAATATTGTGCCACTACCTTGTGATTTATGTCTAAAAATACTTGCGCCAAAAGCTACGCATTTTGGACAACAAATACCATTTGCATATTTAGAAACGCTTAAGTTTTGTAAACAGTATTGCATTCTTGCAACTTGTAACGTTGAAATTGACCATGATTCTTTACCACCCATTAAATTGTTGTTGTTTCCTGTAGATTGAGGTAAAGGACAAGTTTTTGACGAACCACATCCATGTACATCGTAAAGGAAGAAAGTATCAGTTTCATCGCAAATGGGAGAAGCACCACCACCACTATAAGTATGTGATAAACCTAAAACATGTCCTAATTCATGAGCCCAATGTTGTGATAAAAAGAATGGTGGAACTGGATTTGCTCTGTTTCTGAAACTATGAATATATTGTTTGAAATACATATTGCTACTTGGAAACTGCGTGTAACCTGCAGCTGGTTGTGATGTGTCAGGATCAGTCAAAAAAATATTTAATTGATTATCCATGCTTGAATCTCTTTGTAACATTGCATTTACTAATGGTAAATAGTTCCATGCACCTTGATTGCATAATGCATCATCCTGATAAAACTCAATTCTGTTTAAAATAAATCTTATTCTTGAATCTATTTGTTGTTCTAATATTGGCTTAGTACTGCAAATACCAGCGTAATTTGGTGTATAACTGTTTTTGTAATAACCATTTATCCAATCAAAAATTGCTTTAAACTCTTTTTTATGTGTGATATTGTAATTTTTTTGTCCACTTGAATCTTGAAATATGTGAAGATTTACACAAATAAATGTTATAGGTTTTTCAGCATTTGGGATAAAGTCCACAAGATTTATTTGAGACCTGCTAGTTTTTTTAATAATTTTTTTCTCATCAGTTTCTTGGATGCAACATATTGATCTTTCATCATAGGGTTTTGAACCTTTTTTAATTTCATTTTTTAATTTTTCTTTTGCAATTTTGTCTAAATCATTCATAATGAAAATTTTAATGTGAAAATATAAATTATTGGGTTGAAAATTAACAGTGTTTATATCCTTTTATTTAAGGAAATATTCCCATTATAATCAAATTCAAAAAGTTGGTTTGCATTCCTAAATAGTCACTTGATATTCGGTTTCGTTCATTGGATTATCGGTTTTTCGGGATGACCCACGAAATGTCCCGTAGCCTATATTTCGCCCATTTACAAGATAATTAAAATATTTTCCAAATATAAAATAAACTCAAGCCCACGAATTATGGAGAACCGCACTAGCTAGAATGTTAACTGGGGAGAATATCAAATATAATGATTTTTTTGCTAAATGGAATTATTATCTATTTCATTTTCTGAGAGATGAGAGATGAGAGGTGAGGAAAAATGCTTTATAACAATCCCAATTTTTGGGTTAAATCAATTATATGCATAGCCTTTAAATTGTTTACTAATGAATGATTAGTCGTGGTTTGGTATGTAGAAGTCCATATTTGATCATAACCAAATATATTTGCAACCCTTTCAACGGCTCTTACTGTTTCTCCTCTAGTTCTAGTGGTACAGTAAATAATATCACAATTATATTTAGTTACTAATTCCTCTAATCGTTTTTGGAGATTTGTTTTTGGGTCTCCTTGACTTTCAAAGCCTATAATCTTGCCTTTAATTTCAATAACCAAACGAAAATCGTATTTTGATGGTACAATTGTAGGGTTTGGAAAAATAGCTTTATAGTGAGGATAAATCCTCATTAAATTTTGGGCTATTTCACGAACTGTATCCGTTTTCCCCATAGCAGCAGAGTGCCAGATTGCTACAATTGTCTTCATATTTTTAATTGTTTAGGTGAATATTTTGTTTCAAGTAAATGGCCGTTTAAAATTATTTTCCAAATATAAAACAAACGCAAACCCACCCATTATGGAAAACATTAACATTGAGTAAGTTAATCAGGAAGAAAATTAAATATAATAATTTCCCAAGAAAACAAAGCCTATTATTTCACTTTCAAAAAGCCGTTAAAAAAACCGTAAAAAGGCTTTAAATATTTTTTTTATTACAAATTATGAGTCTGTGATATATCCAAAAATGTTAAGGAACTATTTCTCTAGAACTACCAATTCCAGCGAACCACATAACGAGTTGCGTGTTTAACAGTTTTTATTTCGAATTGATATATAATTCGATTGTTGATTTTACATGCTTTTTTGTCGTTTATAATTAACCGTTCAAATGTCCCTTCATTTTCAAATAAATTTATTTCATACGGTTTTTTCTCGATAGGAAAATCAAATATCATTTTCATATTATGTGATTGATGCCATTTTTGAATCCACCAAAATTCTTCAGTTTCTGGAAAACAATCAATTAGAGAGCATTTCAGTTGTCTTTTTAGTTCTTGATTTTCGTATAATGGATTATCAAATTGACTTTTTATAATAGTTCTACCATCAATTCTATCAATCGAAATTATTTTTCCCTTACTAATCTCTATATTATTTACTTTACCATCAACTTCAATTCCATCAGAATGGAAGTAATAGCTCCCTCTAGTGCATTTCAAAGTTTGAGTTTTTAGATAAGTAGTATTATCTTCCAAATTACTGAAAGTAAGAGTCAATTCGCTATTCAACGAAATTATTCTAGAAGACTCTAATCTTTTTTTATTTCTCTCAATTACAGCAATAATTTCATTAACACAATTATCAATATTATCATCAATTTTTATATATTTTTTATCTCTTAAAAAAAGAGGCGGTGATAAGTCATTTAATAATATGGGTAAAATTATATTTTCTCTTTTCTCAATTTCAAGAGTGATTGCAGCAATTATTTCTTTCTCAACCCAAGGACTATCTAGTGCTTTATTGGAAAGAAAAAGCAGTACGTAATCTGTCATTAAAAGCCCCCTCTCAATCGATTTCAAAATTGAATCTCCCATTAATATTGAATCTTCATCCAACCAAACTTCAAAACCATGCGATTCCAAAATTTCTTTGAATTTTCTGACAATAGGCTTGTCGAAACTTGTATGGCTTAAGAATATTTTTTCCAAGGTATATATAATGTTTACTCGCTTGCGCTTAAATACTTGTTCTTTTACTATATTATATCTAGACTCTACAAGCACACAGAAAAGAAAGTGTTTTTCTAAATATAAAACAAACTCCAACCCACCCATTACGGAAAACCGTAACTGTGTGCATTTTAACCGGGGAGAATACCAAATATAATTATTTTGTCGGTTTCAAAAGCCAGTTAAGGGCATTTCAAATGCAACGGTAAATAGACAAGCTTTTAAAAAGCGCGCCAGTGGGGTTAAATCGAACCACTATTGAAAATTCGGTTTATTGATGAATTCGTATTTATTTTTGCAAAAAATATTTATATCAAAACTCAATTTGAAACTCTTCATAAAGAAATGATTCAATTGCAAACTTTGTAGAACGTAAAACATCCATAATGTTGCTGCCATCTTTATACGAACCGTCTTTATGGAACTTGTCGGAAAGTGTAATAGCCTCTTCTAAATCGAATATTTCTTTAGCTTTTGGACTATGTTTATTTATTATAAAAATTGCTTTTTCGGCAATCTTTTGTAGTTCAGTCATAGTATATTCTCCAAAATCTCTTTTTAAATCAATCTTGAATAAAAGTTCTTTTAATTCGCTTTTTGCATCCATTAGCTTGGGTGGTTTTATTTAAATGGTTGGTAGGTTGTATATACTAACAAATTTACTATGGTTAGCTCTTCAATTAGGTTGGCTAAGTACAAGTTATGAATAATTTTCCTTTGTAAAATATCAAACATATAACAAACACAAACCCACCCAGTACGGAAAACAGTAATAGCCTGCATTTTAAACTGGCCCACCTACGCATAAAGCTTCGGTCGCCAAAGGGGGAGAATACCAAATATAAAGATTTTTACTGAAGGTTTAAACTATCTATTGTACCTATATAAAAAAAACGCAAGCCGCTTAAAGCGGCTTATATTAGTTCGGCTTTTAAAAATTATGGGGTTGTGCAACGGTTACCATTGTTGGCAACCGTTTTTTTATTTTAAGTAGTTTTTAATAAATTGGAAAATGCGATAAACAAGTAATCCAAATGCTAAATTTAAAAATCCAACAATTCCCAATATTATAATTGGTTTTAACGCCTCTGGAAAATAATATGATAACAGAATTGTAGTTATCACAAAAATAATTAGTCCATAGGTTATCATCCCAACACCAAGTTTTTTGTCGTTATCATACTTGTCATTTTCTTTTATTAATTTCAGTCCTTTATGTTTTATGTCGATTCCAATATTTGGTTGTTGTGCATTATCGTTTTCGGCCAGAATATTAAATTTAATCTCTGATTTTCTATTGAATACAGGTAAATAAAATTTAGAATTAGTTTGAAAATATTCAATATCATTTTGAAGTTTTAATGGCGTAGCATAATTCTCGTCTTCCTTCCTTTTTGCAATATCTTGACTATTTTCTTCAAGAACTTTTATTAAACCATTATAATGGTTGACTTCTAAAGGAATTGTTTTTCCTGAATCTACATAGAATCCATTTTGTCCTTTTATAAATGATTTTTTATCAACCCAAATGTCAATATAAATATCTTGATAATCTTTATTGCTATCATTTTCAAGAATTATGGTCATAAAATTTAGATGATTGGTTTTCAATCCATTGTAATAAACATCAATGTTGCCCCAATATTCATTTTGATTCGATGTAGCGAGAGGTTGAAAGAGAATATTATACTTTATGAAAGTAAGTCTATTCTTAAATTTTTCGAGATATATTCCAATTCCAATGCTTATCAAACTTGTTACAATAAGTGAGATTGTTGTAGGTAAAATGTCTTGTAGAAATTCGCTCATATTCTTGGTTTTTCAAATGGTTGCCAACTTGTTTATAATCCAAACTTTACTAGGTTTATCGCTCCAATAGACTTGGCTAATCACAAGTTATTAAATTTTTTCTTTGGATAGTTTCAAATATAAAACAAACGCAAACCCAACCAATATGGAAAACCGTAACGGCCTGCATTTGAACCGGGGAGAATACCAAATATAACTATTTTGCCGGTTTCAAAAGCCAGTGAAGCACATTATATAGGCACGCTTTCCAAAAGCGCGCCAGTGGGAAAAAGGCATACAAATGCAAGAATAAATTGACAGCTTTCTATTTCGACTTTGCTCAATACAGGCGCCAACGCGCATCAGCGGGGAACATTGTGGAAGACACGGGCGAGACACCCGCGCCAGCAAAGGGTAGTGCATTATCATTTCTTTAAAACTTTTTCTATGTCTTTTGCGTCAATGTAAAGCTTATCCTCGTATCCCATTTCGTCAATTTCTATATTGATCATTTCTTCGTGAAATCCAATAACTTTCCAATACATTCTAAAGTCATCAATTCCAGCTCTTGAGAAAAGAATTTCATCTCCAATATTAATATCTGTCAAATTATAATCTCCCTTTTCCATACTTTTAATTATTAAGAAAGGAAGCTATGCTTCCTTTGTCAGTTATCCTCCAAACATTCCCAATGGTTTTCCAGATGATGGTGGGCAATCAACTTTTGTTAGAACTCCTTCATCAAATTCTGCACGTTTTACTTCTTGTTTATGGTCAAGCCATACACACTCATAGTCTGGAGCTTCAGAATCGTCTTCAATTGTCATAATGATGTTTGGATTGGAATTTAGAACCACACAATCTCCTTTTTGAAATTTAGCCATATTTAATTAATTTAATTGGTTATTTAATGTATACGAGTCAGCATTACCGCTAACTTGTTTATAGTCCCAACTTTACTAGGTTTAGCTCTCCAATAGGATTGGCTAAGCACAGTTATTAAATTCTTTATTTGTTATAATTTCAAATATAAGTTTATGAACTATCACTCCATTACGGAAAACCATAAGAGAGGGCTTTTCAATCGGGGAGAATACCAAATATAAAGTTTTTTGCTATATAAAACCGCTATCTATTTCATTTTTAGAAAGCCCCGAAAACACAAAGCCGCTCAAAGCGGCTTATCAAGTTCGGTCTTTAAAAATTATGGGGTTGTGCAATGGCTACCATAGATAAATGCAGATTATTATTCATATTTTCCAACGTTTTCTAGATTCAGACCGTTTTCAATTTTCGGTATTTTATGATGACCCCGTTGGATATTATCCTTATCCTTAACTTTATTAATTAATTCTTTATATGATTCAACGTCTTTCACGTCGAATAGAAATTTAATTTTCTCAAAATATCTTTTCGAAATAATTTTTGGGAATAGTTCAGTATCATACCAAGAATTATAGCAACTTGTTTCTGGAAACCAACTATCTACAAATCCAGTATCTGCTGGGTAAATTAATGACATATAGTAATTTAAAATATCGTTACTTTTGTTCTGCTCAAACTTTACAACAGTAGAGTATTTTTTAATTAAATCTGCAACTACACTTATTCTTTTTGGGTTTATTGTTTGATTTTTAAATTCATTTAAAGTGTTATTGTATTTTCTAAAATGCACAAAATTTATTGGCTCTGCTTTATTGTTATATTTTTTGGTAACAATAAATGAACTACGATAAATTAAACTTAGTGTTTTAAACTTTTCAAGTTTAACTAATACTGAAATTAAGCTTAAAAACAAGTCGTAATTAAAAAACCGGTAGTTATCATTGATAACTTCGTTTAAGCCATTGCTGGATTCTAACCTGATATCATTATCTTCATAGAATTGAAGTAAACCTTCTAAAAATTCAACCAATAATTCACCATAATCCTCAGTTGAGTACTTTGAAATTACATTTAGAAATTCTATAAAGTCTAACTTTAATGGTTGAAGTTGTTCAATTGATAGTTCAACTTTTTCAATGAAGTTGTTTTTGTTTATTTCATTTTCTTTAATATCAAGTTTAAACATCAATAAACTCTCAATGAAAGTTTGTAGATAATCTTTAATAAGTAAACCGCTATTCTTATTACCACTTAAAAGTGAACTTTTAATCTGATTAACTTTGTGTGCTGTTGGCAGAAAAATAGGATTATCATCTTCCAGATGGATTGGCATCTTGCCAATAGGCGGTCTTTTAGAGATTGGCTTTTCATAAATATTTCTAATTAGCTTCTCGTAATTTTCTTCATACACTTCTTCATTACTCAGGTCTATGTAAATACGTGTTTTTATGAATGTTGGTAAGCAAGGTTTTTCATTATCATATTCCATTACTATTGGAATAAATTTGGTTTGTTCAACTTGACTATAAATTTCGTCAGATACAATTAAACTTTCTATTCCAACACCACCTTGTTTTTTATTTGCTTTCTCCGCATATTCTTTATTACACACTAATAAAACTTTATCAACTGTCTCATCGTTAACCATTTGCTCCATGAAATGATATTTATCTTGACCTTCTTTCAAGTCCCAATCATCTAAAATTACATGAATTCCATCATTCGTTAATCTTTCAGCAACTTCAGTAACGATAATTTTATTACTTCTGGGTTTCCAGCTATAAGAAATAAATACCTTTTTTATTTTTTTTCGCATAAGTTGGTTCAAATTGCAGGTAATCTGTTTATACTCCTCCCTTTATTAGGTTTATTCCTCTATATGGAGTTTATACCTAAGCTTTGAAAAATTTTCTTTTTATACTTTCAAAAATAAAACAGAATACAACCCACCCATTACAGAAAACCGTAACAGCCTGCATTTTAATCGGGGAGAATACCAAATATAAATGTAAGCTTCCCCTAATTAGAACTGTTCATTCTTCTAATATTTGTACAAACTTATTATTTTTAATTCTCTTGGGGCTAGCCCCAAGAGAATTAAGCTCCGCATATTTTACCGGCGGTATTTTACCCA
>Ga0209344_10002282_pt1 | contig 21760 bp, 19 predicted proteins | sample Cruoilmetagenom6_FD_187293 | JGI IMG/M metagenome (GOLD analysis project Ga0209344, IMG submission 187293) | Oil polluted marine microbial communities from Coal Oil Point, Santa Barbara, California, USA - Santa Barbara Oil Seep Sample 6 (SPAdes)... | ecosystem: Environmental > Aquatic > Marine... | reverse complement strand
GTGATGGCGGAAACTCAAAGGTGCGTAAGCAGTTGGGCATTGCTCTCGAAGGCACGGTTGATGTTGCACAAATGTACATGGTGCATTTTCGCTCAAGCGCTCGAGATGTGCTGCAGCGCTGGGGCGACGCATGGCATTGCCAATCATTGAACGGCACTTTGATTGCACAGAACGACGAGGATATTTGGACACTTCACGCGCCGATCCCAGCTGGGAAGACGGAAAGAGACATGGATCCACGTGCAGTTGTGAGTGCCTTCACCGGAGTGGATTTTGATTTTGAGGTATTGATGGCCAACGGTTGGGCGCCGCAGCTTCTCGTCGCAGAAAAATATAGCCAGGGGCGGGTCTTCCTTGCCGGTGACGCAGCGCATCAATATGTGCCAACTGGGGGGTACAGCATGAACACAGGCATGGGAGACGCCGTAGATTTGGGATGGAAACTCGCTGCGACATTGCGAGGGTGGGGCGGTGCAAGTCTCCTTACCTCTTACGATCAAGAGCGCCGAGCAATTGGATTGAGAAATCGAGGCGGGTCCGAACGCCATGTTGGCGTACGTTTTGAAATCGCGATGGCAATGCTTTCAGAAGACATGGCAAACAGCGCTGCCCAAACTGCCAAAGATGCACGGGCGCGGGTGGGTGCAAGAATTCTTGAACTTGGCAACGCCGAAAATGAGGCTTTGGGCATCGAAATCGGATACCGATATGACAGCTCATCGGTGATTTTTGAGGAAAGCGGTGAGGCCCCGGACGATGATTTGATCACATACGTACCGACCACATGGCCCGGCAGCAGGCTACCGAGTGTCTTTTTGAAGGATGGGCGTGCAGTGTTTGATATATTGGACCAAGGGTTCACGCTTATAGCTTTTGGGGACGCAAATGTCACCGCGTGGACGGTTGAGGCAGAACGACGTGGTTTGCCCTTTTCCATCTTGCGTCTAAATGAAGCAGCTGTGCGCAGCATTTATCAACGGGACTATATTCTCGTGAGGCCCGATCAACATGTAGGATGGAGAGGGGATCAATTGCCTGACCTTGGCACAATTTTTGATCGTGTAACCGGAGTTTGACATGTCGAAGCCAAAAGAAATTCTGATCGCGGGCGCTGGCGTTGGCGGTTTAACTGCTGCGCTTGCGTTGGCAACAAAGGGGTTTCAGGTCTCATTGTATGAGCGCGTCAATGAACTTGGAGAGGTAGGTGCAGGTCTTCAGATCGCCGCGAACGGCACGCGGGTGTTGGAAAAGCTGGGCTTAGGTGCTGCGCTTGACAGTATCGGCTTCAAACCGGAGGCGGCCACGTTGCGGCTTGGGCAATCTGGCCGCGAAGTCTTTTCAAATGCCTTAGGCGCACACGCACGCGCGCGATATGGCGCGTGGTACTACCATGTGCATAGAGTAGATTTGCACCGCATTTTGTCCGACGCAGTGCAGAGCAATGCCAACATCAAGTTGGAACTCGGCAAAGCAGTCGAAAGTTTTAATGACACGGGTGAGTGTGTTGAAGTCATACTCTCAAACGGGGACTGCCTCAAGGCAGATGCGCTCATTGGAGCAGACGGTATTCACTCTGTTGTTAGAGAGGGTCTGTTCGGAAAAGAGCAGCCACGCTTTACTGGCAATGTCGCATGGCGATTGCTGGTGCCGACCAACGCTCTACCAGACGGTCTCATTCCGCCTCATGCAACTGTTTGGACAGGTCCGAAAGGTCATGCCGTTACCTACTATGTGCGCGGTGGTGCGTTGGTAAACTTTGTCGGTGTCATTGAGCGGCATGACTGGCAGGTGGAAAGCTGGTTGGAAAGTGGCGATATCGGAGAATTGCGTCGTGATTTCGCACCCTGGTGCAGCACAATTCACCAGCTGATTGACGCAGCAAATGACGATACCTGTTTCAAGTGGGCATTGTTTGACCGCGATCCGATGAAACATTGGTCACGGGGGCGGGTGACTTTGCTGGGCGACGCGTGTCACCCTATGTTGCCATTCATGGCACAGGGCGCGTGCATGGCTATCGAAGATGCGTGGGTTTTAGCTAACTGGCTGGATGAACTGGAAAATCCGGAAGCTGCCTTCATTGCCTATGAAACAGAGCGCTCAAAGCGGACCGGCCGGGTTCAGTTGGCTGCTCGTGCCAATGCCAAACGGTTTCATAAGGGTGAGGCCTTTTCGCAGCTCGCCACCTATGGCCCCATGTGGATTGCAGCGAAACTCGCGCCTGATCTGCTGAACAAGCCGTTTGATTGGATTTATGGCTACGACGTCACCAAGGTCCGCGGCGCAAAGCAGTGAGATAACAGGTTTGTCTTTCGGTAACCTTTGTTAATGCAATATCATTGCGGCGTCTATATGTGAACTATTGTGCATAAAGCCGAATTAATCACAGTCATCTGAATGAGGTGGCCTCACAAAAACATGCCTAAGAAAACCTTGCAGTCTTATCCAGCCTTTAACTAGTTGATAGTAAGATTATTAGGACAAAGCACGCACGAAACGTGCTCAAATTCAAGGTTTGGCGCAGCATACTTCATGACACATACAAAACTCATGGCTAGTTCCGAGTTTTTGCAACGCTTCAAGGCTGTGCTTCTTGCTGCCTGGTTTCTGCCGCTCGCCTTTTCCTTCTTTATCGTTGGCTTTCTTGGGGATCATGCAGCACTTGTGCTGATGAACACTCTCAGCCATGCAGTAAGCTTCTACACCGTTGCGGGCATAGCGACTGGCTATGTCATTCTTCAACGCCACATGCAGGGCACTGCCGAATTGGCCAGCACAGGCGACGCTATAGCGCGCCAAGATGCAGAAGTGCGCATTCGCAAGTTTCCATATTTGTTTGCCGGTCTTTTTACCATCTACGCGCTTGCCAGCCCCGTAGTCGTTGGATGGAGTATCGCTGCTCAGACTGGGTCAGCAGTAACAATCGGTGCCTATCTTTTCTCGATGATGGGGATTGTTCCACCAACTGCCGTAACAGTTTTGATGACGCTTTATGTTTTCTCAGACCTTGTTGGCCAATACTTTGGCCCACGCGGTTTCACCGCCCATTTCTTTTCGCTACGCATGAAAGTTTTTGCGTTGGGAGTGGTGATGCCTCTCGTGGTCAACACGGGGCTCATTCTCTATTTTGGTTATCGTATGGGCGATTTGGGGTTGGAACTATTCACGCTCTGGGCCGGGCTAGTCGCCGTTTCGCTTCCCGTCGCCTATTTTGCTCAAGCGAGCTTCAACAAAAGCTTCGCACCTCTGAAGAAATTGCGCGCTCAAGCCCTGAACGTGCTGGACGATCTCGACGCCATTGTCGATCCTGTACCAGTATCCTTGGATGAGTTTGGTGATGTCACGCGTGACTGGGCGTCACTCACAGGTCGTATGACCGATTTTTGGCGTGACCTAAACAACACGACGGAGCATTACCGAACGCTGATCAATGCGATCGATGAGCCAATTGCCATTGTTGATTTTGATTGCAGGGCGGTTTATCTCGGCCCGGCGTTTCGCGAGTTGCTGGGCACTGATCCCGCCACTTTTGTCGGGCAATATCTAACGGATCTGGTCCATGATGAAGATTTGAAGCAGTTTAGAGGATTGGCGCAAGAAGCTGTTGCATCGTTAGAGCAACGTCCAGAAGGGCAAGTGCGCATGCGCCATCCTGACGGCACCTATCATCGGTTCTTATGCAGTTGGCGGCTGATCAAGAAGATTTCCGGAGATCAAGCGCTCTTTGTAAGCATGCGCGATATCTCTCAGCAATTAACCGCACAGGAACGCTTGCGCGCTGGCGAAATTCGTCTGAGAACCATGATGCAAAGTGTGGATGATGGCATTCTCTCCATTGATCAAAACGGGGTGGTTCAATCAGTAAATCCCGCCGCGGCGAATGTGTTTGGTTATGAAGGTGATGAACTTGTGGGCAGTGGGGTCGGCGTCTTGTTCCCACCTTCCATGACCCTAGCATTTCCACATTCAGAAGTTTTGCAAGCGCGCGCGCAAGGTATAGATAAGCTTGTCGGGCAGGGTCCGTTGGAAATGCAGGGCCGCCACAAAGACGGTAGCAGTTTCCCGATGGAACTTGCTGTGACCGAGATGCGCATCGCCGATGAACGGTTTTTTGTTGCCGTCGTTCGAGACATTTCTAGTCGCAAAAAATCAGAAGAGCATCTCCAAAAAGCGCTTGAGGCAGCGGAGACAGCAAACCGAACTAAATCCCTTTTCCTTGCCAACATGAGCCACGAACTGCGTACACCGCTCAACGCTATCATCGGTTTTTCTGAGGTGATGAAGGATCAAATGTTTGGACCGGTCGAGAATGAACGTTATCTCGACTATATTGGCAGTATTCACGATTCCTCGCGGCACCTGCTTGCCGTCATCAATGATATTCTCGACATTTCACGGATTGAATCTGGTGAACTTGAGCTGGATGAAGAATGGTTCGATGTGGATGATGTGCTGACCTGGGTGCGGGACCGTGCAGTAAGCAAGGACGCTAAATCATCACATGCCCCCGTTTGGATCAACATTTCTGATGATCTGCCGGAGCTTTATGCCGATCAACGTTCAATGCGCCAGGTTGTGCTGAATTTATTGTCCAACGCGATCAAGTTTACGCCTGTGGAAGGGCGGATAGATATTTCAGCGCGGCTGGACGAGCTTTCAGGTATTTCGATTTTTGTTAAAGACACGGGCATCGGTATACCAGCGGATCAGGTTGAAAAAATGACCCTACCTTTTACCCAGTCCGATAATTCCCTGGCCCGCCGTTTTGAGGGTACGGGCCTTGGTCTCGCGATTACAAAATCTTTGGTGGAAGCTCACGGTGGTCGGCTTGAGATCGGAAGTGTCGAAGGAAAAGGCACCACGATCTGCGTGCGTATGCCCTTTAGCCGGGTTTGGAGTGAGGCGGCTGAGGCTGCTATTGCTCAAAAGTCGCTTCACTAATTTTCATGTGTTTAGTCGCTGAGGAAATCTCGCGTTAGATCGAGGAAAACGCCCAACTGGTCATGATGGACCCAGTGGCCAGCTTTTTCAACATTCACCACTTTTGCATCGGCAAAATGTGAAGCACGGCCATCTTCCTCTGGATCGCTTGCCCAACTTTCTGTTCCTCTTATCAATAAAGTTGGACAGGTGATGCGGGACCAGAATTGTTGGGTCTCTTCTGGGTTAAAGCCATTGGGCGAAAAGGCACGAACATAATTGTCAAACTTCCAGCTATACGTGCCGTCTTCATTTTGGCTGACACCATGTACTGTTAAATGGCGTGCATGCTCTGGCGACAGGTGAGGGTTCTCATCTTGCATACGCTTGAACGCGTCTAACACACTGTCATAACGGCGAGGTTGCCGACTGGAGAGCTTCCGCATCTGATCTATCCATTGCGCGGTGCGCTCATAGATCGGCGTTTGCATGCGTTCTTCAATCATTTTTGGCGACGGCCCAAGTCCCTCAATGACGATCAGCTTTTTGACGGTTTCGGGATAAAGACCAGCGTAGCGTAGCGCGACGGAGCCACCCATAGAGTGGGCGATGATGGTCACCGGGTTCAGTTTCTTTTGGTGGATCAACTGAGCAATGTCATAGACAAAATCTGTCAGGTCATAGGTGCCACCAATCATCCACTGGCTGTCACCATGTCCCCGCAGATCTGGCGCGATGATGTGATGGGTGTCCCGGAAATTTTGCGCAACCCAATCCCAATTCCGGCAATGGTCTCTACCACCGTGAATGAGCAGTAAAGGTTCGGCCTCTTCATTTCCCCAATCAACATAGTGGAGACGTAGGCGCTGCGAAAAATAAGTGTGTGAGGTGGGGCCGGGGCCAGTGAGCGTAGAAGCGGATGTCATGGGCGAACGTCCTTCGAGGAAAATTGTTTTCGCCAGTCTATTCGATTGCGCGGTATCCCGCAAAGGTAAGTCAAAGCCGCCGTGTGTTCCAGGGAGAACCGTTAGGTCGGTGATGCTGGAAGTATGAGAGTGGCTGTGAGCCCACCTGCTGGACGGTTTTTGAGCGTAATGTCACCGCCATGTCTGCGTGCAATGGTGCGCGCGATGGCAAGGCCAAGCCCCGTGCCTCCTGTTTCGCGGTTACGTGATCCTTCAACTCGGAAAAAAGGTTGAAAGACCTGCTCCTGCAATGTGTCAGAAATGCCTGGCCCATCGTCCTGGATGGAGATCGTAATAGCTTCAGGCGTGCTCATCATTTTAACTTCTGCGCGCGAACCATAGGCAATGGCATTGCGGATAAGGTTAGACAGGGCGCGTTTAATCTCCGTTGGACCGCATCGATAGGCGAGATGTGGTGGGCCCGAATAAGTTGCTGGACCATCCGTGTGAGAGAAATCTTCTGCCAGTCCGCGCAATAACTCGGCGAGGTCGGTGTTTCGACGCGCCTCAACTTCAGTTTCACCGCGCGCGAAGGCAAGGCCCGCATCTAGCATGGCCTGCATTTCTTCAATATCGCCAGCCGCCTTGACTTGCTGTTCTTCATCCTCAATAAACTCAGCACGCAGTCTGAGGCGAGTAAGAACGGTGCGAAGGTCATGTGCGATAGCGGCAAGCATGAGAGATCGATCATCAACCATGCGCTGAACGCGTGTTTGCATATTGTTGAAGGCTGTGGCGGCGCGCCTTATTTCTCGTGAGCCTGAGACTGGGAGTGGAGCCACATTCACATCGCGGCCCAGTCGCTCGGCAGCGTCTGCAAAAGTTCGCAGAGGTCGCGCCAAACGGTTCCCGAACCAAAAGACAGAGCCGATAACCAGCAACCAGAAAATGATTGACCAAAACCCGGAGGAAGGTTTTTGAAAAGCGCCAAAAGCGCGGATGGGAAACTCGTAAACCACCCAATTGCCATCCAACAATTGAATGGAGAGGACGATAATACCATCCCAATCCCACTCGCCTGTGTAGCCGATGCGGGTCGCACGATCTTTCAAGGGGCCGAGCAATGCACGGGCCTCTTCCTCAAAATCATCATAAGAACCCCGTCTTAGACGGTCGGTAGCAGTGGGTGGTGTATCGGATACACGGACGCGGAGGAATATGCCCGTTAGCGCCTTTGTTAGCGCTTCGCGCTCGTCCGCATTGGCAGCGTCAAGAAGTTGTGTGGCAGCAATCACTTGCTCGGCCGCGACTTCTTCCGGTTCATCAATGCGCCAATTGTCATCATTTCCAAAGATCCATCCGACCACTTGAACGACAAGCAGAATGCCGACCACCATCAGAATGATGCGACCGGCAAGGCCTGGCGGCGTGAAATGTCGCGCTCTGCGGTGGAACTTACGTCGCAAATTGTCTTTTGCACGGGACCTGTGCCGCGATCGGCGATGTCGCCTGCTCATTGGCTGATCACTTCGGTAGCAAACATATACCCACCACCGCGCACGGTTTTGATGAGCTGTGGTGCCTTGTGATCCACTTCAATTTTCTTGCGTAGGCGAGACAGTTGCACGTCAATGCTGCGGTCAAAAGGCATGGCTTCGCGGCCTTTGGTGATGTCGAGTAATTGGTCGCGTGACAAAACACGGTTCGGCCGCTTGGCAAAGGCGACCAGCAAATCAAATTCCCCGGAGGTAAGCTCCACGGCGACACCGTCAGGATCAGTCAGAAGGCGTGAACGGGGATCAAGCGTCCAGTCTTGAAAGTGAAACTGTTCTTGCGTGACCGGGGCTTCGCGCAAGGGTTCTGAGCGCCGCAGGATTGCGCGTATGCGGGCCAAAAGTTCACGAGGGTTAAAAGGTTTGGGCAAATAATCGTCCGCACCAATTTCCAGTCCAACGATACGATCCGTCTCTTCGGCCACGGCGGTTAGCATGATGATGGGCACAGCAGACCTGGTGCGCAACCGTCGACATACGCTCAAACCATCTTCACCAGGCATCATGACATCCAGTACAACCAGGTCAAAATGGCCCGCCTCCACCGCCTCCATACACGAGGGGCCGTCTTCCGCCACCGTCACACGAAACCCGTGCTTGGCCAGAAAGCGCTTCAATAGATCTCTGATCTCTCGGTCATCATCGACCACGAGAAGGTGCGGCAAATTGCTCATGTCACAAAGTTAGTCCATTTGGGCCCAGTTTGAGTGAGATTTTTGTAACCCAGTGTAACGGGCGCTGGGTCTGCAACCAATTGTTACAATTCGATACGCAGGCGAGAGGATTAATCGGTCCTGAGGTCCCAGGTTAGGGGGGTGCTGAGATGACGGCACGGAACCTCGAAATCTATCTCTCTGGGAGAAAACCATGTCACATAGACCCAAGTCCCTCACGCAAAGCCTGGCTGTCAATTCATGTGCTGCTCTGATCTTCGCCCTTATTGTTTCTGCAATGGCCGCGGTCGCACCAGCGACAGCAGAGGAAGTGCAGGTGCAAAACGCGTCTTGGTTCTCCGGGCATGGCAGCTGGTGGGGTGAGCCGACAAGCGCAGCCGCGCATTGTGAGCAGGGCGTCGATCATTTTGTTGAAGAACTCGTCGAGCATGCTGATGAAGAAGTGACGTTTACCTCCAAACAACAAGCGGCATGGGAAAAGCTGATTGCGGCTGTTCGCACCGGCGGTGCTGAGGTGAGCACATTCTGTGGCGAGGTGGATGAGGCACGCAGCGCAGAGCGCGCGCCAGCAACAGAAAGACTAGCCATGGCTGAAGACGCTATTGCCGTTGGATTGAAAACAATTCAAATCATCCGCCCCGCATTCGATGAGTTTTACGAAACGCTTGATGCTGAGCAGCGCGCCATGCTGGACGGTGCAGCAAACCACCGCCGTCGCGGTTGGTGGCACTGATAGAGAGGATAACACTCGCCCCCCAAATAGGTCGGTGGAGCCGGAGCCCTTGTTGTGCTCCGGTTCTCATTCGTTGTTCTTCTAGTCAACGGTTCGTAGGTGGCGCACGAGACCAAGCACAACAACTGCAAAGAGAATATGTACTGCCATGACGGGTGGCCAGCCAAACAGATAGATCACATCATTTGCAAGAGTTGCCTTAAAGGGTCCGCCGCCAAAAGCCAGGCCGCGTGTTCCATAGAAAGCATTTGCCATGGCGGGAAGGGTGAACAGCCATCCATTAACAAGAGCTGACCAGAAGAAGACGGCAAATTCTTTCTGGCTCAAGCGCATGAATTGACCACCGAAAGAAAAAGCCATCAACAGCAATCCATGAGTAATGGCTTCCATGTGGCCCATGCGAAAGCCGCGTGAATCGCCTGGAATGTCGACTTCGATCTGAACGGGCAGGGGCCACAGAACAATCTCCCCTAGCAGGTGAAAGAACCAGGTCCAGCCAAACAGGATGCCCACAATGAACAGACCGGTTCCGTTCAGGAACAACAGTGTTTGCATGCGCGGTGAGATGGTAGCCAACGTAGATTGCGACATGTGTGTCGTCCTTAATGGTGTGAAGGTGCGATGGGAAGCGGTTCACCAAGGCGGCTTGTATCAAGACTGGCCGCACCTTGTGGCGCATCATCGAAAAGTTGTGCCCAGGCAAGACCCCATTCTGGGTCTGGCACTTGAGAGGGATGGTAGTTTGGGCGCCAAATACGAAACCACTTAGGCAGAATGTTTTTCAGGATCCGGCCGAGAAGCCGCGCCATGCGCCAGCGGCTCTTTAGGTTCCACCACAGCCCATCTTCGCGAAGCAGGGCGCGGTATCCTTGTCCCATACGCCAAAAAATATGACCCGTCGCATAAACGAGGCCGACCATGCGCCAGAAATAGCTGTCATGCAGATGTTTGAAAACATCGAAGGTGACATTCTTATGTTCGATCTCTTCTACAAAGTGCCAGAGGATGAGTGAGGCAATCGCAGGGTCACTATCACCAAAAAGATATTCTCGGTCATCAATCAACATGTGCCCGATGGCCAGTGCCATGGACTCAAACCCTTCAGCATATGCCAGGTTGAACCGCAAAGAGCGCGTGTCGCTGAGCTTGGCGTAGTCTTTGGCAAGGCGTGCCTCTATGGGCGCGGTCGCTGCGTAGCCCGCTTCACTAAGCGTATCGTTGAATTTTTTGTGTTGGCGGAAATGGGTTGCTTCTTGAGCAACGTAGAAGTCCAACTCTTTTTGCAAGGCCGGATCACTGATCTTGTCACGCGCAGCGCGCATGGTTTTGATGAGATAGGGCTCAAGGTACGGCATGGCGAGAGACCCTGAATTCACAATTTGCGAAAACTCAGGGCTTGCTGCATTCCATTGACCAGCGCGCTGTTTGGGTGTGCGTACCGCATAGGAAAAAGGAACACGCCTTACTTCCATACGTGCGCGCGGCTCATTCGCCGCATTAAGAGAAACGTCCGACATGTGGCCCTCCAGAGCCAATTAGAGGAAAAACTCTAATTAGACTATTTCCTCTATTTTCTCGCATGTCAAGTCTGTTGAAATGAGTGGCGCTCTGTTATGACAAGGTATGGGCAACAAAGAACGCATAATTGATGAGGCCAGACGGTTGATGAACGCCGAAGGCGCACAAGCCATCGGCACCACGCAGATCGCCCAGGCGCTGAATATCAGCCCGGGAAATCTCTATTATCATTTCACAAACAAAGAAGAGATTATCCGCATCTTGTTCGACGATGTGGAACAGGGCTTCCACGAAATGCTGACGGCAGACCTGGAACTGCCCATCAGCCCGGCGCGATTCGCTGGATTCTATCTACGCGCCCTAGAAGTTGCGTGGGAATATCGTTTTTTCTTTGGCAGTTTGCTTCAGCTGCTGCGCAAGGATGAGCAATTGGCAATACGCTATCAGGCGATGCAAGCAGATGCCATTCGTGGGCTTGAAGCCGTGGCGCGGCAAGTGGGCAAAGATGGCAGCATGACCAAACCGCGAGGGCGCAATGGTTTTCACTCAATTGCACTGAACACGTGGCTTATCTGGAGCAATTGGATCCGCTACAAGCAGGCCTCATCTCCCAATCAAATCATTGAGAGGCGCGATATGGTGGAGGGCGTGGCGCAGATTTTCGATGTATTCTCGCCGTATCTCAATCCAGATTTTGAACGCGCTGCGCGCCGTGTATTGGCGCGTGAACTGACGAATGGTTCAAGTGACGGGTGAGGTTTCGCCTTGTTCAAACTTGACTACATTCATCGATTTGACAGACAACGCGCCCAAGCCTTCGACAAAGGCTGCCATGTGGGGTGTCGCAAAGTGGGCATCAAGGGCTGCCTGATCTTCCCACTCTTCATAGATGCGGATGCGGCCGGGGTCTTCCAGATCTTGATAAAAAGCATAGGCGTGGCAGCCAGCTTCCGCGCGACTGGCAGTTCCCATAGGGCCCGCCAACGCTTTCGCCGCGGTCAAGCTGTCTTCGCTAACCTCAATAACACCCGTCACAACCAACATAGGCAATCTCCACAATTGAATAAACTCACGCTGGCGTTCGGTTTTTAGTCGAGTTTAAGTTCCGAACCCTCAGCCTGGCGCTTGAACATAAAGCCGTATCTTGTCGGCAACAAGCGTTGAACCCAATCTACCAATCGTGCATCAAAACCAATCAAAATGCGTGGTTTATTCTTCTTGATACCCTTCACGATAGTTTGAGCAGCTTTTTCTGGCGTCGTCTTGGCAAGCTGGTCGAAGCTACTTTCCGCTTCTTCGCGTTCACCAACTGTTGTGCTTTGTAGAAAACGTGCATTGCGGACGATGTTGGTTTTGATACCGCCAGGATGGATGCTGGACACGGAGATGTCAGTGTCTTTCAGCTCCAAACGAAGCGCTTCTGTAAAGCCACGGATGGCAAATTTTGCTGAATTGTAAGCGGCTTGAGACGGGACTGAAATCAGGCCAAAAATGCTCGAGACATTGAGAATGTGCCCTGCGCCGCCATTGGCGCCTTTTGCCTGCATTTGAGGCAGGAAGGCTTTGGTTCCATATACCATGCCCCAAAAGTCGATGTTCATGACCCATTCGAAATCATCATAGGTGAGGGCATCAACCCGCGCGACCTGGGCGACGCCTGCATTGTTCAGCACAATGTCTGCGCCCCCCATGTCGGCCGCTATTTGGTCCGCAAAAGCATAAACGGCATCTTTGTCGGCGACATCCACCAGGTAAGTTGTGACTTCGCCACCGGCGGCACGAATTTTCTCTGCGGTTTTTTCTAGACCCTTGGCATCAACATCTGTGATGGCAAGGCGTGCACCTTCAGCTGCTAACAAACAGGCGGTTGCTTGGCCAATGCCACTGGCGGCCCCTGTTACAACAGCAACTTTTCCAGCGATGACGGTCATGAAAGTGTCTCCTTGAAGATAAGTGCGTTAGTGACATTTTGTCAGATGCCAGCTCTTATAAACAAAGAATCGGCATTTGTCGCCCCACTTAGGCTATGAGGGTGGTTGGGAGGATGCTCGGGGCGGCGCGCTTCCAGGCAGCGCAATAAGTCGCTCATTATTTTGGCCCATTGTTATTGTCACATCAGTTTCATATTAAAGCGTCACCTAGTAGGGAGATGAGGGCTTAGACAGGCCACTCTTAAAATAGGGGCGAGACGCATGTTGGCAACGGTGGAGCACGGTAGGATGGCTGAGAACAAAACAGTATCTGACCAAATTGGTCGCTCACTAGAGTCTGCGCCAGATATGCTCCGTGGTGCCCTCGTGCATGCCCGCATGGCAATGCTGGTGGCGGGAGCCGTTTTTGCCTTTCTGTTTCTAGGCGGCTTTTTGTCGGCCACTTTTTCAATGTCCGGTTTTGTGATGATTGCTGCGGCGGTTGTTGGGCAAGCCTATGTTACCGAAGATCGCCGCAAGCGGGCTGAAGCACGGGTCGTTTCCAGCCAAAAGGCTCAGACAAGCGAAACCGGGGTGGGCAGCATTGTTTTACAGCAGTTGCCTGATGCGGTTGTATTGTTGGACGGGAGCGCACGTATTGTTTTTCACAACCGCGCAGCTGAACCATTTGTAGGGCGGTCCGCCGTCGGAAAACTCATTCAATCGACACTCAGAGAGCCAGCTTTGCTGGTGGCACTAGACCGGGTTCGCGCGGGCGGCCCTGCTGAAACAATTGAGTTTATGCGAACATTTCCCGTCGAACATCATTATCAGGTCTTTGTTACCCCGGCTGACACGTCGGCAAATACGTCCAACGCGTCGGCAGGTGTGGCGGCCCTTTTGGTTGTGCACGACATTTCTGATGCGAAACGGGTTGAGCAAATGCGTGTGGATTTTGTGGCGAACGCAAGCCATGAGCTCAAAACGCCGCTCGCCTCCCTTTCAGGTTTCATTGAGACCTTGCAAGGACCGGCCAAAGACGACGTAGAAGCCCACGAGCGTTTTTTGGTTATTATGAATGAACAGACAGTGCGTATGCAGCACTTGATCGAAGACCTTTTGTCTCTCAGCCGTATTGAGTTGCGAGAACATTTGCCCCCCCGCGACATTGTTAGCCTGAAGGCCCTGACCAATGACGTCGTTGAAGCAATCGAGCCGATCGCCACGCGTGACAATGTAGAAGTTATTGTCGACTTCCCCTCCGACCTTCCGTCTGTCAAAGGCGATTGGGATGAGCTGCATCAAGTTGTGCAAAACCTTGTCGACAATGCGGTGAAGTACGGATATCGCGGCGAGCGTGTGGAGGTGACAGCCCAAACCACGCTCGATGGCACGCGCGTGGCGCTCTCCGTTCGCGATTATGGGCCTGGTATCCCAAGGCAACATATTCCCCGGTTGACGGAGCGATTCTACAGGACGGACGTGGCTACCAGCCGGGAACGCGGTGGCACGGGGCTCGGCCTGGCAATCGTCAAGCATATCCTCAATCGACACGACGGAGAGTTGAGTGTTGAAAGCACTGTTGATGAAGGCTCAACCTTCACAATTCAACTCCCTGTGGCCGAGTGAAATAAAAATACAAGTATTTCAATGGCTTACCTTGTCACATAAGTGTCGCACATTTGTCGTATTCCCTTCGTGTGCCCGATCTAGCTTGCCCTCGTATCAAGATGGATGACCAGAATGAACTGGCGGCGTTTTGATCTCAAAGGGGCAGGCGGGGTGATTTTGACACCAGCGCGGCCCGGCCTGATTGGCAGGGACTTCCAATGGACTGGAGAAAAACCGTGAAACTCAAAAACTTTGCCCAAATTCTGAGCGTAACTGCTTCCTTCGCTGTTGCATCATTTGCAATGGTGGGCGCTGCACAAGCGCGTGATCAGATCCAGATCGTCGGCTCATCGACGGTCTTTCCGTTCTCAACTGCGGTTGCTGAGCGTTTTGGTCAGACGACTTCATTCAACACGCCTGTTGTGGAATCAACCGGTTCTGGCGGCGGCATGAAGCTCTTCTGTGCTGGTGTTGGGCTTCAACACCCAGACATCACCAACGCATCGCGCCGCATCAAAGAATCTGAATTCGGCAAATGCTCGGACAATGGCATCACGATCACCGAAGTTAAAATCGGTTTTGATGGCATCGTTCTCGCGAATGCAAAAGGTGGCGCTGAATTCTACCTCACGACACGCGACATTTTCCTGGCGCTTGCTAAGCAGATCCCAGACGGAAATGGCGGCCTGATCGATAACCCGAACACAACTTGGGCCGACGTGAACCCGCAATTGCCAGATCTTCGCATCGAAGTTCTTGGACCACCTCCAACCTCCGGCACGCGCGACGCATTTGTTGAACTTGCTATGGAAGCTGGCGCCAAGACTTTCGATGAACTGAAAGCTCTGCGTGGCGAAGACAAGCAAGCCTTCAAAGCCATTGCTCACGCAATTCGCGAAGATGGTGCTTTTGTTGAAGCAGGCGAAAACGACAATCTGATCGTACAGAAGCTTGTTGCTAATCCAAATGCGATTGGCATTTTCGGCTTCTCTTTCCTTGATCAAAATGCTGACCGCCTGAAAGGCGCCATCGTTGATGGAAACGCTCCTAGCTTCGACAACATCGCAGGCGGCGCCTACCCGATCTCACGCTCACTTTATTTCTACGTGAAGCAAGAGCACGTCGGCACAGTTCCAGGTATTGCTGAGTTCATCGCTGAATTTACAAACGAAGGTACTTGGGGGCCAGATGGGTACCTTGTCGACAAGGGTCTTATCCCATTGCCAGACGCTGACCGTGAAGCAGTGCGTAACTCTGCAACCGGCCTTGCACCACTTGCAATGTAATACCAAAACCGGTGGGCGGGCCTTTGGCCCGCTTGCCACTTTTCTTTTGTTTTCTGCACGCTCTACCAAAAGCAAATCAGCTTTTAGAGAACTTCGACGGGTGAGATGAATACCTCTGTACTCCTAATAACGATCTTAATGCTGGCGCTGTTTGGCTTCTGGATGGGTCGCTCTCGCGCACGTCTTTTGGCGGGGTCTAACCACCTGTCAATATTGCATTCTTTACCAAGTTACCACGGGTCATATGTGGCTCTCTGGTGTGGATTGCCTGCTCTGTTATTGGTAGCGGCTTGGTTGGCAGTAGAGCCGTCACTCATTGAATATTTTGTTATTGGCGCGGTGCCGGGTGCCGATGCACTGGAACCTGCCAAATTGAGCTTGTTGATGGCGGACATTAGCAACCTGGCATCAGGCAACATCGTTAGCCGTGCCGTGGATCCCGCACTTGCAACCGCCACAGAACACTATTTGACTTTGCAGGGCCGCAGTCGTCTGGTCATGGTTATTTTTGCCCTTTGTCTCTCCGCATATGGGTTTTATGTGGCGCGGAAAAATCTTTCCCGGGAATTTCGCGCTCGCAACCGCGTAGAAAAGATCGTGCGCATCGTGATGATCGCTGCATCGACCATCGCCATCTTGACGACGGTCGGCATTATTCTTTCGCTGATTTTCGAATCCATCCGCTTTTTTGAGAAAGTAAGCTTTACCGAATTTCTCTTTGGTCTGACTTGGAGCCCGCAAACAGCCTTGCGCGCTGAACAGATAGGCTCGTCAGGTGCATTTGGTGCCGTGCCGATTTTCGCCGGCACTTTCATGATCACGGCAATCGCCATGTTCGTTGCCGTGCCCATTGGTCTTCTATCTGCCATCTACATGTCGGAATATGCAGGGCCACGTTTTCGTGCCATCGCCAAACCTATCCTCGAAGTTTTGGCGGGCATTCCCACAGTCGTCTATGGCTTCTTTGCAGCTCTCACCGTCGCTCCTTTTTTCCGGATAACGGGCGAAAGTGCTGGCTTGATCGTCTCTTCTGAATCCGCGCTCGCCGCTGGCATGATCATGGGGGTTATGATTATCCCCTTTGTATCATCGCTCTCAGATGACGTTATGAATGCGGTTCCTCAGTCATTACGCGACGGAGCGTATGCGCTGGGGGCAACCCGGTCAGAAACCATTAAGCAGGTCATCTTGCCGGCAGCGCTTCCAGGTGTAGTGGGGGCTGTATTGTTGGCAACCTCCCGGGCGATCGGCGAAACCATGATCGTGGTCATGGCCGCTGGCCTGGCCGCGAACCTGACGGCCAATCCTCTGGAAGCTGTGACCACAGTGACCGTGCAAATTGTCACTTTGCTCGTCGGTGACCAAGAATTTGACAGCGCCAAAACTCTGGCCGCCTTTGCTCTGGGCCTCGTACTTTTCACCATCACCCTCGGGTTGAATATGATCGCCCTGAAGGTCGTGCGCACCTACAGCGAGAAATATGATTGATATGGCCACTCAAGAAACAAGCCGAGTTCGACAAGATTTTTCCGTGCATTTGAAAAAGCGGTATGCCGCAGAGCGTCGGTTCAAAGCCTATGGTCTTGGCGCAATTCTTCTTGCGATGTCGATCCTGTTTGTCTTGCTGGGTTCAATTGCGATGCAGGGGACACCGGCTTTCTTCCAGACCTACCTCAAAGTTGATGTGTTTTTGGATGCCGCGATCATTGACCCGGCGGGTGAGCGCAATCCAGCAACATTGCGCACTGCGAACTATCAAGCGCTTGTTAAACAGGGGCTCTACGCTCGGTTCCCTGAAATTACTGAGCGCCGTGAAAAGCGGACCTTAGGGCGCATCGTCTCCAATGGCGCCTATGCGACGCTGAGAGCAGCGGTTCTTGATGATCCGAGTTTGATCGGCACCGCTCAAACCTATTGGATTGTCGCCTCTGACGACATTGATACTTTCTACAAAGGTCAGATTGACCGTGACACAGTCGAAGCAGATCGACGCGTTAAAGACGATGAAATTTCCTGGCTTGATGCGCTGGAAGCGGAGAGCCGTGTTGAGTTGAGGTTCAACTATTCTTTTTTTGGCACCGGTGACAGCCGCGAACCTGAACTAGCGGGTATCTTGGGCGCCGTCGTTGGCTCCTTCCTGACTCTCATCGTCACACTCGCTGTGAGTTTTCCATTGGGCGTATTGGCAGCGGCCTATCTGGAAGAGTTCGCGCCGAAAAATAGGTGGACGGATATCATCGAGGTTAACATCAACAATCTGGCTGCTGTGCCGTCCATTGTTTTTGGTCTCTTGGGTCTAGCTGTCTTTTTGAGCTTCTTCGGCATGCCGCGCTCTGCACCACTTGTGGGTGGCTTGGTTTTGGCATTGATGACGTTGCCGACGATTATTATCGCCACACGTGCAGCACTGAAAGCGGTACCTCCCTCGATCCGTGAGGCGGCGCTGGGCGTCGGTGCCTCCGACCTTCAAGTCGTGACACACCACGTGTTGCCGCTGGCCATGCCCGGCATTCTCACAGGGACAATCATCGGTATGGCACAGGCGTTGGGTGAGACCGCGCCATTGCTCATGATCGGCATGGTTGCCTTTATCGTGGATGTGCCGTCAACCGTCACTGATCCGGCGACAGTTTTGCCGGTTCAAATTTACATCTGGGCAGACAGTCCAGAACGTGCCTTTGTTGCTAAGACGAGCGCGGCCATCATGGTGCTGCTCGGTTTCCTCATTACAATGAACGCCATCGCCGTCATGCTGCGTAAGCGTTTCGAACGCCGCTGGTAAAAGGAATATGGTCATGTCTGCCGTTGAAGCAGTGACTGTCGATGCACCCGTTGCAAACGACGATAAAGTCAGCCACAAAATTACGGGAAAAGACGTCAGCGTATTCTATGGAGAAAAGCAGGCGCTTTTCGATGTCAATCTGGACATCCCGGAGAACCAGGTCATGTCACTGATTGGACCGTCTGGTTGTGGCAAGTCCACGTTCCTGCGGTGTATTAATCGCATGAATGATGTAATTGATAGTTGTCGGGTTGAGGGCGAAATCAAGGTCGATGGGACGGATATTTATCGTTCCGGGCTTGATGTCGTTGAATTGCGCGCGCGGGTCGGTATGGTTTTTCAAAAGCCAAACCCGTTTCCAAAGTCCATATATGACAATGTGGCTTATGGTCCGCGCATTCATGGGCAGGCGAGCGATTCAGTTGAGCTCGACGAAATTGTCGAAACCAGTTTACAAAAGGCCGGTCTGTGGCAGGAAGTTAAAGATCGTTTGGATCATCCAGGCACAGGCCTGTCTGGCGGTCAGCAGCAACGCCTGTGTATTGCACGTGCCATTGCCGTTAATCCAGAAGTTATCTTGATGGATGAGCCATGCTCAGCGCTTGATCCGATCGCGACAGCCAAGATCGAAGAGCTGATAGACGAATTGCGCCAGCGCTTTACGATCGTGATCGTAACCCACTCAATGCAACAGGCCGCTCGAGTTTCTCAACGCACAGCTTTTTTTCACATGGGTATTTTGGTTGAAGAGGGGCCGACGAGTGAAGTTTTTACGAACCCGACCAATGAGCGAACCCTTGATTACATCACAGGCCGTTTCGGTTGATCTTTGAGTTTGGACCTAAGGAGTTTTCGTTTTGGCAGAGCATATTGTTAAATCATTTGAAGAAGAGCTGGAACAGCTCTCCATGAACGTGTCCAAAATGGGCGGCCTCGCAGAAGCGCAGCTACAGGCGGCAATTGACAGTGTCACGCGGCGCGACCTGAAGCTTGCTGATCAGACGATTGGACAGGACCAATTGTTGGATGACCTGGAATTGCTTATTGAGGCGAATGCTGTGCAATTGATTGCGCTTCGTCAACCAATGGCATTGGATTTGCGCGAAGCCATGTCGCCGATAAAAATCGCGGCGGATTTGGAACGTATTGGCGATCTGGCCAAAAACATCTCCAAACGAACATTGGTCATGTTTGATGACTACGAGACGCCTGCACGTCTTGTGCAAGGATTGACGCGCATGGGCAAACTGGCTTTAGGTCAGCTCAAGCTGGTGCTTGATGCGTACATAAATCGGGATGAAGTGTTGGCGAGAAAAGTGTGGGCGTCGGACGAAGAAATCGACGAGATGTACAATTCCGTCTTTCGCGAGCTGCTTACCTACATGATGGAAGACCCGCGGAAAATTGGCGTGTGTACCCATCTTCTTTTTGTAGCAAAAAACATCGAGCGGATCGGCGATCACGCGACAAATATTGCTGAAACTGTGTCTTATCTGGTCACAGGGCACCGTCTCATTGAGGAGCGTCCAAAAAGCGACAATACCAGTACCACGCCGGTGCCTGTTGGTTCCAAATAGCGGCAATTGCACAGGAATTTAAACGCAAATAGCGGCGGTCCGAGCATGATTAGCTACGGGTAAGTCCGTCGGAGGTGTAAAATGACTCTGGATACTGATTTCGACTCACATTCAAAAGCCCCCATCATGGGTGGGGCACTCACACGGCGTGCCACAATGAAGCCTACTGTTCTTGTCGTCGAAGACGAAGAAGCTCTTTCAACTCTCCTGCGTTACAATTTGGAGAAGGAAGGTTACAATGTCGTGACATCGGCTGATGGTGAAGAAGCAGCCCTGCTGGTACGCGAAACCGAACCTGACCTTGTCTTGCTGGATTGGATGCTTCCGAGCCTCTCTGGCATAGAGCTTTGTCGACGCTTACGGTCTCGCACTGAAACACGTAACCTTCCAATCGTCATGATTACGGCGCGGGGCGAGGAAACGGACCGTATCCGCGGGCTGGACACGGGCGCAGATGATTACATCACCAAGCCTTTCTCAACCACAGAGCTGATGGCGCGCATTCGTGCCGTCCTGCGCCGAATTCGTCCGGCATTGGCAGAAGACATTGCGAGCTTTGGTGAAGTTGTCATGGATCGCAGTGCGCACCGGGTGCGCAGAGGCGACCGTGAAGTGCACTTGGGACCAACAGAATACCGGTTGCTAGAGCATCTTATGCAGCACCCTGGTCGCGTCTTCAGCCGCGCACAGTTGTTGGATGCTGTCTGGGGCTCTGATGTCTATGTCGAAGCGCGTACTGTTGATGTGCATGTCGGGCGTTTGCGCAAAGCACTCAATCGGCCAGGCGAAAAAGACCCCATCCGCACCGTCCGTGCAGCGGGTTACTCGTTGGACGAACAGTTTTTGAACTGAGGTTCGTTACAAAGCGCAATAAAAAACCAGCGTCATGCGCTGGCTTTTCTGTGTCTGCTCGCCGGCGTTATCAGCTAGCGAAGCCTTTGACGCGATTGCGGTCAGTGCGACGGCGTGGCTGCGCGGGTTGGTAGGCCAGGCGCGCATGCGCTGTGCAATAAGGCTGGGCAGCGTCTGCTTTGTGACCACAGAAGTGGAACCCTTCAGTGCCAGGGTCTCCAATTGGCCATTTGCAAGTGTGCTCTGTTAACGTCAGCACAGTTGCCAGCATGCCAGGTGAAATTTCAACCGGCATTTGAATTTGTGGCTCAGGATCAGGCAAAGAAGGTGTTTCTTTGACTGCGGCAGGGCGCGCAGTTGCCGTCTGTTGTGGACGGGGCGCTGCTGCCCGTGGTGCCGCAGGCCGTGCCCGTGGTGCCCGGTTCGTCGTTGCGCGACCAGAAAGACCCAGACGGTGGATTTTGCCGATCACTGCATTGCGGGTCACGCCGCCTAATTGCTTGGCTACCTGGCTTGCGCTCAGGCCTTCTGCCCAAAGTTTTTTCAGTAGCTCAACACGCTCTTCGGTCCACATGGCTCGTATCCCCTTGAATTGGCAACGACTTTTAAATGACAACGCCGATAGCTGCCGCCGGCCCCATTGAATTCACCCCCAACTTCTACCGAAAGAGCGCCACTTCCCAAGTCTAAAAGGTTAACGGCAATGCTCGATTTTCACTAGATGTCGTGTGCGAGTAAGGTGAATATACAAAATAAGGCGTCCAAAAGGCAAGATATCGTTAACCCCTAAGACGTCTTATCCACAAGAAATCTTGCCCACGGGACATATTATTTCGGCTTTTGCTGCAAAAAACGTCCGTAAGTCATTGCGGTTTGGGGCGCGCTCGCCTATTTCCGCAACGGGGCGGCTTAGCTTGTACTATATTGTAACGACAATGCAGGGCGTTAAAGAAGAGACGGCACTTAAAGCTCGTCGCGACAGACCCCAATGAGAGGGATGCTATGAGCAACGAGAATTTTCTGCCAGAAGGATCACGCCATTTTGGGTCTTTCAATTGGCTCGGCATGTGGACCCTCTACCTCAAAGAGGTAAGGCGCTTCATAAAGGTCATTACGCAAACCGTACTTGCCCCCGTCGTCACTACGTTGCTCTTTCTGGCGATCTTCACCCTCGCTTTGGGCCGCACACGGCCGGACGTGAACGGGATCCCGTTTGCTGAGTTTTTGGCACCCGGCCTCATTATGATGACCATGTTGCAGAACGCCTTTGCCAATACCTCCTCTTCGATCATGATTTCCAAGGTTCAAGGCAACATTGTGGATGTGCTCATGCCGCCTTTGTCGGCAGGCGAGCTCAACATTGGCTTTGCTATGGCAGGCGTCACCAGAGGCGTGCTTGTCGGGGCAGTAACGGCAATTGGGATGAGCACATCCACAAT
>Ga0209344_10002281_pt1 | contig 21768 bp, 17 predicted proteins | sample Cruoilmetagenom6_FD_187293 | JGI IMG/M metagenome (GOLD analysis project Ga0209344, IMG submission 187293) | Oil polluted marine microbial communities from Coal Oil Point, Santa Barbara, California, USA - Santa Barbara Oil Seep Sample 6 (SPAdes)... | ecosystem: Environmental > Aquatic > Marine... | reverse complement strand
CCAAGGCGTTGTATTTTTTCGCATTTTACTCATATCGCCAACCATAACTCCTTTACAGTTTTCAAAATAACCTGCACGCTTTAAACTTTGCAGCATTCTATCCACATGGTATTTATATTCCCCTATTTCTTCAATAAACAAAATTTTATCTGTAGTATCGATACTAGTATTAGAGCCCAACATAGTATGTAAAATGGTTAAATTCCCACCAACAACAGGAGCCGTTACTTTTCCTGTTTTGTTATACGTAGAACCTTTTAAAGTATATGCAATTGGCTTACCAAAAAGCGCATCCTTAAAAGTAGATACACTTTCTTCTATCTCGCTTAAATCTTTGGTTAAACTTACACACATCAAAGCATGCAAAGACTCCACTCCTTCATTATGTACTTGGTTATGTAAAGCGGTAATATCACTATATCCAATAATCCATTTCGGCTTTTTCTTAAACGTAGTATAATCTAATTTATCTAAAATTCTAACCGTTCCATAACCACCTCTTGCAGACCAAATAGCACTAATTTTAGGGTTGTCTAATGCTTTCTGAAAATCTTCACAACGCTCTGCATCCGTTCCAGCAAAATGATTGCCTTTACTAAAAACATGATCACCAACAACTACATGTAAACCCCAACTTTTAAGTAAGGTTTTTGCTTGTTCTACTTCCCCATTTCTGTTTTTTAATATTCCGGAAGGCGCAACAATAGCAACGGTATCTCCTGCTTTTAAATAATCTGGTTGTATCAAAGTAATCGTCTTTTTTATGTGATTCTCTTGCGCGTTAAGTGTCATAATTCCGAAGAAAACAACCACACCAAGTATATGTAAAAAGGTTCCTTTTTTAGTCATAATGTAAATGTACATTTTTTTTCTAAATCCCTCTTAAAAAGCGTACTTTTGTGGCTTCAAAAAGAAATTTATAATGTCAAAAAGATATACTATTACTGCTGCTTTACCATATACTAACGGTCCAATTCATATTGGACATTTAGCAGGTGTTTATGTGCCAGCAGATATTTATGCACGTTTTATGCGTTTAACAGGAAACGATGTTGCTTTTATTTGCGGAAGTGATGAACACGGCGTGCCTATTACTATTAAAGCTAAAAAAGAAGGTGTAACGCCTCAAGACATTGTAGATAAATATCACGCTATTATTAAGCAATCTTTTGAAGACTTCGGAATTACTTTCGATAACTACTCCCGCACTACTGCTAAGATTCATCACGATACAGCATCTGAGTTTTTCACAACATTGTATGATAAAAATGAATTTGTTGAAGAAATTTCAGAACAGCTTTATGATGCAGAAGCTAATCAGTTTTTAGCCGATCGATTTGTTATTGGTACTTGTCCTAAATGTGGAAACGAAGAAAGTTATGGTGACCAATGTGAAAATTGTGGAACAAGCCATAATGCAACCGATTTAATAAATCCGAAATCAGCAATCACAGGAAATGTACCAAGTTTAAAACAAACGAAACACTGGTTTTTACCTTTGAATAAGCACGAAGAGTTTCTAAAAGAATGGATTTTAAAAGGCCATAAAAAGGATTGGAAACCGAATGTTTACGGGCAAGTAAAATCATGGATCGATGATGGTTTACGTCCGCGTGCCGTAACCAGAGATTTAGATTGGGGAATTCCGGTACCTCTGGAAGGAGCCGAAGGTAAAGTACTTTACGTTTGGTTTGATGCACCAATTGGCTATATCTCTTCTACTAAAGAATGGGCAGCACGTGTTGGAAAAGATTGGGAACCATATTGGAAAGACAAAGACACCAAACTAGTACACTTTATTGGTAAAGACAATATTGTTTTTCACTGTATTATTTTTCCAGCAATGCTAAAAGCGGAAGGTTCTTATATTCTTCCAGATAATGTACCAGCAAACGAGTTTTTAAATCTAGAAGGCAAAAAACTTTCCACCTCAAAAAATTGGGCCGTTTGGTTACCTGAATATTTAGAAGATTTCCCAAACCAACAAGATGTGTTGCGTTATGCATTAACGGCAAATGCACCAGAAAGTAAGGATAACGATTTTACTTGGAAAGATTTTCAAGCAAGAAACAATAACGAATTAGTAGCCATTTTTGGTAACTTCATTAATCGTGTGGTTGTTTTAACCAATAAATATTACGAAGGAATTGTTCCGGAACCAACAGATTTTTCAGAAATAGACCAAGAAACACTTGCTGCAATTAAAGCATATCCAAATGTAATTTCTAGTTCTATTGAAAGATACCGTTTTAGAGAAGCAGGACAAGAATTAATGAATCTTGCTCGATTAGGAAATAAATATTTAGCAGACGAAGAACCATGGAAGGTTATTAAAGTAGACGAAGCACGTACAAAAACAATCATGTATGTTGCCTTGCAAATCGCTTCGGCTTTAGCCACATTAAGCGAACCGTTTTTACCGTTTACTTCTACAAAATTAAAAGGAATACTTTGTTTAACACAAAATGACGAATCAGATAATGAATGTCGTGCTGAGCTTGTCGAAGCATCTAAATGGAACGAAGTTTCAACAAAAGAAATCTTACTTCCAGCAAACCATAAAATAGGAAAAGCAGAATTACTATTCTCTAAAATTGAAGATGAAGAGATTCAAAAACAATTAGATAAATTAGAAGCTAGTAAAAAAGCAAACGAAATAGCAAATGCCGTTGTAGAACCACAAAAGGAAACGATAGATTTTGAAGATTTCACAAAACTAGATATTCGTGTTGGTACTATTTTAGAAGCAGAGAAAATGCCTAAAGCTAAAAAGCTTTTAGTACTTAAAGTAGATACAGGAATCGATGTAAGAACCATTGTTTCTGGTATTGCAGAAAGTTTTACTGCAGAAGAAGTAGTTGGTAAAAAAGTAACCGTTTTAGTAAACCTTGCTCCTAGAGCATTACGTGGTGTAGAAAGTCAAGGAATGATTTTAATGACCGAAACACCAGATGGTAAATTAGTATTTGTAAATCCCGATGATGCAAATGTTAGTAACGGATTGCATATTAGCTAAAATGAAAAAGCTATTCTTGCTATTCATTGCAATATTTATAGTTTCCTGTAAAACAGCTATTCCAGTAAAACAGAAGACTGTGTTTAGTCTTTCAGACAACTGGTTACTTAAAAAAGTATCTTTTGTAGACCCAAATATCTTTGAAAAAACGATTCTTTTTAATGACGCCACAAATCAATGTTTTAAAGATAGCCGGTGGCAATTTAATGCAAAAGGAGCTGTTGGCACCTATGCTATAAATGATCTTTATTGTTCTATTGGAAAACGAGAAATCTCGTATCGTTTTCTTAAAACAGATGAAAAAACAGGCTACGCTCACATTGTTTTAAACACACAAAACAAAGCTGGTACAGCTAAAGATTACAGAATAAAAATAACAGAACTTTCTAGCACTTCTATGCAATGGCATTATGTTATTTACATTAAAAACAAAAGACATACTATTAACTTGCTATTTGAAAAAGTATAGCGAATACATAAAAAGTAAAACACGCATAAAAAACCTTGTAGTCTAGTGCTACAAGGTTTTTTTTATTACATTTCTAGAATTAAAGCTACCTTATGATTTCTTATATAATTTCCAAAACCCAATTGGCAGAAACTGCCGTAAAAAATACCGTTGCACTTTTAAACGAAGACTGCACCATTCCTTTTATTTCTAGATACCGAAAAGAAGTTACTGGGAATCTAGACGAAGTACAAATTGGAGATATTGTAAAATACAAAGAGCAATTTGAAGCTTTAGAAAAACGGAAAACAGCCATTTTAAAAGCATTGGAAGAACAAGATGTTTTAACTCAAGAATTAAAATCGAAAATAGAAACTTGTACCGATTTAACCACACTTGAAGATCTGTACTTACCCTATAAGAAGAAGCGCAAAACCAAAGCAGAAACTGCTAGAAAAAACGGATTAGAACCTTTGGCTAAGATTATTATGAGCCAAAATGCTAAGGATATAGAATCCGTAGCTTTTAAATATATAAAAGGAGAAATCACTTCTACCGAAGATGCTTTAGAAGGCGCAAGACATATTATTGCAGAGTGGATTAATGAGCGTACAGATGTTAGAAATAATATTAGAAATCAGCTGGAACGTTACGCAATCATTTCCACGAAAGTGATAAAAACAAAAAAAGAAGACGAAAAAGCGCAAAAATTTAGAGACTACTTTGCATGGGAAGAGTCTTTAAATAGAATTCCTTCGCATAGATTACTGGCTATTTTAAGAGCAGAATCTGAAGGGTTTATACGTGTAAAGATCGAGATCGATAATGCACGTGCTTTACAAAAAATAGAAAATAAAGTGATACGTTCGCAAAACGAATGTGCAGACCAAATGGAATTAGCAATAGCCGACGCATATAAACGTTTGCTTTTACCTTCCTTATCTAACGAAGCTTTACAAAATGCAAAAGACAAAGCAGACGAATCTGCAATTACTGTTTTTGCCAAAAACTTAAAACAGTTATTATTAGGTTCTCCAATCGGACAAAAACGTGTGCTAGCCATAGATCCCGGATTTAGATCTGGATGCAAAGTGGTTTGCTTAGATGCACAAGGACAACTCCAACACAACGAAAACATTTATCCGCATGCTCCAAAAAACGATAGTATTGGAGCCATGAACACGATTAGCGCATTAGCTGAAACCTACAAAATTGAAGCCATTGCTATTGGTAATGGAACAGCATCCCGAGAAACAGAAGCTTTAATTAGAAAAATTCATTTTAAGAATGAGATACAAGTATTTGTGGTTAGTGAAGCTGGCGCAAGTATTTATTCGGCTTCAAAAATTGCTCGTGAAGAATTTCCCAACTATGATGTAACGGTTAGAGGCTCTGTTTCTATTGGTAGACGTTTGCAAGATCCTTTAGCAGAACTCGTAAAAATCGATGCTAAATCTATTGGTGTTGGACAATACCAACATGATGTAGACCAAGGAAAACTTCAAAAACAACTAGATGTTGTAGTAGAAAACTGTGTAAATAGTGTTGGTGTAAATATTAATACCGCTAGTACAAGTTTACTGAGTTATGTTTCTGGTATTGGCCCAAAACTAGCAGAAAACATTTTTAATTACAGAAATGAAAACGGCGTATTTTCTTCTAGAAATGAGATAAAAAAAGTACCAAGATTAGGCGGAAAAGCTTTTGAGCAAGGTGCCGCTTTCTTAAGAATAAAAGATGCTAAAAATCCGTTAGACAATTCTGCAGTGCATCCAGAAAGCTACAAAATAGTACAAAATATGGCGAAGGATTTAAAGGTGTCTGTTTCCGAATTAATAGGAAATATAGCATTACTTCAGAAAGTAAATTTAAAAAACTACAACTCAGAAACTGTAGGATTATTAACCTTGGAAGACATCATAAAAGAGCTAGAAAAACCAGGTTTAGATATTAGAGAAAAAGCCAAAGAATTCTCCTTCAATCAGAATATAAAAACGATTAACGATCTTCAAGAAGGCCAATTATTACCAGGAATAGTAAATAACATAACCAATTTTGGCTGTTTTGTAGATATTGGAATTAAAGAAAGTGGTTTGATTCATGTTTCCAATTTATCAGATAGCTTTGTAAGTGATGTCAATGCACATGTTAATTTACAACAACAAGTTATCGTAAAAGTTCTAGAAGTAGATGTGGCACGAAAACGTATTCAATTAAAACTACAGAAGTAAAAAAACGGATAATATTTAATCAATAATGATTAATTTAGTATCATTATATTCCTCTAGTAGAAGTACTTTTGCCGATTCATTTTAAGTCACTAAATAGTTATTGATGAAAAAGGCAAGAATCGCATTGGCTATTGGAATAGTATGTATTTCTATATTCCCTATTTTGGTAAAATTAAACCTAACTCCAGGAATTATTTCGGCATTCTATAGAATGTTGTTTTCCTTACTGTTGTTATTACCTTATGTTTTAATAACGAAGCAACTTAAAATTCCGAATATAAAAACAGCCATCTTAGCCATTACTTGTGGTATTATCTTTGGTAGTGATGTTGCTATTTGGAATATTGCCATACAAGAATCTACTGCTACCCAAGCTTCTTTACTCACAAATTTATCACCTGTTTGGCTAGGTATTTTTTCCTTATTATTTGTGAAAGACAAACCTAAAAATAATTTTTGGATAGGAACAGTAATTGCTGTTTTCGGGATGATGATGCTCGTTGGCTTTTCGGTATTTAGAAATCTTGATTTTGATTTACCTTTTAGCTTTGGTGTGCTTTCTGGGGTTTTGTATGCCATTTACATGCTGGTTAGCAAAGAGGTTTTAAAAACCATGAATGTCATTTCGTTTATGACGATAAGTTTACTGGCATCTTCCCTTCATTTGGGTGTAGTTAGTTATGCTTTAAACGAACCTTTCACCGGTTTTTCTAATGCTGGCTGGCTGGTTCTAATTGTTCAAGCTGTATTTTGTCAGCTTTTAGCATGGTTACTAATTAGCTATGCTACACAACATATGCGAGCAACAAGAGTTTCACTAAGCTTATTGGGGCAAGGTATTTTAGCATCCATTTTTGCATGGATATTTATAGATGAAACCATTTCGTTACAAATGGTTTTAGGTGGTTTTATTTTGCTTTTTGGTATTCGTATAACCTTCTATGAAAAACCCATAGCGCCTGCTTTTAAAAAGAATAAATTAAAACGTTTTCATACCAACGCTTAATACACGACGCTTACTTCTTATTAAAACCGTAATACAAAACGCTTAGGTAATATTATACTTATCCTCCATTCTCACTTTGAAGTTCGATAATGGAGTTATTTATTCTTCCTATTACAGAATCACAATTTCGACTATTTTGTACCGCTAAAAACTAAAGTGTTTTCCTTATTATTTCTAACTTTTCCCTTGCTTTTTTTTTAAGATATTATGGGATATCTAAATGGAAATAGATTCGCCATTGCCGAATTCCGAAAAACAAAGGGAATAAAAAATGTATTTCATCAAAATCACCGAATTGTTGTAAAAAATCGTAAAAAACCTACAAAACCTTTGGTTAAATGACCGTTAATGTGTTATATTCGTACTTTGTCGATAAAATTATTGTCAAAAAACCCTAAAATCCCTAACAATAGCAGTGAAGTATTTAATAAAAAGTATTTTTTATTAAACATTATTTAGAAGACGAAATTACCAGTGTGAGGGCCTGGTATTCAAAAACCTTAATAATGCAATGCTAGCAACATTAATAGCAAAATGATTAAAAAATTAGTATTTATTCCCTTAGTATGCATTCTATTATTCTCCTTCAAATCATCTAACGATGTTTCTTCAGAACACATCCTGAAAGATATGTGGCTACTTAATAAAGTATCTTATGTAGAACCAGACATGTATGACAGAATAACTCTTTTTAATGATGTAACCAACTTTTGTTTTGAGCAAAGTCTTTGGAGATTTAGTGAATTAAGCAACACAGGAACCTATGCAATAAATGATCTTTATTGTTCTTACGGAAAACGAAACATCGCCTTTGACGTATCTAAGTCTTCAAAAAAATCAGGACTATATGATGTGGTTTTAAAAATTCAAAATAATAATGGGGAAACCGATAGATTTAAAGTGAAAATTACAGAAATCACAAATAAATCTATGCAATGGAACTACACCACATGGGTAAACAAAAAACCGTATACTATTAAAATGAGTTTTCTTAAAAAATAAATATATCGAACTAGAAAGTTCAAAACATAAAAACAAACTATAATTTAAAAGAGTATGCCCAATATTACGGCATACTCTTTTTTTATATATTTATATCCAAAACAAAAAATGATAACGCTTAAAGATTTAGCTGAAAAATTAAACGTTTCCATATCTACAGTTTCCAAGGCATTACATGACAACCCAGAAATTAGTATAGAAACTATAAAACGGGTTAAAGAAGTTGCACAGCTATACAATTACCAACCGAATAAAATAGCACAAAGTCTAAAAGCCAATACATCTAAAACGATTGGTGTTATCCTTCCGAGTTTATTAAATCGATTTTTTGCAAAAGCCTTAAACGGGATTGAAAAAGAAGCTAGAGAGAAAGGCTATCACATTATTACCTGTACTTCTAACGAACAATTAGATAAAGAAAAAGAATGCTTACAATTACTAAGTAATGGCAGCGTAGATGGCTTTATTGTCGCTGTTTCTGAAGAGACACAAAAAGTAGCAGATTATTCCCATTTCAAAGCAACACAATTAAGTAAAATACCAATTGTAATGTTTGATAGAGTTATTGAAGGTTTTAATTGCGACAAAGTAATTATAGATGATTTTGAAGAATCTAAAAACCTAAGCCTAAAATTATTAAATCATGGTAAAAAAAATATAGCCTTTATTTCTTCCATTAATGATTTAAATGTAGGCAGCTTAAGATTGGAAGGTTATACAAGTGTAGTTCAAGAAAAAACAAATACCTTGCTATTAAACACGAAGGAAGACATACAACAACAAATCAAAAAATTTCTATTAAACAACAAGTATGTAGATGCTGTAATCGCCGCAGATAATGTTTCTGGAACCGTACTAATTAGCGTAGCAAATTATTTGGGATATAAAATACCTAAAGAATTATCTGTAATAGGTTTCGCAGATGAACAAATTTCAAATCTTTCTGTTCCAAAACTTTCCTATTTAAATCAAAACGCACATCAAATAGGAAAAAGAGCCATACAACTCCTAGTAAATAGATTAGAAGATAAAACAAATATAACACCTTTTATAACAGAAAAAATCACGACAACTTTTGCAAAACAAGAATCCTTTTAATTCTACCCATTTAAAAGCCTTTCAAAAGCTGTTCTAGATTCACTACCATAAATACCATCAACGGTTATGGAATTAGCTGTTTGAAAACTAACAAGTGCAGTTTCCGTTTTAGGTCCAAAAACACCATCTGCATTTCCCGTTAGGTAATTTAGCTTCTTCAGAATTTTTTGCAATAGTTTTACCTTGTCACTACTATCTCCTTTTCTTAAATAACCTGTCGGAATTTCTAAATCTTCCACAAGATTATCTGTTAAGCTTCTAAATTCAATAATTCTATCTAATGTAAAGGTTTGAATATTTACTTCATCGGCTTGATTTCCACCTAGACAATAAATAGACTTTCCACTTTTAGTATATCCTAAAAAGAATCCTACATGACCAAAAAGACTATTGATATCATTCCGCCAGAAAACAACTATATCCCCTGGTTGCGGCCAATCGGTTTTTTTACCAACCTTTAGCCAACTTCTAGCCATAGCACTATTAGACATTTCTAAATTGGCTTGTAAAGCTACCCAGTTCGCAAAAATACTGCACCAAGCAACCTCATCATTACCAAAATCTAAACCGGTTGTTTCTTGGTATTCTAAAATACGTTCGTTGTGCGCAGAGCCACTAATTTCTTTTTGACCGAGTTCGCCAAATGCAATTTTTAAAGTATCACCTAACATAATTATAAAATTTTAAAACATTATTATGCTATTAAAGGGAAGGGTTATAAAAATAATAAAAAAACAGATAACAAGCTGATTTAAAAACTTTTATTTTAAAAACCCTATTCTTATTAAACAAGACATGTCCTCCAAACACCTTAACAAAACCAATAAAAATAGCAAGTAAACAAGGTCGTATTATACGTTCTTAAAAGGAATAAACATCACATAATTTACACGGAATGAATTCAACGAACACAAACAAACAATGCTTCTTTAAATATTTAATTTCATCGCTGTTTATTTCATATAATTTCAACAATATTCTTACCAATAAACTTAAAAAAGACTTGATTTTTTATTAAATACATAATATAAAATTTGTTTGTTGCACATATATACATATATTTGGTAAACCAATCTGGTTAACCAATTAACAATATTTAAAAACAATTGATGAAAACAACCACTAAAAAACAACTATTACAAGTACTCACAATCTGTATTGTGACTATGGTATTTAGCTGTTCTAGTGCGGACAATTCTTCAGAACATACAGCAACAACAGAACCAGATATAGATAATCCAGAAGGAGAGGAAGAAGAAATCATAACATATGCAGCTATCGATTTTTCTAATTGGAAAGTAACTTTACCTGTCGATGAAAACAACAATGGTAGTCCGGATGAGTATTCTCCTTCACAATTAATAAATTTCGGATATCAAACACTAGAGCCTGTACAACCATATATGTACGATGATGCAACAGACGCTTCCTTAATGTTTTATACCTTTCCTGATATTTCTACCACAAACAGCTCCTATTCTAGAACCGAATTAAGAGAACTCATAAACCCAAATAGCTCTAGTGAAAATTGGACTTTATTAGAAGGTGGTGAAATGAAAGGACGTTTAAAGGTCGATGCCGTCTCAGAAAACACACAATCCAGTGACGATTACCACAAGGTAATTGTAATGCAAATTCATGGTATTATTTCAGCTGAAGATATGAACACCCACGGTTTTTCATCTAACAACGGACCTCCATTAATAAAGATTTATTGGAAAGATGGCTACGTATGGTCCCATAAAAAATCGCTAATAGATGAAACTACAGATGGAAACGATTTATTAGAAACATCTAGCAGTACATGGACAGACATTAAAGTAAATCTTGGCTATGTTGGTAATGCTGCTTTCGATTTCAAAATAACAGCAAGTGCTGCTAAAATCATAATACAACTAAATGCAGACACACCTTATGTCTATGAAGATATTAGTCTAGACAAATGGCCTTACGAGAACTATTTTAAAGCAGGTAATTATTTAACAACTACAGATGCAGATGCTTTTTCGTATGTAAAATATTATAGCTTAAGTGTCACCCATTAAGTAAAACAATTTTAAAGCCTTCTAAAACGAAAGGCTTTTTGTATTTTAAAAAACACAACAACGTATTAATAATTCTTTTATGAAAAAAATAGCTTCCATTTTAATCCTAACCTTATTACTAGTCGCTTGCGGAAACACAGAAACTACTAGCGTAAATACAGTATCCAATATAGAGGAACTAAACAACGCCATTAAGGATAGCAAACCTGGAGACAACATTGTTTTAGCAAATGGTGTTTGGAAAGATGTTGAAATAAAATTCACAGGAAAAGGAACCAAAGACCATCCTATAACCATTAAAGCAGAAACCGAAGGTCAAGTTTTTATTGAAGGGATTTCTAACCTAGCTTTTGGTGGTGAATATTTAGAAGTTAGTGGTTTACATTTTAGAAATGGATATTCTCCATCCGAAAATGTAATCGCTTTTCGTTTAGACAAAAATACCATTGCAAATAACTGTAAAGTTACAAACTGTGTTATTGTAGACTACAACAAACCACAACGGGATGATGATGATCTTTGGGTACAGTTCTACGGGAGACATAACGAATTAAGCAACTCTTATCTTGCTGGAAAAACTAATGGCGGACCAACCGTTAGAGTAGATCTAAAAGGAGTGGAAAGCATTAAGAATTATCACAAAATCATCAATAACCATTTTGGACCTCGTCCTAGAAAAGGTGGAGCAAGAGGTGAAACTATTCAGCTAGGAAGTAGCTTTACTTCTATGAGTCCTAGTAATACAACCATTGCTAACAATTTATTCGAAGCGTGTAATGGGGAAGTAGAAATAATTTCAAGTAAAACCAACTTCAACGAAATTAGAAATAACGTATTTTATAAAAGTGAAGGTTCTGTAGTTACGCGTCATGGAAATTACGTGACTATTGATGGTAACTATTTTATTGGGGATGGCGTAAATGAACAATATGGTGGAATTAGAATTATAAATACAGGACATTGGGTTACCAATAATTATTTCTTCAACTTAAAAGGAAAAAGTTTTAGAAGTCCGTTGGCGGTTATGAATGGTATTCCAAAATCACCCTTAAATCGTTACAATCAAGTAACCGATGTGGTGGTTGCTTATAACACCTACGTAAACTGTAGTGCTCCTTGGCAATTTGGTGTAGGTACCAACATTGCACAAGCAGATGTATTACCAAAATCGGAAATCCGTTCTGCACGAGCAATTAGAACTACGGTTGCCAATAATGTGGTGTATAATGACAAAGGTCTAGAAAGCATTGTTATTGAAAATGACAAAGCAGATGGTGTTACATTCAAAAATAACATTGTAGATAATCAAGGCGTGAAGTTCAAGGACTTTGATGGTGGCATTACTGCTGCATCTTTAGAACTAAAAAAAGTATCAGATAACATTTCACTTCCAACAGGAATTCCTAGTGATGTAGAAGCTTATAATGGTTTTGATTTTGATACTATCGAAAACGACCTATTTGGAAACTCCAGAAAAGACAGCAAAAGTATTGGTGCAACGGTAGGTGTAGATTTTAATAATCCTAACATTTTAGATAAATCCAAATATGGTGCTTCTTGGTATTCTAACGAAATCAAAGCAAAAGATCCAGTAACGCATACCGTAACTAAAGCAGAACAATTACAAACTAAAATAGATGCTGCTAATAGTGGTGATATTATCGCTTTCGCGGAAGGAATTTATGGCATTTCAAAATCTTTAGTAATTAATAAAACACTTACTATCCAGTCCGAAGGAAATGCACAACTTGTTTTTTCTGGTACAACGGATACACCGTTATTTTCTTTACAGCCTAAAGGAAAACTAACAGTAAGCAACATGATCTTAAAAGGAAATGCTTCCAACTATGCCTTTGCTAGTTTAAAAGAGAATATGTCGAATCATTTCGGATTAACCGTTTCAAATTCTAAAATAAGTGACTTCAACTATGTTTTAAGAGCATACAAACAATCTTTTTCAGAACGTGTTACTTTTGAAAACACTGCTATTTCAGATTGTGAAAATGGAATAGAACTATCTGAAGAAACAAACGATAGAGGAGATTATAACACCGAATATTTAACGATTACCCATTGTGACTTCAGCAACGTAAAACAAAATGTTGTGGATTATTACAGAGGTGGATATGATGAGTCTACTATTGGTGGAAACCTTTTAGTTTCTAATAGCACATTTATTAATTGTGGTGAAAAAGAAAAAAACAAAAGATTATTTAATCATAACGGCATTGTAAATGTGAACATCAACAACAACACATTTAAAAATAATAAGGTAAAATTTGTGTCTATTCTTTGGGGAGCAAAAAACAATGTAGAATCCGAAAACACCGTAACTAATTCTGGACAAATTAAGACAGAAGAAAATTTAGTGATGACACTAATGTACTAATCGAAACGCTAAAACGAATCAATAAATGAAAAAATTACTATTTACATTTTTTACACTTCTACTAATCGTTGGATGTAAAAATAATACAAAAACTACTTCAGAAGCACCTGTTGAAAAAGAGACGGCACAGGTAACAAAATATCCAAGTGACGTCATTCCATTTATGGACAAATGGAAAATCCTGTTAGGAGATGGAACTTATGTGGATGATTTAGTAAACTTCCAAAAAGACGACTTCTTTTATGTAGAAAATGATAGTAAAACAGATTGGGTAGTATACAAAACACCAAACTCTGGTATCACTTCAAAAACATCTAGCAACACAAGAACAGAACTTGGCGAAAAAGCACATTGGATTCCAGAAACTGGCGGAAAACTAACAGGAACACTTAAAGTACAACACGTTTCTACCACAGGAAATGCAGATATTTCATCTGCCTATTCTGTAGTCGTTGGACAAATTCATAGTGATGAAGGACATGAAAATGAGCCTTTAAAAATCTACTATAAAAAATTCCCTGGTCATACAAAAGGTTCCGTTTTTTGGAACTATGAAATAAATACCAAAGGAGATAACTCTGGAAGATGGGATTACTCTACAGCAGTTTGGGGTTATGATTTTTCTCAAGTTGGAGACAATGCAACTACAAGTCCTGCAGAACCAGAAGATGGTATTGCATTAGGCGAAGAATTTAGCTACGAGGTAAATATTTATAAAGGTATGATGCATTTAACTTTTACAAGTGAAGGACATGAGACTATCACCTTTACAAAAAACTTACTGAAGTCCGATTTTGCTACAAAAGCACAAATTCCACAACAGATTATTGATGGGTATTCTTCCAGAAGAACGGTTGGTGTAGAAAGAGAAATCGCTTATGCTGGTGAAATTAATTATTTCAAACAAGGCGCCTATAATCAAGCGAATATTAAAACAGGATCTGAAACCTACGATGGCGATATAGTAAAACAATACGCTAACGGAAGTTACACCGAAGTTTGGTTTAAAAATGCTACTGTAGGCGAAAGTACAACACCAAAAAATTAACATCTAACAGATGAAAAAAGTAATATTTATAATGGGAGTTTCCGGTTGTGGTAAAAGTACTATCGGAAAACTGCTTGCCCAAGAATTAAACATTCCTTTTTTTGATGGTGACGATTTTCATCCAAAAGATAACATTAAAAAAATGTCTAGCGGACAACCTTTAAATGATGCCGATAGACAAGGCTGGTTAGAGACATTAAATGATTTAGCGAAAAAGCAACTAACTAAAAATAGCTGCGTCCTTGTGTGTTCAGCTTTAAAGCAAAAGTATCGAGACACCTTAAGTTTAGATCTGGAAGCCCAAACAAAATGGGTGTATTTAAGTGGTGATTTTAATCAGATTTACAATAGAGTGAATATAAGGCCAGATCACTTTATGCCTTCCGAATTATTACAATCACAGTTTGATACTTTAGAAGAACCTAAAGATGCTTTGAAAATCGATATAGCGTTGACACCAGAAAAGATTATAAAAAAGATAAAAGCACAAATTAATGGATAAATCAGCATTTGGATTATTTGGTTTAGGCGTCATGGGAAAAAGCCTATGTAGAAATCTAGCTAACAACGGATTTAAAATCGCCATGTTTAATAGACATGTAGATGGTGTTGAAGTAGATGTTGCTAAAGGTTTTAAAGCAAACCATCCTGAACTATCTGATGCTGCTGCTTTTGATGATATTTCCGCTTTTGTGAACGCTTTGCAAACACCTCGAAAAATAATGCTCATGGTGAATGCAGGAAAAACAATAGATTATGTTATTGAAGATCTCCTTCCGCATTTATCAAAAAACGATATTTTAATTGATGGCGGAAACTCCAATTATTTAAAAACAAAAGAACGTGGTGACTACTTAAAATCTAAAGGCATTCACTTTATAGGAACTGGTGTTTCTGGAGGTGAAGAAGGTGCATTAAAAGGTCCTTCTATAATGCCAAGTGGCGATGTAGAAGCGTATAATAATGTGAAGCCCTTTCTGGATAAAATTGCAGCAAAAGACAAAAACAATTTACCATGTTGCACCTATGTTGGACCAGAAGGAAGTGGTCATTTTATAAAAATGGTACACAATGGTGTAGAGTATGTAGAAATGCAATTGCTTGCTGAGGTTTGTACTATTTTAGAAGCTTCCGGGCAAAATCTAGACGAGATTGCAAATACCTTAGAAACTTGGAAAAGCACAGCAGATAGTTACTTGCTAGAAATAACCATAGATATTCTAAGAAAAAAGGAAGGCAACGATTGGCTAGTAAAAAAGATACTAGATAAAGCAGGAAATAAAGGCACAGGAAATTGGACTACCATTGCTTCCGCAGAACTTGGTGTACCAAGTACATTAATTGCTTCTGCCCTATTCTCTCGTTATATTTCGTTTTACAAAGAAGAACGTATTCAGTTAAACAAGCATTTTAAAAGCGAAAATACTTCCGATTTAAAGGTGACTTCCATTGAAGTTTTAGAAGCCTATCAATTTGCAAGAATTATAAATCACTATCAAGGATTTAAACTCATTGCGGAAGCTTCCAATAAATTCTCATGGGATTTAAACCTAAGTGAAATTGCTAGAATCTGGACGAATGGTTGCATCATAAGATCCACTTTAATGGAAGAATTGGTTGCCGTTTTTAAAGAGACTACAAATATATTAACCAATCCGCAAATAATAGCAACTATACACCAATACAAACCTTCCGCTAAAAAGGTGGTTTCGCGATGTATTCTTAATGATATTACTGCACCTAGTTTAGGAGAATCTATTCACTTTTTTAACGGAATTACAACAGAAAATTCTTCTGCAAATATCATACAAGCACAACGGGATTATTTTGGAGCGCACACCTATAAAAGAATAGATGATGATGGTGTAAAAAGCCACCACACCAACTGGAAATAAAACGAATTAACCAAACCAACATATACTATGGACGTAACGCAACCTAAAAAATCATTTCTCAAAAAAATTATCGCATTAATATTAGGGTTTGGACCTGGTATTTTCGCAATTGGTTATACTATTGGTACAGGTAGTGTTACCTCTATGATTGTTGCAGGAAGTAAATTTAACATGCAACTACTTTGGGTGCTTTTATTAAGTTGTTTGTTCTCGGGTATTTTAATGTTTGCTTATGGTAATTATGCCTTATTAACTGGCGAAACTGCCCTTTACGGATTTAAAAAACACTTTAAATACGGAAAAATTCTAGCCATATTAATTATAGTTGGTATTACGTTTGGGCAATGGAATTCGCTAATGGGAATTCTAGGAATCTCTTCCAATATTATTTTCGAAATCTTATCCATAAACTTTGAAGGTTTAGCTACTCATAAATATGAAACCGTTTTAATAACAGCGATTATAATTATTGTTACATTTTATCTTTTAATGTTAGTTGGTAAGTACACTTTCTTCGAAAAAATACTTGTCATTTTTGTAACCTTAATGGGAATATCGTTTGTACTTTCTTTATGCTTTGTACAACCACTTCCAATAGATGTTGTAAAAGGATTAATACCAACAATACCAGATGTGGTTGGCGGTAAAATGTTAGTTGCTGCTTTTGTTGGTACCACTATGGCTTCGGCTACGTTTTTATCCAGACCTCTTTTTGTAAAAGGAAAAGGATGGACTATCAAAAACTTAGATCAGCAAAAAAAGGACGCGATTACAGCTGCCATTTTAATTTTTGTAATTAGCGGTGTTATCATGGCTGTTGCTGCAGGTGCTTTGTTTTATCAAGGTAAAGAAGTAACCCATGTATTAGATATGGCAAATACTTTAGAGCCTGTTGCTGGTAAATGGGCCGTTACTATTTTCTTTTTTGGAGCATTAAGTGCTGGTTTGTCTTCTATCTTTCCTTGTTTATTAATCGCGCCTTTATTGGTTGCAGATTATCAATCGGGAGAATTAGACACCAACTCAAGTCAGTTTAGAATCATTACTGCAGTTGCTTGTTTAGTCGCATTAATTGGTCCTGCATTTGGAGCAAATCCTATTGAAATTCAAATACTTTCTCAAGTGTTTAATGTATTTGTTTTACCACTAGTAATTATTGGTATTATAATGATGGTCAACAGCAAAAAAATAATGAAAGGATATACGACTGGTATTTTTGTGAATGTAGGCTTATCTGCAGCTCTACTATTTTCTTTGATTATTTCGTATAACGGAATCATAGCATTAACAGAATATTTCTAATCGGTATTTAAGACCATAAAAAATGAACCTAAAAAATATAAAAATGAATAAAAAAACCACCACAATAGCACTTTGTATTTTATGTGCCATTTTCACTCTGAATAGCTGTAAGAACACGGATAAAAAAGGAGAAGAAAAAGAGATTGAAAAAACAGTATATGCAAGTGATGTTATTCCGTTTTTCGATGATTGGAAATTAGTTTTAGGAAATGGTGCTAATGTTGGAATTGCAAATGATTTTGAAAATAAAGACTTCTTTTACACTGCAAAGGATAGTGATGGTGATTGGGTAGTTTTCAAAGCACCAAATGCAGGAAGCACACACGGAACTTCAAACAATACAAGAACCGAATTGGCACAAACCAAAAAATGGTATCCAGAAACGGCAAATGATAAATTAACCGCGACACTTAAAGTGATGCAAGTATCTGCAACTGGAGACGCACGAGTAGCTGCTTCCCATGCAGTAGTGGTAGGTCAAATTCATAGTGCAGATAAACATGAAAACGAACCGCTTAAAATATTTTACAAAAAATTCCCAGGACATACCAAAGGTTCTGTTTTCTGGCATTACGAAATAAATACAGAAGGCGAAGACAATGCAGGAAGATGGGATTATTCTTCCGCTGTTTGGGGTGATGATTTTTCAGTAGTTGGAGAAACCGCCGATACCTATCCTGCAGAACCTAAAGACGGTATCGCTTTTGGTGAAGAGTTCAGCTATGAAGTAGAAGTTAAGGACGGTATCATGACCTTAAATTTTACAAGTGAAGGACATGAAACAAAAACATTCACAAAAAACTTATTAGTATCTGAATACACAACAAAAGCAGATATCCCAGAACAAACACAAAAATTATTTGTACCAATTGGTCAAGATGGTGTAGAGCGCAAAGCTGCTTACACTGCTGAAGGTTGCTTTTTTAAATTAGGTGCTTATAACCAAACTAACGGGAAATCTCCAGAAGTAAATAAAAACTGGTGTTCTGGTGCAGAAACACATGGTGGCGATATTACAAAACAATATGCAGACGGAAACTATGCCGAAGTATGGTTTAAAACCGGAAGTATTTCGGTAAGTGAAAACGCAGTATCTAACGATGGATATTTCAACAAAAATGACAAAGTAAAATAAATTATAATTACGATGACAAATAATAAATTAACAGGTAAAAATATACTAATCACAGCAGGTGCTCAAGGAATTGGAGAATCTATTACCAGACATTTTATAGATAGTGGATCTAATGTTGCAATTCACTATTTTTCTAGTGCAGATACTGCGAATGAATTAGTAGCGTATGCACATAGTAAAGGGGTAAAAGCAGTTGCTATATCGGGAGACTTAACAAAAGAAGCCGATGCAAATGCCATGGTAGAAAAAACGGTAGAAGCATTTGGAGGTTTAGATATACTTATCAATAACGCAGGTTCCTTAGTTGCACGAAAAATGCTAAATGAAATGGAAACGGAATTCTGGCATAAAGTAATGGACATTAACCTTACTTCTATGATGTTTGTTACACGAGCAGCAGCACCATATTTAGCAAAACAAGAGAACAGCAGTATTGTTAATTTAGCATCCCTTGCAGGACGTAAAGGTGGTCATCCAGGATCTTTAGTGTACTCTACAAGTAAAGGTGCCATCTTAACATTTACACGTGCATTGTCTACCGAATTAGGTGCACAAGGTACTCGAGTAAACGCAGTTTCTCCTGGTCTTATTCTTGGGACATCGTTTCACAATACACATACCACAAAAGAATCTGCAGCCGCAACAACTGCAGGTATACCAATACAACGAGCGGGTAATGCTGCCGATGTAGCGCGAGCTGTTTTATTTTTGGCTTCAGAATACGATGGTTTTATTACAGGAGCTACGCTTGATATTAATGGTGGTGTGTATAACATGTAATTTTATTATATTAACAATGCCAATACAATAGATCTTTTTTAATATGAAAAATAAATTCTCTTTTTACTTTGTTTTAGTCTTTGTTTTATGCTTGTCGTTTTCATGTAAGAAAGAAAACACAACGGTATCCAATGCGGAAACAACAGCATCTAACTCGCAAGCACATCCGAATCTAATTTTAACCGCACAAGGCGTTACAGACATTAGAGCACAACTAGGTAATATTCCAATTTTTGACAATACGCTAAAAGCAGTTCAAGAGGAAATAGATGCAGAAATTGCATTAGGAATAGACACGCCAATTCCAGTAGATTACTCAGGTGGATATACACATGTACGTCACAAACGAAACATGATCGTTTTGCAAAAAGCAGGTGTTTTGTATCAGATTCTAGACGACGAAAAATATGCTAAATATGTAAAAAATATGTTGATGCAATATGAAGCGATGTACAAAACATTACCATTGCATCCAAAAACAAGATCGTACGCAAGAGGTAAATTATTTTGGCAATGTTTAAATGATGCTAATTGGTTGGTATATGTCAGTCAGGCTTACGATTGTATCTATAATTATTTATCTGAAGAAGAACGCAACAAACTAGAAACTAACTTATTCAAACCGTTTGCAGATCACATTTCTATAGACAGTCCGCAGTTCTACCAAAGAGTACACAATCATAGTACTTGGGGTAATGCCGCAGTTGGAATGATTGGTTTAGTAATGAATGATCAAGAATTAATTGATCGCGCTTTATACGGAATTAAAGATTTAAAATTAGATACGAATGAAAAAGATGATGATGGTGGTTTTTTAAATAAAGACGGAAAAGCTGGTTTTTTAGCAAATATAGAAGAACCTTTTTCTCCAGATGGTTATTATAACGAAGGACCATATTACCAACGTTACGCGATGTATCCGTTTTTAATTTTTGCGGAAGGATTACATAACGTGAAACCAGAATTGAAGATTTTTGAATATAAAGAAGGGGTATTACTAAAATCCATACATGCTTTATTGAATTTATCGGATGCGGATGGCGATTTCTTTCCTCTTAACGATGGCCAAAAAGGCATGTCGTATTATACTAGCGCTTTAGTTACAGCTGTAGATATTTCGTATCATTTTGGGACGCAAGACCCAGGTTTATTAAGCATAGCTTCTGCACAAGACCGTGTTTTATTAGACGATTCTGGTCTTGCTGTAGCACTTGGCATCAAGAATGGTAAAGCAACTCCGTTCCAAAAAAAATCTATTAATCTTTCCGATGGACCAAATGGTACACAAGGTGGTGTTGCTATATTAAGAAATGAAGATATAGAACTCGTTTTTAAATATGCTGCACAAGGATCTAGTCATGGTCATTATGATAAGTTGTCGTATTCATTATACGAAAAAGGCGAAGAAATTCTTCAAGATTACGGTTTAGCACGTTTTGTTAATATCGAACAAAAAGGAGGTGGAAATTACCTAAAGGAAAACAAGACTTGGGCCAAACAAACCATTGCACATAATACGATAACACAAAACGAAACCTCTCATTTTAATGCAAAGTATGAAATAGGAAGTCAGCATCATTCGGTATTAAACTATTTTTCTTCCGAAAATGAAAACGTACAAGTAGCAAGCGCCAAAGAAAGTAATGCCTATCCTGGAACAGAAATGCTTCGTACGATGGCCATTATAAAAGATGAAGATTTTGAAAAGCCATATATGTTAGATATTATGAAAATCTCTTCAGATAAAGCCAATCAATATGATTTTCCGTATTACTTCTTAGGACAAGTAGTACAAACAAATTTTGAATACCAAACACCTAAGACATTACATCCTTTAGGAACCAAAAATGGATATCAACATCTATTTGTAGAAGGAACAGCAAAAGCGTCTAGTAATAACAGCAAACTATCTTGGCTTAATAAAGGGAAGTTCTACACCTTAACAACTACAACTAATACTAGTGATGAATTATTATTTACTAGAATTGGAGCAAACGATCCAGAATTTAATTTAAGACGCGAAGCTGCTTTCATGCTAAGACGAAAAAATGCTAAAAACACTATTTTTGTTTCGACAATTGAAGCACACGGAAATTATAGTCCGGTGACAGAATCTGCAGTAAACTCTAATAGCAATATTGCAGCATTAAAAGTGGTTTTAGATACCGAAGCTTATACCGCAATACAGATTACCAATGTAAAAGGAAATACCAAACTGTTTATAACAGCAAATACAGATGCTTCCAAAGAAGCGAAACATAACGTAAAAATTAACGATAAGAATTATGAGTGGTCGGGTTCTTATTATTTCAAATAAAAAAACAAATCAAGTGTCATACAGAGCACAGCCAACGTGGACATTAAAAATATAAA